>Ga0207639_10000104_pt1 | contig 69408 bp, 55 predicted proteins | sample KBSCornC32_FD_184299 | JGI IMG/M metagenome (GOLD analysis project Ga0207639, IMG submission 184299) | Corn rhizosphere microbial communities from Kellogg Biological Station, Michigan, USA - KBS Corn C3-2 (SPAdes) (version 2) | ecosystem: Host-associated > Plants > Roots > Rhizosphere > Soil ... | reverse complement strand
ACTCGGTGACGATCACCGTCAACGGCTGCACCTCGGCCGCCGGCACGACCAACGTCATAGTCAACGCGATCCCGGCCACGCCGACTGCCACCAACGGTGGCCCGTACTGCGCGGGCGCAACGATCCAGCTCAACACGCCGACCGTCTCCGGAGCGACCTACGCCTGGACCGGCCCAAACGGCTTCACCTCGGCGCTCCAGAATCCGACCCGCGCGAGTTCCACGACTGCCGACGCGGGAACTTACTCCGTGACGATCACCGTCAACGGCTGCACCTCGGCCGCGGGTACGACCAACGTCGTGGTCAACGCCATCCCGGCCACACCGACGGCCACGAACGGTGGTCCGTACTGCGCGGGCGCAACGATCCAGCTCAACACGCCGACCGTCTCCGGCGCGACCTACGCCTGGACCGGCCCGAACGGCTTCACCTCGGCGCTCCAGAATCCGACGCGTGCGAGTTCCACGACCGCCGACGCAGGCACGTACTCGGTGACGATCACAGTCAACGGCTGCACCTCGGCCGCCGGCACGACCAACGTCGTAGTCAACGCGATCCCGGCCACGCCGACTGCCACGAACGGCGGCCCGTACTGCGCAGGCGCAACGATCCAACTCAACACACCGACCGTCTCCGGCGCGACCTACGCCTGGACCGGCCCGAACGGCTTCACCTCGGCTCTTCAGAACCCGACGCGCGCAAGCTCCACGACTGCCGACGCGGGCTCGTACTCCGTGACGATCACCGTCAACGGTTGCACCTCGGCCGCAGGCGCGACCAACGTCGTAGTCAACGCGATCCCCACCACCCCGACCGCCACGAATGGCGGGCCGTACTGCGCAGGCGCAACGATCCAGCTCAACACGCCGACCGTCTCCGGCGCGACGTATTCGTGGACCGGGCCGAACGGCTTCACCTCGGCACTCCAGAACCCGACACGCGCGAGTTCCACGACTGCCGACGCGGGCACGTACTCGGTGACGATCACCGTCAACGGCTGCACCTCGGCCGCGGGCACGACCAACGTCGTAGTCAACGCGATCCCGGCCACGCCGACCGCCACGAACGGCGGTCCGTATTGCGCAGGCGCAACGATCCAGCTCAACACGCCGACCGTCTCCGGCGCGACGTATTCGTGGACCGGCCCGAACGGCTTCACCTCGGCGCTCCAGAATCCGACCCGGGCAAGCTCCACGACTGCTGATGCCGGCACCTACTCCGTGACCATCACGGTCAACGGCTGCACCTCGGCCGCCGGTACGACGAATGTCGTGGTCAACGCCATTCCGGCCACGCCGACTATCAGCGCCGGTGGCGCCACTACATTCTGCGCAGGCGGCAGTGTCACGCTGACCTCGAGCAGCGCGACCGGCAATCAGTGGTACCTCAACAACAGCCCGATCGGCGCGGCTACCAGCAACACCTACAGCGCTACAGCGAGCGGCAGCTACACCGTCGTCGTGACGGCGAACGGCTGCAGCAGCGCGGCGTCGGCCGCGACCGCGGTCACGGTCAATCCGATTCCGGCCACGCCGACCATCAGCGCCGGGAGCGCCACCACCTTCTGTGCGGGCGGCAGCGTCACGCTCACTTCCAGTGCGTCGAGCGGCAACCAGTGGTCCGTCAACGGCGCACCGATCTCCGGCGCGACCGCCACCACGTACATCGCCAGCACCGCCGGTGACTACACGGTGACCGCGACCGCGAACGGTTGTTCGAGCGCGCAGTCGGCCACGACGACCGTCACCGTCAACGCCATTCCGTCGGCCACGATCACGGTCGCTTCCGCGATGACCTCCGGCGCGAGCGCGACCGCCACCGTCGCCGATGCCGGCTCCGGCACAACCTATCTATGGAGCATCACCGGCGGCACGATCAACAGCGGCGCCGGGACACGCAGCATCAACTTCACCGCGGGGGCGGTTGGAACACTGACTCTCAACGCCACCGTCACGCACGCCGGATGCTCCGACACGAAGTCGGCCAACGTCACCGTCACCGCCGCCGCACCGACGGTCACCGTCACCGCGGTTTCGCCGGATCACGGCCCGTGGCTCGGCGGGACTCCGATCACCGTCACCGGCACCGGCTTCCAGAGCGGCGCAACGTTGACGATCGGCGGCACCGCCGCGACATCCGTCGTGGTCGTGAACGCGACCACCATCACCGCCAAGACGCCGGCGCATGCGCCGGGCACCGTCGACGTCACGGTCACGAATCCCGACACGTCGCACGCGACGCTTGCCGGCGGCTTCGTCTTCGTCCCGCAGCAATTCGACCCGAACGGCGACAACAGCATCGATCCGGCCGACATCTTCTACCTCGTGAATTACCTCTTCACGGGAGGTCCGGCTCCGGCCGGCTCGGCCGGCATGCTCTCGGGAGACGCGAACGGCGACGGCGTGGTCGACCCCGCCGACATCTTCTATCTCGTGAACTATCTCTTCACCGGCGGCCCGCAGCCGATGTCGGCACATCCGCCGCGCGCCACCATCACATCTACCTCCACTTCCGCGATCTCCGGATCGATCACACTCGGGACACCGCACTTCCGCGGAGGGAGAGCGTTCGTTCCGGTCATCGTGACGAGCGGCGGAGGCATCGCACCGGGCGCTCTCGCGCTCAAACTCCGCGTCGAGGGCGACGGAAGCGACCCGGCGATCCACCGTATGATCGCGGGCACGCCGTTGTTCGAGATCACCCGCGCATCCGCGCACGAGCTCTCGTATCTCCTCTCGTTCGACGGCCACGGACTGCTGCAGCCCGGACAAACCGCGACCATCGCCGAAATCGAGTTGACCGTGGAAGGCAGCGTGCGCCTGTCGCTCGACCCGGCGCTGACGATGCTCTCCGACGCCGCAGGCACGCACAAAGCGACTGCCGCCGCCGGCACGCTTCGCATCGAACCGATCCGCATCGAACCTCGAGCGCCGCGAGTCGATACTCCACGCGCAAATGCGCAGTAAGAAAGCCAAAGACAACCCATGAAAGCCATCTCACTTCGCATCGCGCTCTTCTTCATCGCCGCGCTGACCGCCGCCGCGGCGGTCGCCCAGCAAGACGTCGTGACGGTCGGCACCGTCACGGCAACCGGCGGCACAGTCGACGTACCGGTCTCCATCCGCGACGTCTCGGGCACGCCCCTCGGCATGGATCAACCGCCCGGCTCGAAAATTCAGTCGTACACGATCAAAGTGACCTACGCTCCGGCGACGTCCGTTCAGTCGATCACCTTCACGCGCGCCGGGATCACCGCGGGGCTCACGCCGACGTTCGAGAGCGCACCGGCAACGTCGAACTCGATCACGCTCATCGACACATTCCAGGAGTCGACGAACCTCATTCCGTTCACCCTGAATGCCCCCGCGCCGGGCAATCAGGTCGCTCACCTGCTGGTGACGCTGTCGTCGTCGGCAACGCCGGGCAGCTCCATCTCGCTGACGATCGACACAACGACGCTCACGCTCACTGATCAGGGTGGATCGGCGGCGACCAAAGAGACAACCTCAAACGGCAAACTGAACGCCGTCAATGGGACGATCAACATCCCCGCCCTCACACTCACGCTCTCTCCCCCGCTCGTTCACGTGAACGTCAATACCGCCACGACACTCACGGCTTCGATCAATGTTGCGCAGTCGACGCCGACGAGCGTCACGCTGTCGTCGTCGGCCCCGTCCATTGCCAGCGTCAGTCCTTCAGTCACGATCCCGGCCGGTTCGCTCTCCGCGAATGCGACCGTGAGCGGCAAAGCAGTCGGCGGCGCCACGATCACGGGAAGCCTCTCCGCCGGAGCCACAGCTACGGCTTCCGTCGACGTCGCGGCCGCACTGCCCTGCCCTGATATCGCCGTGCCGTCCGTAACCGCACCCGCCACCGCCGAAACCGGAGCTACCTACACGATCTCGTGGGGTGCCGTCAGCGGCGCAACCGACTACTTCGTCGACGAAGCGTCCGATGCGGCCTTCACTTCGCCGACGACGCAAACCGTCACCGCGACGAGCGTGACCTTCAACCACACGTCCGCCGGACGTTACTACTACCGCGTTCGCGCGCACTCCCACAGCGGATCGTGCGATACGACATCGACGTCGTCGACCGCCGTTTCAGTGCTGGTCAGCGTTCCCATTCCGCCGCCGCTGCCGTTCCGCGTCATCGCGGTCGTCGGATCGCTCCCCGGCAACTTCGGCTCGTACTTCCGCACCTCGGTGCAGCTCTACAACCCGCAAACCACCGCGATCAGCGGCAAGATCATCTTCCACACGGTCGGCGTGAGCGGATCGTTGACCGATCCGTCGCTCGCGTACGTTCTCGCCCCCGGCAAGACGCTGACATACGCCGACCTCCTGCCGGCCATGGGCATCGCCTCCGGCATCGGCACCGCCGACCTCGTCGCCGACCTCAACTCCGCATTCCCCTCCGCGCTCGTCCGCGTCTTCAATGACGGCGGCGCCGCAGGGACGACGGGACTGACCGAGGAGCTGATGAGGACCGGCGATGCACTGCTGCCGGGAGACCTGGCCGTGCTCATCACGCCGTCTGATGCGACCAAACTGCGCCTGAACATCGGCGTTCGCACGCTCGACGCCGGCGCGACGATGCAGCTCACGGTTCGTGACCGGGACGGAAACGTCGTCAAGACGGCTTCCAAAGCGTTCGATCCGACGTTTTTCCAGCAGAGCACCGCGGCCGACCTGACGGGCTACACCTTCACCGGCGGCGAGAGCATCTCGATCGAGATCACCGGCGGCAGCGCGTTCCTCTACGGAGCGACGACCGACAACACATCGAACGACCCCAGCGTGCAGTTCGCGCGAAAGGTCGACTCATAGGACTATCGGCTATCATTCCGTAGCGCTCCGCGCCAGATCGATCCCACAGGACAACTCCATGAACTTCGGCCTTCCCGCGGCGACACGCCGTCTGTGTGTCGCCATCTTCGCTCTCGTCGTCACCCTCCCGCTCGCAGCCAAAGACATCTGGGACTCGCCGCCGCTCTCCGGCGACCCGAAACAGATGCTCGCCGCCGCGTCGGCGGTCGATCCGAAAACGGCCAGCGTCGTCTACCTCCTGAACGAGACGACGTACACATTCGGCGCGGATGGTCAGACGAAGCGCGCGCACCACCTCATCGAGCGCGTCGTGACGGAAGAAGGCGCCGCCGAAGCGGGAACTGTTTCGGCGTGGTGGGCGCCGTGGTACGAAGGAAAGCCGTCGATCGAGGCTCGCGTCATCGGCGCCGACGGCGTCGTTCATCAGCTCGACCCGAAGGCGATCGTCGAGGCGACGCAGGAGATGGAGCGCGACATCTTCAGCGATGAGCGCGTCCTCCGCGCGCCGCTTCCGGGCGTGACCGCCGGCTCGATCGTCGAGACTGTCGTCACGACCGAGGGACGGAGTCCCATTCCCGGAGGCGGCAAGTACGGCCGCTTCGACTTCGCGTTCAGCGTTTCCACCGAGCGATCGCGCCTGGTGCTCGACGCGCCCGCCGGTCTCGTCCCGCAGATCGTCGACAAATCGAATGGCGCGACGTCGCGTGTCGTCGAGGAAAACGGCCGCCGCATCACGACCATCGAGAAACAGCACACCGAAGCGATCGACGAAGTCGATCAGGAGATCGCGCCCGACGACTCCGTCTACCCCTACGTCGACTTCGCGACCGGCACCTCCTGGAGCGAGATCGCGAAGAACTACAGCGAGATCGTCGACAAGCAGATCGCCGCCTCGAATATCAAAGACCTCGTGACCAAGAGCGTCGGCGGCACGACCGACCGCGCCGCCGTCATCGAGAAGCTGCTCGACACCGTCCGCAAGAACGTTCGCTACGCGGGCGTCGAAGTCGGCGACGGCTCGTTCATCCCCCGCACGCCGTCGTTCGTCATCCAGAACAAGTACGGTGACTGCAAGGACAAGGCGACGCTGCTCGTCGCGATGCTGCGGACGGCGGGGATCCCCGCGCACGTCGCGCTGCTGAATGCCGGCTACAGCGTCGACACCGTTCCGTCGCTCCCGGCCGTCGACTCGTTCAACCACGCCATCGTGGTGGTGGACGGCTCGCCCGCGCTCTGGGTCGATCCGACCGACGAGTACTCGCGCGCCGGCGAAATCCCGCTCGAAGATCAGGGCCGCATGGCGCTCATCGCCGCGCCCGGGACAGCGGCGCTGACGAGAACCCCCGAGGCTCCCTCGTCCGCGAACCGATACACCGAGACGCGCACGTTCAAGCTGCCCGAAGAGGGGAAAGCGGAGATCACTGAAGTCACCTCTGGCTCGTGGCGCGAGGACGCCTCCCTGCGCCGGGAGTACGCCAGCTCCGACAAGAAGGCGTACCACGACTCGATGGAGAAGTACGAGATCGACTACTTCGCCACCACGAAGATCGACGCGCTCGATGCGGGCGACCCGCACGACTTCACCAAGCCGTTCACCGTCACCGTCAAGATGTTGAAGGCGCGCAGCGGCGTCGTCGCCGGCGGCGAGGCCGACGTTCTGATCCCGACGTACACGCTGCCCGGCATGTTCCCCGAGATTCTCCGCAACTACCAGCCGAAGAGCGCCGCGGCGGAGAACGCGAAGCCGGAGAAGAAGCGCGTCCACGACTTCTACTTCGCGCGGCCGCTCACGCGCGAGTGGGTCTACCGCATCGTCCCCGCGACCGGTTTCCAGCCGCAGACGCTGCCGAAGAGCGAGTCGACCAAGCTCGGCACGATCACGCTCACGAAGAACTTCAGTCAGGAGCCTGACGGAACGGTCGTCGCCAAACTGACCCTCGACAGCGGCAAGCGCCGCATCACGCCGGCCGAATTCGACGAAACGCGGATCGCCGCGAGCGCGCTGGCGCGCACCGACGGGATCCACGTCCGCTTCGAGTCAACCGGCCAGGCGAAGCTGACCGCGGGCGACATCGGCGGCTCGCTCGTCGAGTTCCGCAAGATGGCGGCGCTGCATCCGAAGGAAGCGCAGCATCACATCGAGCTCGCGCGCGCCCTCCTCGCCGGCGGCCTCGGCGAGGCGGCACGTGCCGAAGCGCAGCGCGCCGTCACCATCGAGCCGTCGAGCGCGAAAGCGCACGCGATGCTCGCCACCGTCCTCGAGCACGACCTCCTCGGGCGCGAGCACCGCCACGGCTGCGACCTTCCCGGCGCCGTCGCCGCGCTCCGGAAAGCGAAAGCCCTCGACCCCGAGGACATCTACATCCGGACCCGCCTCGCCGAGCTGCTCATGTTCGGCGACGACAGTCACCGCTTCGGCCATGGCGCCAACCTGGACGCCGCGGCCACCGAGTTCCGCTCGATCATCAAAGACTTCGGCGAAGAAGGAAAAGGCGAGCAGCCTCGGTTGATGCTCATCCTCGCTCACGCCGGCAAGTGGGACGAGCTGAAAGAACAGGTCAAGACCGCGACCGACGTCCGGCAGCGCGATCTCTTCCACCTCATCGTCGTGACCGCGACCGAGGGCTCGGCGGCAGGCCTGCGCGAGCTCGACGCATTCGACGTCGCCACACGCCGCAGCTACGGCAACATGGTCGCGCAGACGTTCATTCAGCTCCGGCGCTACAGCGAAGCCGCGGACCTTCTCGAGGCGTCCGCCAAAGGATCCGACGACGCTTCGAAGACGCTTCCTGTCGTGCAGATGCTCCGCAAGACGCAGCCGTTCGAGAAGCTCCCTCCCGATTCACCGAAGGCGTTCGTGATTCGCTTCCTCCAGGCTGCCGGCAGCGGCGACCCGAAAGCGGTGAGAGCGATTTTCGCCCCGGAGATTACCAGCAAGACCGACGACGACGAGCTCGCGTTCAACAACGCGAAGCTCGGCGGATCCGACGAAGTGCCGGCGGAGGTGATGCTCGACCTTACCGCGGCCGGCATCGAGGTCACACAGGAAGGCGACGACGCCACCGGCTACCGCTTCCGCAGCCGTTCCTCCGGAATGGGTTCCGAGTCGTTCGTTCTGTATGCGGTCCGCCGCGATGGGAAATTGCTGTTGGCGGCGGTCAATGACGCTCCCGCCCTCATCGGCGTGGAAGCGCTCAAGCTGGCGCGCGAAGGAAAGATCGACGCGGCGCGCACGTGGCTGAACTGGGCTCGCGAGACGATCTCGATCGGTGGCGGAGACGATCCGCTGATCGGCGAGCCGTTCGCGCGCCTCTGGAAGAAAGACACGGCAACCGCGACGGCGGCCGAGGTGCAGGTCGCCGCGGCGTCGATGATGCTGGCGAAGGAATACGCGGCAGACGCGATCACGGTGCTCGAGCCGGGACGCGAATCCGCCCCGACCGACGACGCGAAGACCGCGATCGATATCGCTCTTGCGACCGAATACCGTTTCCTGCACGACTGGCAGAAGGTCGCAGTCATTTCGGAGCGTCTCTGGAAGGCGCATCCCGACTCCGACTCCGCGTTCACCACGTACACGTACGCGCTGAGCGCGACCGGAAAAGCAGCGGACGCGGAGAAGCTCGCGAACGAGCGTCTCGTGAAGCATCCGAAGGATCCCGTCGCGATGCGCTCTCTCGCGAACACGTTCACGCGGAGCGGCAATTACGACGCGGCGGAGATGTGGGCGCGCAAGATCGTCGACGACGTCACGTCGACCGCGGGCGACTACAACAACGCCGCCTGGATCGCGCTGTTCCGGGCGAAAGAGCTCGACCGCGCCGTCGAAGACGCGCAGCACGCGACGAAGGACGGAAGCGGCGGCAGCGCCGCGGCCCTCCACACCCTCGCCGCCGTCTACGCCGAAACCGGCAAAGCGATCGAAGCGCGCCAGGCGCTGATGAAGAGTCTGGAGCTACGCCCGACCGCCGATCCCCGCAGCGTCGACTGGTTCGTCCTCGGACGCATCGCCGAAGCGTACGGCGTCAGCGACGCCGCCGCCGCCGCGTACAAACGCGTCACCAAAGAGGACCCCGACGGCTCGACGACCTGGGAGCTCACGCAGCGGCATCTCGCCTCGCTGCACTAGTCCCTCTCTCGTGTAGCGCAGTGCTTCCAGCCTGCGCCCCCGTCCCATCCGGGGCACAGGCTGGAAGCCTGCGCTACACGAGGGAGCTCTCCACCAACGGCGTGAGATACGCCACTAGCGGCCAGTGATCGCTCGGCCCGCGGTGGACGACTTCCGTCCGCTCCTCGCTCCACTTCGCATCGCAGAAGATGTAGTCGAGGCGCTGGCGTGTCATCGGGAACGTCGGCTCCTTCGTATTGCCGGCGATCCGCAGGTGCCCGCGCGATAACAGCACGCGCAGCTCCTCGGCCGCGGGCGGAACATTGAAATCGCCGACGAGGATGTGCGGCTTCTTCGCCGCCGCGGTGATGTCGCCGAGCGTGCCGATCTGCGAGATGCGGGCGCGACGGAGGAGGCGTCCCCACGCGGCGAGGTGCGTGACATAGAACGCGAGCGAGACGCCGTCGATCTCGATCTCCGATTCCAGCAGCGAGCGCGGCTCGCCCGACCCCGGCAGCGGATGCGCCGCGGCCTTCGTGATCGTCCCGCGCGTCAGGACGGCGTTCCCGTAGTCGCCGCCCTCCATGGCGCAGCTCCGGCCGAAGTAGAGATTGAGATTGCAGAGCTTCGCGATCGTCTCCGCCTGATCGTGCTGGTTCGACGCGCGCGTGCGGCAGTGGACTTCCTGCAGACCGACGATGTCGGGCTGCAGCGCCGCGATCGTCTCCGCGATCTTCGGGATGTGATCCGGCCGCCGCCCCGCCGCGTGTCCCTGGATGTTGTAGCTAACGACCTTCAGTTGCACGTAGAGTTCCTAGCAAAGCTCATGCTCTCCGACCTCGACTCACTCATGGCGGCGCGCGGCATCGGCGCCGTGGTCGTGCCGATGCACGAGGCGATGCACGCCTCCTTCCGGTGGCTGGCGCGCGGCGCGCAGGTGACGCGCGGCTACGCCATCAAGAAACTCGCCGCCGATCCGGTGCTCTTCACCTACGGAATGGAGCGCGGCGAGGCGGAGAAAAGCGGCCTTCCCGTCGTGCTGGTGACCGACAAACGCGCCGAGACGCCCGCCCTCGCCTACGCGCAACTCTACGACGAGATGCTCGGCGATGTGGAAGGCACGATCGCCTTCTTCGGCAACGTGCCGATCCAGCTCTACCACGGCGTCATCGAGGAGCTGGAGCGTCGCGGACGCAACGTGCATCGCTCGAACGGCGAAGACCTGATCCAGCTCGCGCGCAAGCGCAAAGACGCGCGCGAGATCGCGATCATCGCCGGCGTCGGCGAGAGAACCGAGCAGGTCGTCGATGACGTCCGCGCCGCGCTACGCGACTTCAAACCCGGATTGAAGATCGGCGACCTGAAGGCGATCGTCCGCGAAGGGATCATGCGGCGCGGCATGCTCGAAGACCACGAGACCATCCTCTCGCACGGCCGCGACGCCGGCGTCCCCCACTCGCGCGGCAACGCGAACGACGTCATCCGCGAAGGCGTCCCGATCGTCCTCGACATCTTCCCGCTCGACCGCGAGACCGGCTACTTCTTCGACCTCACCCGCACCTTCTGCGTCGGCCGTATCCCGGACGAACTCCGCCGCATCCACGCCGATGTCCTCGAAGCCTTCGAGCGCTCCCGCGACACCATGAAGCCCGGCACGCCGGCGATCGACTACCAGAACGCCGTCTGCGACTTCTTCGAGGCGAAAGGCTACGCCACCACCCGCACCGCCCCCGCCACCCTCGAAGGTTACGTCCACTCCCTCGGCCACGGCGTCGGCCTCGACATCCACGAGAAACCCTCCTTCGGCCTCGGCACCACCAACCTCGACACCGTCGACGAAGGTGACATCGTCACCATCGAGCCCGGCCTCTACTTCCCCAACCGCGAAATCGGCGTCCGCATCGAGGACACGTTTGTGGTGGAGGGCAGCGGCGTACGGACGCTGTGCCGCGGCGCCTACGGGATGGTGGCATAGCCAATCGTTCCCACCGGCGGCGCCGCGAACTCCCTACGGCACGCGCGTCCAACTAATGTACATGTACGGAATCTCCTTCGAACGAGGGCTGTCGTTCCGGCGCTGCAGCGGGTCGCGTGGAGATAACGGTCTATTACAACTGACCGTTATCTCAGTGTAATGACTGTCCATCCAGCCCCAGATCTCGCTAGGAGGCCCATCCTTGGGCCGTACTTCCCACCGCACGTCGGTTCCGATCCCACGACCATAGAACACAGCGACGACATCGCCTTTGCATCCCCACGTCCCACCCAAATTCACGGTTCCATCGCTTGCTATTTGGAATTGACCGACCCCATGGTCTCCCCAATTCCTCCCCGCCATTTCCCGTCCCGTGCAACCCCTGTTAAGTGAGGACGCCGACAACTTGCCCACGTAGCATTCCATCCCTTTCCACGTCCCACCAAACATCGTGCTTGCCAGTTCGCGTTGCAAGTCCGCCTGCGCTTTCGTCTCTTCTACGCTGATATCGGTTTGAGCGACAGCGATCTTCGTTACCGCAACGAGCACTGCAAGCAGACGCTTCATTTCAGCGTAGATGCAAGACGTGATGACGCCTCCGGCTCAGAACACATGGTGAGCTCGGCGCAACAGTCCCTGACACGCGCGAGTTGTTCGTCAGTGAGCCGATTTGGGTTGTAGCATCCCTTGGCCCCATCGGTAACGTCCTTGCAGCTGCTGTGAGAGCAGTGCATGGTGTACCCTCGCGGACAGCACCATTGATTGCCGCAGTCTAAGGGCGTCTTAGCCGGACACTCGGTCGATTCGGACCTCGCAAGCGAGACCGGCGTTAGGGTTGCGAGACTATGTCTGACAGAATTAGGTGGCGCTGGAGGAGCCGTCACATGGCTCGTACAACGCGATCCGGCCAAGCATAAGAGAATGGCGCCAGCCGGTATCATCATCGTCATGCGGTTGGAGAACCTGCAGAACCCGCGGAGCGTCATTACGCCTCCTGTCCGTATAACGGCGATGTTGACTTGTGGTGTGCAATACTCTGTTCCGGAATAATGTACGTTTCCTGCGCCGACAACGCAAGGCCCTAAAATGGAAGACGGCCGGAACGACCGCGAAGAGCGAAACGCGGTGACGGACGCCGTAGCGCCCTCGTCGACTACTGCTCGTCGAGATACCGCGTCAGCTCGGCGATGACCACCGCGACGATCTCGACGTTTCGTTTGCCGACGTGGCCCGTATTCGTCCATCGCAACGCTTTCGGCTCCCGCGCCCGCGCAAAGAACGCACTCACCGCCGCGGCGGGAAAGTGCGGATCGTCGCGCGCGGCGATGACGAGCAGTCGCCGCGGTGAGATGCGCGCCACGTAGCGGGCCGGATCGAACGTGTCGATCGGGATGAGCGCTAAGCGAACCGCGAGCGGCCGGATCCACGCCGGCACGTGCGGCATTGCGGCGGCGAGCGTCGAAGGCAGATCGGCGCCCCCATGAATGAGGATGACCTGAGGGACCCGCGAGTCGATCGCGCCGTGGATCGTCGCGAAGATCGAGCCGAGGCTCGCGCCGACGAGGAGGATGCGATGCGGGTCGAGGCGTTCGTCGCGCGTGAGCACGTCGACCGTCGCCATTCCGCCGGCGATCGTGCGATACGCAGCCCGGCGAATGTCATACGGCGCGCGCAGTCTGCCGGCGAACGTGTGCGGAGGGCTCCACGGATACTGCACCGCCGCCACGACCAGATCGTCACGCGCCGGAATGAGCCGCAGCACCGCCGCCCCCGTGTCGGCCCCGGCGTAAGTGATCAGCACGTGATACCGCGGCGACAGCGTGAGCGGCCGCCGGATCCAGACGGTGGCGAGCAACTCGTCGCGATCGTTGCGAAGCACGACGAGACGAACGGACGAACGGCCATCGCGCGAGGCAGATCCTTGCCGCGCTTGAACCGACCCGCAACGAAGCCTCAGCACCTCGTCCGTCGCATCGCGCGGCAGGAGCAGCGCGAAACCGAGTAGCACGGCCGCGATGAGCGCGACCAGGAGCGCAACGGCGAGGAGTATGCGGCGCAACATTACATTCACCGTGTGGCGCAGGCTTCCAGCCTGCGCCCCCCGTGCCCCGGAGCGCAGGCTAGAAGCCTGCGCCACACGGGAGCTAGAGCCCTAAGCCGAGGGTCACCTCCCCGGTCGCCGTTTTCACCGTGAACGGCATCCACCGGTTCGCGATCCACTTAAAAGCCTCACCCACGATCTCGTCGTCCGTGAGAACGACGTGACGGAGTGGACGATCGCTCAGCTCCGCCGTCTTCCACAGACGGCCATCCTCGCCGAACGCCTCGAAGGCGACGCCGTTGTGGATCACCACGAAAAGCGTCAGCAAGTAGTCGCGCAGTGTGCCGACGACCGCGGTGCCGGTGCGCTCCACGAGCGTTCGTGATTTCGCGTCGACGATGTATCCCGCGCCATCGGCCGAAATGAAGAGATTCTTGCGGTCGGGCATCATGTAACAGGTGCTGACCGTCTTCGAGCCGCACTCGAAGCTGCCGATCCACGACCGCCCTTCGTCCCCGATTCGCATGAACATGCGTTCGCGTCCGGCGTCCTCCGCCGGAATCAGAATGACCGGCTCGCCCTTCGGCGCCGAGGAGAGGATCTCCGCAGGCACGAGCGGGATGATCGCTTTCCGTTCCTGCGGCGGCGGGACGCCACGAGCCTCGGGACGCTTGTCGCGCCGGCTGTCGGTGCGGACGCTCCTGGTGAAGTCGGCGAAGCGCTGGAGGCGCTGCCAGCGGAGGGCGGATTCGCTGTCGGGGCCGTCCTCTTCCGCTTTCCTGAGAGTCTCGGCAAAGAAGTCGTCGATCGCCTGCTTGACCGAGGGACCATCTTCGTGAGCGAGGGCGCCCATCGCGTTGAAATTTCGCTCGAAGGCAGGGCCTGTCTTTTCGCGCAGGTCGTTCGCCGCCGCCGTGTCCTCGTAGAGCTTCGCGAGCGCGGGGCCGGAGAAGAGATTCTCATTTTTCGGCCGCGTTTCACCTTTGCGCAGGCGCTCGGCGCGGCGCCGCAGAAGACGCCTCTCCTTCCCCGTCAGAAACTGCGGGAACAGCCTGTCGGGAGCTTCGTCGATCTGCTTCATGATATCGAGCAGCTCCTCGAGAAGTGCGATGGCCTGTTCGTATACGGTGTTGTTCTCGTTGTTCTTCATGACCGGAATGGAACCCGGGCGCGCCTGCGAGCGCGCCCGGGTTCACAACCTCCTTACTCTACGCCTTCGGCGTCATCGACATGTCGTGCGCCGGAGCCGGCGTGTTCGGCGCCGGTGCCTCATTCGGAGTGGGCGCCTGCTGAGGATTCCCGACCGGCTTTTTCTTCCGGTTCGAGAGACTCTTTTGGCGCTTCACTTCCTGAATGTGCGGCACCAGCGCCGCGTTTGCCGGGTTCCGGGCGAGCTGCCTCCCGATCGAATACGCCTGCGCGGCGATGAGCTGCAGCTCCTGACGGCGTGCGAGATTCGCACTCTCCACGCCGTTCAGAAGACCACGCAGCTCATCGGCCACCGCCGTCCAGCGATTCCAATCGGTCTGCAACTGACGCGCGCTGTCGGCCGGCTGGCCGATCGCCTGCGCCACGTTTTCGTCGAGCGCTCCGATCAAGTTGATCGAGCTGGCGACGACTTCGGGCGACTGCTTCCGCGCCAGGCTATTGAGCCGGCGCTTCTGCACCTTCGTCATCGGAGTCGCACCCTCGATCTGTGAACGAAGCTCCCGAAAATGCTGTACGAGCGCCTCCGGGTCGAGCATGACCGGCGTCTGCGGCGTATCCGCAGGCGTTGCGGCCGGGGCATTCGGGGGATTCAGGGTCTGATTGATCAACGTCATAAAACCTCCACGCTCAAACGGTTGAGGACCGGAGGCTTTCTCGTTGAACCCGTATACGAGGCGAGTGCGAGGCGGCCACCGGCTGGAAGTTTCGGCCACGCGCCGACACCTCCGGTTAGTGTTTGACCCGAGGCGTACGCCCCCGGGCGTCTCGCGGCAGGAGGAGCTAAGCTCTTACTCCCGCACCGGTACGAACTGCGGATACCTTATTCAGGACCCTCGTACCGCCGTTAGCCGCAAGGTCTTTGTTCTTTCGAACGCTGACCTATGGCCGGGTAAGTTAGGGCTGAGTTCGGCGTTTGTCAAGAAATTTTTCGATGACGTGCGGTCGTCGCGAAAGTCATCGGTCCCGCGCCTCTTTCCGGAGCGGCACGAGATCCAAGACCGTCGGTACGATTGCGACGATTCGCTCGCGGCAACCTCGTCTTGGTGGCGATCGGCACGGGCGCCAGTGCTTTGCACTGAGCCCTTTGGAACACCGCGCATGGCGTCTTCGCCTGCTCGACGACGTGGTCCTCATGATCGGCGGCAACACTTGCTCCCGAAGACTCCGAAGACCCTGTCGACGGCGGGCCTTACGAGAAGCTGGCTCCGCCCGCGTTCCGCCGCTGCTTGTTCTTTCGCTTCGCGGTGTCCGTCCTTCACACGGTGGGGGGTCAGCGGTTCGAGTCCGCTAGCGCCTACCAGTGTTCACCGGGCCGGTGCTGGGTCGGAGCCTGCGAAGTTACGCCGTCTCGTTGCGTGCGTGATGGCGTGCAAGGGCGTCATCGATTGGCCACACGAGGTCGATGGCAAAGTAGTCCTCGCTCTCGGAGACTGTGTTCGCGATCCAGACTTCGTCGACGTTGGCGAGCTTGGGGAAGTCTGGCAGGAGTCGCTCAAGTAGCTCGCCCACTTCTCCGTTGCCGAAAATCGAAATATCTTTTTCGAGCAGGAGGATGCGGTCGTCGGCGCTAGCTGCCGTAAGCTTATCAATCTTCGTCTTGAGCGCCTGCTCCACGGTGTCCTTGAGTGGTTTGGTTGGCATCACGCGACCGACGAAAAAGAACCCGCGGTCGTGCTCGAGCGGCACGCGGTCGACGTTCACCTCAAGGATAAACGGCAGGTTGGGGATGGCGTGTCGCGATCGGCCATTGGGTAGTTGATCACGGACACCGAGGTACCACCACTCGATGGCAGGAGCGATGGCTGACCAGTCAACGCCCTTGGTGATCGCGCCGACGTCGATGGTGAGCGTGACGCTAAGGTTGGGCAACATGAGGTGCGGTGCTTTGTCCAGCCTGCCGATGGTCTTCACGAAGATCGTCGTGTCGTTGCGTTCGCCACTGAATGGCTGGAGCAGCGTGTGCTCGATCGCTAGCGTGGTGCCGCCGTCGACGGCAATGGCATCGATTGCCTTGCCGGTGCGATCTTGCTCGTCGGGCCACGCGCTGATCGCGTAGGTGGTTTGCTGCTCGGCGTTATACGCCTGAATAAACCGTTCGATTACAGCCTTGTCATGTCTGGTCGTCACGCAGCGAGCAAACAAGCATGGGCGATCGGGGCTTCCTGCACTGGAATTCGGCGGCGCTATGCGAGCGCGCGGATTACCGCGTCGAGGGCTTCGCTACTCGGCCGCGCGCAGCGCTCGGTCGTCCTGGTGCGGGCGTGGCCGAGGAGGTCGCGCAGCGTGAATCTGTTGATACCTTTGCTTGCGAGTGTGGCCTGCGCGCTCATAGTGGTGGAACCACTTGCTTATGCGTAGCACGCGATCCCGCACCCTCCGTTCTTCGTGATCCGCAGGGCGGAAGGCCAAGTGTGGCGCGCGCTCGTTCCCCTACGTGGATTGCGGGCCGCGCGAACAGCGTGACGTCGGTACGCAAGGGCCTACTAAACATCCCCCATTTCACATCTCGTCGTCAGTTTGTCCTTCCCACTTTCTTGCGATGCGTTCCACATCCGGCAGCTTGGGGTTGAGGTCGGACCAGCGCTGCACGAACTCGGGATCTAGGCTGCGTGGTCGCGGGCTGACGGTGTTGATACGAACTTGTAGCGGAAGCGTGACACAGTCGCCCATCACGATCGCTTGCTGTTGCGCGAGCGCCGGGAGCTGGTCGAGCAGCTCGCGATTAATGCCGCTGATGACGCTGCGGAAGTACTCCTGGTCATCGGGATTCTGGATTCGGTGCACGATGAAGCTGTTGCACTGGGCCAGCACGGTTCGTGAGAGCTCGCTGGGGCGTTGTGAAGCGACGAGGAGGCTGAGGCCGAACTTGCGCCCCTCCTTGGCGATCTTTTCGAATACTTCGCGTGCGCGCTGCTGTCGATCCAACGGAGCACGGTCGGGAATGTACCGGTGCGCCTCCTCCAGCACGAGGACCACTGGGAAGGTTGCGCGGTCGGGGATGCGCTGCATGAAATCGAGTACGAGTCGTCCGAGGAGCGCGGTGACGTTTTCGAGGACTTCGGATGCGAGTTCGCTGAGGTCGAGGATCGTCACTTGATGCGTTGGTTTCGGCGTCGCGTATTGGTCGTTGTACATCTCCGCCCACGGTGGTGCTGCAGCTTCGAAGTGTCTGGCCGGATCAAGCCCGAGGAGGAGGCGCAGGAAGGAGGCAAGTGCGTTCACGAATGGCTTCACTTGGAAGAGGAAGGCGTAGCGTGGATCGTGGCGCGCTTGCTCGAGGCGGAGTTGCAGTGTGCCGACGTAGGAGCGCAGGCGTGGATCGCGCTGTGTTTCTCTCGTGAGTTCAGCCTCGAAGATCGTGCTGACGAATTCGTTGAAGTCGAAGTGTGTCGGCGTGTCCACACCGATTAGCGCGGTCTCTGTGATGCAAAGTCGGTCGGTGGCGAGCGTGTCGCGGATGTGCCGGACCTGTTGCCGGATCGTGTCGGAGTCAGTGGCGACGAGTTGTCCGTCCGTAGCTACCGCCGTGCGAATTCTGTCGAGGCTGTCGAGGTATTGCCGCCGCGTTTCGTTGGCCAAGTGAGTTTGCTTCGTGAGGATGAACGCACGAAGGGAGTCGGTGATCTCGCGGACATTCTTTCTGCCGAAGCCAACGGCATTCCCTTTCGGCGGGTCGGTGAGAAAGGCTTCGAGTTTGTTCGTTTCGAGGTCGATCGCATCGAGGAGGTCTGCAAGTGCTGCGTCCGTCGTTGTTCGTGCGCGTGCGGAACGGATGGCTTTGAAGAGGAGTGGCGCTTGCGCTCCTTCTGCTGGGCGGAAGAACGCGTGGTAGTCCTGGCTGTTCATGAACCAATGCGGTACGAAGAGTCCCTCGGGTGTGTCGCCGTTGTTGCGCAGCACGAGCCGGTCGTAGAGGAACGTGGTGGTGCCGTTATTCTTCTCGGTGAATGCCGTTTCGTATTCGTTGTTCGTGTCGAAGATGATGAAGTGCGCGTTGGGCATGCCGCGGTCGAGAACGGCTTTGATGAGCGCGGTGACGGTGCAGCTTTTCCCTGCGCCGGTGTTGCCGAGGATTGCGGCGTGCTTGCCGAAGAAGCGGTCGATGTCGATGGTGACGTCGTAGTCCGTGAAGATCGGGCTCTTGCCGATCGTGATGTGGTGTGGTTGGTCGTGTTGTGCTTTGTCGAAGATGATGTCGAGGTCTTCTTCGCTTGCGAACCAGACGGGGTTGTCGAGTTCTGGATAACGTTTGACGCCGTACTCGAAGCGTTTCTCGTGTTCGGTTTGGGTGATCGTGCCGATCATGCTCACCCACATCGTGCGTCGTGGTCGTGCGATGACGAGCATCTGCCGGTGCTGCATGGTGGCTTCCGGCTCTTCCGCCATGTCGAGGCCGGTGACGATGGCGACGACGCGTTCGCTGCCGACGGGAATGATGACGAAGCTGTTGATGACGGCGATCGCGTAGAGGCCGCCGTAGCTGCTCTTCACGTAGCTGCTCGTCTCTGGCGATAGTTCGACGAGTGCTTGGTACGTCTTAACTTTGACGGTGCGGCCGATCGTACGATCACTGCTCATCGTCGTCTGTCATCTTTGGCTTGAGAGGTTTGAGTGCGCGGCGCGTCTCGTCGCGGGCGTTGGCCTCGACGTTGAGTTCTGAGATGTCGGGGAGCCAGATCGTGCTGAAATCCTGCAGCCTGCCGGCGCCGCTTGCGTACTGACCGGTCGTTGTATCTTTGATCCCTCCGGTGATGACAAGGATGCGATTGCTCTTAACGCGGTTGATGAGGCGCCAGATTTCGTGCGGCGGTTCGAGCTTGTGCTCGTCGGCTGGTGTGGTGATGCTTGGGGTCACGATGATGAGCGTGAAGCTGGGGATGCTGAGCGCTTGGTAGATGAGCCGGTTGATGTGGTCGTCTTGGAATTTGTAGCCGATGGTGAGCAGCGCACTCTGTGGTTGGTGGATGGTCGTGCTGAAGTGCCGGAACATTTCTGCGTACGGGTACCCGTTCATCTCGGTCACTTTGAGTGGTGAGGGGTAGATCATCACGTCGCCGTACTCACCCTCTTCTGGTTGCGTGTGGCTGATGATGACGTCTTCGGGGCCGGTGTGTCGTCGCCGCCAGTTGATGCTGCCGTGCAATTTGTACAAGTGGAGGACGCGGTCGACGCGGCTGACGCGTCCTTCGGTGGTCTCGCCGGGGTAGTAGAGGTCGTAGTGGTAGCTCTCAGTGCGGAGGGTGCGGTTGATCGTGCCGAGAAAGCCGTCGAAGTAGAGAACGCCCAGGTTGTCGAGTGCACGTTCGAGGAGGAGGTCGTAGTTCGTGGTGAAGATCTTCGCTCGTGGCAGCGTCGTGCTGCGCAGGAGGATGCGGCGGAAGAGTTCTTCGTGATCCTGGAGCCGCTGGTCCTCGATGGTGTTGAGTGCCTTGCAGCGGTGGTAGAGCCATTTCTTGAGGAGTTGTTCGAGGAGCATTGCGTCGGCCGCAGTGATGCTGTGCTTGCCGACGGTCTGGGTGGCGTGGAGTAGTTCGTCGTTTGCCTGGATGTTGACGAGTGCCGTGAGGAGTGGCTCGACGGGGATGTCCGTGGTGGTGTCGAGTAGTTGGTCGAGAAGATCGCGTGCGCGTTTGTGCGGCTCGTCGTCGCGGAGCCGGTAGGGTGCTTTGTCGAGTTCCGCGGTGATGGCTCTTGTGCTGTTCACGAGTGGTGCGCCAAGCGGAATGCTGCCGCCGTTGCCGATGAGGACGGTAAGGTTGCGGACTTCGAGGTACTGGCGGAGTCGCTGGATGAGGCGAGTTCTGTTCTCTTCGGTTTCGAGTGCGGTCGGGATGCTGCCGATGTAGTACTCGTCGCTCATGGTTGGTGGCTGTGCATTGCCGGGAAGATGTTCATTCTAGCCTTTCTTCCTGCAGCACTTTTGCTAGTGCGCCTTCGGGACAGAGTGCGCAGCGGGGTTTTTCGCGCAACGAGATGTCTGCTCGTTACGGTGTGCTCGTCATGGCCGTCACCCTAGGAGTGCTCCAGGACGGTCGGTTTGCACCCCCTGGCCAGACGGGAGGAGTGATGTCTCGGTCGGGTCGGCTTGCACGCTACAAGGGTGTGATCGGCGGCAACGTGGTGTAGCGCGCCGTCACCGTCTCCCGTAGCCGTACGATCCCAGCATCGGTGGTGATCGCTTCCATGGCATTCAGCTGGCACAACGTGTTCTTGACGTCTTCGTCAGCAAGCGGTGGTGCGCCTGCTACACTCTTGATTTCTGTTTCAGGGCGCGGCGCCTTTTCTTTCCCAAAAATCTCCCGCGATAACAACCGCTGCAGATTCCTGTTGACGGGACGCTCCCTTCCGCATAATCGTTACGCAGCCGGGCATCTCCCGGTCGCCGGGGCTCATGCTGTCCAGCCCACGCCAGACACTTCCATTCGGTAAACTCGATCGAGAGGGTCGGCCGTTCGTGACGTTCAAATCACAATTCTTGGCCTCGCAAGAGAAGGCCCATAACCGGAACATCGCGACGAAGATCCACGAGGAGTTGTCGAAGCTCCGTGCCGGCGTGGACGCATCACCCACGACGCCAAAACGCTGGGTCTGGGAATTGATCCAGAATGCCAAGGACGTAAATATTGACGGCAAGGTGCGCGTGCGCATCGAAGCCGGCCTGGACGACGCGGACGCGCACGTCACCTTCAGGCACAACGGCGGCGCGTTCTCGGCTGAGAATATCCGCTTTCTGATCGAGCAAGTCTCATCGAAGGACCGGACGAATGACAGCACCGGACGCCCGACGACAACCGGGAGATTCGGCACCGGATTTCTCACCACCCACCTGCTGTCCGATCGCGTTGTGATCAGGGGCGTTACAGAGGGCCGGGGTTTCGCGGCCCGGAAATTCAAGCTGTCGCTCGATCGCAGCGGCTCGGAGCTAGACGACATCATCACGGCGGTACAAGCCGCGAAAGACTCGCTCCAGGACCTCGATGATCGCCCCGTGTATACCGGATACGTTCGGGGCGCGTTCAATACGTCTTTCCGCTACCAGCTCGCCGACAAGACCGGCAAGACCGTGGCGCGTGCCGGCCTGGCCGACCTCGACATCTGCCTTCCCTATACGCTCGCTTTCGTGCCGGAGATTGAGAGCGTCGAGTACCCGGACCGCCTGTTGAGCCTGCAGGAGCGCGAAGAACCGAAGGTCGACGGCGAGGTACAAATCCTCACCGTGACGGGTGCAGACCCCCACGGCTTCGCAGAGCCGGAGGTCTCTTCGATCGCCGTGCTGAGCAGCGAGCTGACGACGATCGCCATACCGGTGAAGCAAACAGCCGAGGGCGTGCAGATTGTGGCGTTGGCGCCGAATGTCCCCCGATTGTTCTGCGATTTTCCGCTGCTGGGAACAGAAGCTTTCCCGTTCCCGGTGATCATCAACAACCCGACCTTTTATCCGACCGAACCGCGGGACGGCGTCTTCCTCACCAGGACGGAGCGCCCCTTTCCGCCGAGCGACCACAACAAGGGCATCATCGAAGAAGCGCTCGGACTCTATTTTCTGCTGCTCGGCCACGCGTCGGAGCAGGGCTGGCAGAACCTGCATCTGCTCGCGGCCGCGAAGATACTGCCGGCGGAGCTCGCTAGGCTGGACCAGGACTGGTATAGAACCGAGATCCTCAAGCCGATGCGGGACACTCTTCTGCGCACCGACATCGTGCGGACGGCAGCGGGCACCCTCGCGCCCATCCATTCCACTGACGGCACGACCAACATCTGGTTTCCGAGCGGACTCTCCAAGGAAATCCGGCGCGCCATCTGGCGTTGCTGCAAAAACTGGATTCCCGCGCAGCTGCCGGCACAATCCGACGTCGAAATCTGGAATGACATTGCCTGGCCCGAGTGCAACAAACTGACGCTCGACCAGGCCGCCGTCTTTATAGAGGAAGACGGAACGCTCGAAACGCTGGCAGGCGAGCTCCAGGAAAAAGAAGTCCACCAATGGCTCATGGAGTTCTACGCCACGTTGAAGCTCGACGAGCCAGCCTTTAACACGGTGGTCAACAAGCGCAGGATCTTTCCGAACCAGAACGGAACCTTCAGGAGAAAAGTCGACCTCTCCCGCGATGCCGGCGACATCGACGCCACGCTTCTCGACGTTCTCGGATTACTGGGGACCGACCTGCGCAACCAGCTTCTCGACGCGGCGATCGTCGCGGAGCTTGATGATATGTCGAGACTAGACGGCGCCTTCGTGGTCAAGGAGATCACGGCGGCGATCGAGAAGAAGGTCAATGATCGCGCCGCCATGAAAAGCGTGCGCCCCGCGCTTGCGAGGCTGCTGCTGTGGTTCCGCGAACACACGTCACTCGCGAAAAAGTTCTTCCCGATCCTGTACGACCAGAAGCACCTGCTCTATGACGACGAACAAATCCTCGACAATATCGAGCGCGCCGAGGAATTGAGCGACCTCCTGAGCGACTTCAACGTGAAGAACGTCCAAGAGCTTCGCGCCATCATCGAGAACCATCAGCAAATGTCGCAGCTCCTGCCCGTGACGCAGCAGATTATCGCGAGCCTTGGAATCACCTCCGTCGAGGACTGGACGAAAGCGCTCGAAGACAAGAACCTGGCCGCCCTGTTCTCCCACGCGTCGACAACCACACCCGAGATGTTTGTCCTGGCGCAATCGTTGATCAGGAAGGCGAAGAAGCGCGTCATAGATCACCTGCAACAACTCGACGATTACGACCTGAGCGAAATGGATGAGACAGCGCTCACGGTACTCGCCGGCGTCAAGAAGGATGGCCGGGATGTGACCATCGTGGTAAGACCCGCGTACGATGGCACGGTGATCATCTACTACCAATCCGAACGGGACGTCCTGGACTTCGTCGATCACGAGCTTTGGGTAGATACGGGCGACGACGTGCGTCGAATCACCTTCGGCCACATCCTGAAGAAGACAGATATTCGACGGTTCCCGATATAACGCCATGGACATCTCCAAAGACATCCTGGACCGCATTGGTCAGCCCGAATCCGCGCAGATGGAATACAAAGCGGTGCTGCCGCCCGCCGCGACCGTGGCGCAACTGATCGGCGCCTTCGCCAACGCGAAAGGCGGCGCCATCGTGCTCGGCGTCGTCGAGACCGGCGAAGACGTCGTCATCAACGGCCTCAGCGACGAATTCCGCGCGGTGCAGATTACCCGCAGGGCCATCGACCTTTTGACGCCGCCGCCCACCGTGAAGTATGACTATGTCGTTCACCAAGGCAAGCGCCTCTTCGTCATCGAGGTGCAGAAGTCGGATTCAACGGTCTTGCTGGGCGGAAAAGGTTATGTCAGGACCGGCACCCATACGGCCCTCACGCAAGTCCCGACGGGCAAGGCGATCCAGAACGCCGGCATTGCGCGGCTCTCGGCACTCTTCAAGACGACCCGCAAGCCCTGCACGGCCGCGCGGGCGAAGTTGCTGGATCATTACGAAAGCGTTTTGCTTATCCTCGACGACCTCGGCAAGCTCCTGTATCCAAAAGCGTCAAACTTTCCGACCGACAACGCCGAAGGCAAGATGCTGCTACGCATCCTGTTCTCGTCCTGCGCCGACACCTTTGAAATCTTCATGTCGGACCTGATTTACGAGATTTACCTTGCAAAGCCCGAGACGCTGAAATCGACGGCGCCGGTGACCGTCAAGGAGGTCCTGGACTGTTCCGACATGCAGGAGTTCATCAGCCGCTACGCAAAGAGCAAGCTGAAGAAGCTGCAGCGCGGCAGCGTCAAGGGCTTCATCTCGGACAACAAGCAGATCAAGTCGCTGGGCGTCTTCGATGCCGCGCGACAGGAAGAGATAGAGAAGATCCTGCAGATCAGGCATCTCTACGCACACCAGAACGGACTCGTTGATGAGCGGTTCCGGGAATACTTTCCGGCCGCGAACCTCAATGACGAATACCGGATGACCCTCGATGAGTTTCTGACACGTCTGGAATATCTAACGCAGGCGATTGACGCTGTTGATGAGGCGGCGCGTAACGATTACCAGCTCGCAAGCTTTTCCTGAAAAGAAGGCGTCACGGCTTCACGGCTTGCGCTTCTGCAGTTCAAACGGCGTGAGATAGAACTGCGCGGCCTCGGCGCTCCAGTCGAGAATCTCTTTCGGGTGACCGCGAACGCCGTCGACCCTTCGCCGAATTCTTGGCTCCGGCCAGCGCCGACTCCTGACCGTCACGATCTACATGCGTTTTGTCCCCGTCGAGTGGCCCGTGGCGTCGATTTTTCCCGACACGCCTGCAGTCGGAACGTCTCCGATCTCATCGCCAAAACCAACGCGTCGGTGGGGCGAGATACTGCACATGCGGTGGAATACGATGAAACGGCCCTGATCGCTTTCGACGGCATCAAGGGTGTCATTGAGCGCGTTCGTGAGGAGGCAAATCGTCTCGCCTCTGGTGCCACCGGTCCGAATCTCGAATCGATGTCTTAGTCGAAGACGGCCATCAGCTCTAGTGCTTCTTCTGACGGTATCGCGTAGCGCTCCGTCGTGCGGACCGCACACCGGGCGGTTGCGCGCTGCAGATGACCGTCTGCATGCCGCAGACAGTCAACTGCACCACGGACACTTTGGATCACGACCCGCATCCTGCCGTCTGCGCCTCGCAGACAGATGTGTCCGACCTGCAACCGGGCGTCTGCGGCCTGCAACCCGACGTCTGCGCCTTGCATCCCGACATCTGCAGCCTGCATCTCGGCTTCTGCGCCGTGCATCCGGCTGTGTCCGGGCTGGTACACAACCGAATGCAGCCTGCATCTCGGCTTCTGCAGCGTGCATCCAGCTGTGTCCTGGCGGGTACACAACCGAATGCAGCTTGCATCTCGGCTTCTGCACCGTGCATCCGGCTGTGTCTGGGCCGGTACACAACCGAATGCAACCTGCATCTAGCTGTGTACGCGCTGCATCTGGCTGTGTACGCACTGCAGCCAGCCGGTTGCACGCTGCAGATCGAGGGTTGCACGCTGCAGATCGAGGATTGCACGCCGACGGACGGCTCCTTCGCTCCGCGGAAGACTCTTCGCCGACCGATTCCACGATCACGGCTACGCCCGCCATCACGTCACAGTCACCACCTTGTCGATCGGTATCGCTGGCTTGTCCGATCGGAGCGGCATGCGGCAGCGGCGCGGCCCGACGGCGAGTGCTATCCTTCCTCCGGCCCGGTTGGCCGTGGCACTGGAAACGGCGATGGAGGTGTGTGGCATGCGTAAGGTCGCGCTGGTTTTTGTCCTTCTCCTGGTGGCGGTCGCGGCTCAGGCGGCGACGACGATTTACGATGTCGCCGGTCCCAGCCCCTTCGGCTTCGCGAACCAGACGGTTCTGGTCGAGGGGTGGTACCAGAACGCGTCCTACAACAACGTCACCATCACCGCGCCGCTGGAGGACAACAGCAGCGGCGGTCCCATCGCCGGCGTCGAGGGAACGGTCTACCTGACCAACAAGATCGGGCCGGGAACGACCGTCGCGAACCTCGTCGCTCCGCCGGTGCCGGTCTCAGGCCTCACGAACGCGTTCACCGTACGAACGCTCTTCACCGGCCTCAGCCTGCCGCCGGGGACGTACTACCTGACGTTCCGCTCCACCAACAGCAATCCGCTGTCGATGTCGATGGAGGGATCGAGCACTCCCACCCAGACCTTTGGTCCGGGCGTGTCGGGCGTCGGCGCCGACGGCCAGATTACGCCCGATCCCTTCCCTCCCGCGACAGCCGTGACCCTCACTCAACCGGGCAATTTGTTCGTGACGGTGACCGGGGATCTGTTGGTGAACTACGCGATACCGGCGCTGTCGACCTGGATGCTCGCAGCTCTCGGTCTTGCGCTCGCTCTCGTCGCGCTGAAGTTCACCGTGCGGTAGCGTCTCCTCAAACAGGGACCGGCTACGATCCCGCCATGAGGTCACGTATCGTTTGCTTCGCGCTGCTGATCAGCAGCGCGGCCCAGGCGCAGGTCAGCCCAAAACTGCTCGAAGGGATGCGGTGGCGTAACGTCGGCCCCTTCATCGCGGGAAGGGTGAACGCTGTCTCCGGCGCGGTTGGTCAGCCGGCGATCGCGTACGTGGGGACGGATAACGGCGGGGTCTGGAAGACGGTCAACGCCGGCACGACCTGGTTTCCCGTCACCGACTCCGTCGAGGCGATTCGCGGTATCACGGCGTTGGCGGTCGCACCTTCTCAACCGCGGACCGTCTATGCCGGAACCGGCAGCATCTTCGGGTCCGAATACAGCAGCGGGATCTGGAGGTCCGACGACGCCGGCGCGCACTGGCAGAGCGCCGGCTTGCAGGACGCGGGAGCCATTACGGCGCTGCTGGTCGATCCGCACGATCCCAACTTACTGCTCGCATCGACCCGCGGAATCGCTCACGTCGAAGGGGGAGCGCGCGGAGTGTTCCGCAGCGCGGACGGCGGAAGAACATGGCACGCGGTTTTGCCTGCCGGACCAAAATCGGGCGCGACCGGGATCGCCTGGGCGCACGACAATCCGCGCGTGATGTTTGCGACCGTCGCGGAGACTTACCGCGCGCCAGGGGCTTCGGGTTCCGGACGTCGTCCCGGACCGGCGAGCCTCTATCAATCCCACGATGAAGGGAAGACGTGGTCGCCGGCTAACGGCCGGAATCAGCCGACCGGCATCGGGCCGATTGCCGTCGCCGCGCGCACCCATTCGCAGCGCATGTACATGCTGGCTCGCAGCGGTTTGTACCGTTCCGATGATGGCGGCGCGAGCTGGTCGCTCGGAACGAAGACGATCTACACCTCGAGCAAACAGGTGCTGGTGGATCCGAGCAACCCCGACGTCGTCTACACGATGGGAACGGCGGTGTACCGCTCGACGGACGGCGGCCACACGCTGGTCGCATTCAAGGGCGCGCCCGGCGGCGATGATCCGAATCAATGGTGGATTGATCCGGAAAATCCCGGCCACATCATTTACGGCGGCGATCAGGGAGCGTCGGTCAGCCTCGATGGAGGCGAGAGCTGGAGCCTCTGGTACAACCAGGCGACCGCCGAGGTCTACAAGGTGAGCACCGACGACCGGTACCCGTACTGGATTTACGCCAGTAAGCAGGACAGCGGCGCCATCGCCGTCGCGAGCCGCGGAGCGTATGGCGAGGTCAATGGTTTCTTCGATTGGGTCCAGCTACCCGGATGGGAGACCGGGTTCGTGACACCGGATCCTTCCGATCCCAACCTGATCTTCATGAACAGCGATCTGGGCTACCTCTCGCGCGTCGATCGGAGGACGTGGCAGGCGCAAATCATCGACCCCGGCATGGGCAGCATCACCAACACCAGCGATACCGCGTTCCGGCGCGCGATCTCCGCGCCGATCGTTTTCTCGCCGCAGGACAAACGGGACCTCTATTTCGGTACGCAGAATGTCTGGGAGAGCCAGGACGGCGGAACGAGCTGGCGGAACATCAGTCCGGACCTCACGGCGCATCCGGGCAAACCGCCGGAACCACCGCCGGAAGGGGTGCACCACGGCGATGCGCTGACGTCGCTGTCGCCTTCAGACGTACAAGCCGGAGTCGTCTGGACCGGCAGCAACAACGGCGTGGTTTATCTGACCAAAGACGGCGGCGGGCACTGGCAGGATGTGACGCCGCCCGGCTCGGGTCCATACAGCGACGTCAATGTCCAGGCGTCCCATTTCAATCCGGCCGCGTCTTACGCCTCGGTCGACAACAGTCACGCCGGAGATTCCGCGCCGCATATCTACCGCACCCGCGATTACGGGGAATCGTGGCAGAACATCACCGCCGGCCTGCCAACCGATCAGCCGACCGGGAGTTTCGTGAACGTGGTGCGCGAGGATCCTCGGAGGCAGGGTTTGTTGTTCGCGGGGACGGAAACATCCGTCTATGTTTCATTCGACGACGGCGATCACTGGCAGTCGCTGCGGCTCAATCTGCCGACAACCTCTTACCGCGACCTGACGATTCACGACAACGACCTCATTGCCGGCACGTATGGGCGCGCGATCTGGATTCTCGATGACATCACGCCGCTCGAGCAGATGGTCGCCGATGGATCCGCGCACCTGTTCAGCCCCGAAACCGCCATTCGCGTGCGGTTCGACGTGAATCAGGACACGCCGTTTCCGCAGGAGGTTCCGCACGGGCTGAATCCCCCGGACGGCGCGATCATCGACTATTACCTCCCCCAGCCAGCAAAGAGCGTGGAGCTGCAGATCCTTGATTCCGATGGAAACCTGGTGCGCAGCTATTCGAGCGCTCCGATTCCGCCACTGGATCAGCCGTTACCGCCGGTACAAAGCCTCTGGCTGCGGCCGCGGATACCAGTGCCGGCGACCGCGGGAGCGCATCGCGTGACGTGGGACCTGCGCTATCCGACGCCGCCCGCGATCCGGTTCAGTTACGGCGACACCATGGGAGCGGTGCCTGGGGACACGCCCTTCACGCCGGAGGGACCGCTCGCGCTACCCGGAAACTACACGATCAAGCTGATCGCCGACGGAGCCACGTACGCGCAGCCGCTGGTTGTGGAGAAGGATCCGCGCATCGGCGACTCCCCTGAAGTGCTGGACGGAATGCGGAAGCAACTCGCGCTTGCCCAGAACATCGTCGCGGTTCTGGCGGCCAGCAAGGCAGCTTACGAACAGGGGAAGGCGCTGGAGACAAAGCTGACATCGAAAACGCTGCAGGAAAGCGTGGCGAAACTGATCGGCACCTTTGACGAAGCTGCCATCGGCCTCTCCGGCAGCAACTACGCCGTGCCGCCGGTCAAGGGGACCATCTCATTCAGCAGGACCAACGGCCAAGCCGCCGCGTTGCTGCACTTCGTCGACTATCTCAGCGACCGCGAGCCGGTATCGTCGCAGTACGCCACCTATCAACAGTTGTGCACCGACTTCAACACCACCGCAACGGCCTGGCAAGCGCTGCTCAAGTCGAATGCGGACGTCGTAGCGCAACCGGTTGCACCGCTTGCGTGCAGGTAGACGCGGTTAACGCGCTGTCCTTCCCCGACGCCGTTTGATTCTCGCTGCGGACAGCGATCGTTAAATCCGGGTAGCCTGTGAGCTCCTGTTCATGGGCTGGCGTTTCACTGGTAGTCGAACAACGCCGTTGCCGCTCCGGTCTTTCCCTTCACCGTCACGGTGACCTGTTGTCCTGCAGTGCCGGCCGGAAGTTGCGCAGTGATCTGGCCGTCAGAGTCGACATGGAATGTGGCCGCATTCAAACCGAACATCACTGACATCGTGCCCGTGAATCCGGATCCCGAGATCTTCACGGGCACCCCACCTGCCGCCGCAGCCGCTTTCGGGTTCAAGCCCGTGATCGCCGGAGCAACTCGGACCGTGCCAGGGGTAAAGATGAGATCCACCAGCCGCTTGATCAACTCGCGGAAGGTTTCCTCTCGATACCCGACAAGAAAGGCAACCAAGTAGTACAGGAGATTCTTCGGAATCTCAGTAGAAGTGTTGGACGGGGTCGGGGAGGTCGTGGTGGTCGGATTCGTGGTGGTCGTAGGAGTCGTGGTGGTCGTAGGATTCGTGGTGGTCGTCGGATTCGTGGTGGTCGTAGGAGTCGTGGTGGTCGTGGGAGTCGTCGTGGTCGTGGCAGTCGTGGTCGTGGCAGTCGTGGTCGTGGGAGTCGTCTTCGAGGTCACGACAGGAGACCCGGAGGCGAGCACGCCCGCTTGAAGAATGAGCACACCGACAACGGCCAGACTTGCGCCCACCACGGGCCGCGAGAGATGCCACAAGGCGAACGACCCGTCCCAGTCATTCGCATGCTCGACGATTCCGGTGAGGGAGATCAGCACCGCCCCGAGCGCGCCGAACCAGACGACCGCAAGTGGCACGGAGCCCAAAGAGTCACCGAACGGAATGAGACTGCGCTGAATGAAGAATGTCGCAGCCAAAACACCCAGAACGAGAAGCCAACCGACCTGCACCACGAAGATCGTGATTCTGCTCATGCGCACCTCCACATCTTTCATTAGAGAGTGACGCAGCAGGGAGTTTCCCTCCGGAAAAACAAGCGACATTGGGGCGATGGCGGAATGTTCGCGGAGTGTTCGCAGGGTCCGACCACAGCGATCCTAGGAAATCTCAGGCTGTTCCGGAGCGCGGCCGCATCGAGACATGTGCAGGATGCAGAGGAGCGTTTGCGCCGTGCATCTAGCAATGGCCGGGGTGCAGCTCGGCAAATGCGCAGGGCGAAAACACCGAGGGCGGGCTTTCGCCCGCCCTGATGTGAAAACGGGAGGGGCTGAGCCCGTCCCACGTTGCCTATCCGATGTTGCGGTTGATGAAGGTCTCGAGCTGGCCCTTCGGCATGGCGCCGACGGCGCGGTCGACGAGTTTGCCGTCTTTGAACATGAGGAGGGTCGGGATGGAGGTGACGCCGAATTTCTGGGGGACGGCCGGGTTGTCGTCGACGTTCATCTTCGCGATGATCGCCTTCCCTTCGTAGTTCGGCGCGAGCTCCTCGACGATCGGGCCGATGAGGCGGCACGGGCCGCACCACGGCGCCCAGAAGTCGATGAAGACCGGCTTCCCGGCGTTGATCGTCGACTCGAAGTCGGCATCGGTGAGCTGCTTGATATGAGCGGAATCTGCCATGGTTCTCGTCTTCTCCTAACGGGCTCTTGAATGAGGCGCTGCGGACGGAAATTCCGTTCGCCCGATAGGTATAACCAAACCCCATTCCAAGGCCTCTCGGCTCGGGGTCTCAGGCCTCGGAAGTACGGGGAAACATCACCCAGGGATCGATGCTTATCGTTACGGCGCGTCCTTGTTCGCTTCGGCGGTGAGCCGTGGGAATTTGTCCGGCGGCCACTGCCAGAGACTCGGTCCGAGCATGCGTCGCATAACCTCTCCGCGGACCCTCGCTTCGGCGGCGGAGGTCGGTGGGAGGAGGAGCGCAACACCGTGCTGCGGCGGCACGACGGCGTACCCCGCCTTGTACATCATCAGTCGCGGTTGGGTCGCGCGGAGCGTCTCCCACCCAGGCCGTCGGACGGTCGCGGCCGGCAGTTCGGCGAACCCCGCCGCGTCCGTAACCGCCTCCGCGGTTCTAACAAGCGTACGCGGACACTCCCCTTCGATGCACACCAAGGCAGAGGTACGCCATTCCCCAGCCAGGATCGCCCCCGGTATCGGGCGTTGTGCGACCGCATCAACGGCGCGCACACGCATTGCCGGAAGGTGAAATGCTTGGCCGCCCGTCGCGAGGTAGCATCCCGCCACACCCATGACGACGACAGTTCCCAGGAGTACGACGCGATACCGCATGGTGCGCTAGCTCACTCCGTCGCGGCGGGTTTCCCGACAGCAGCAGCAACCCGCTCATCACCGGCGCTCTTTTAGACTTGGCTGCGGAGTGTCATCCGCAGACACTCTCGTCGCACTCTAACCCAGCAAAGACTGATCACACCTCCAGTTTGTCGTGCGGGCGGGCGACCACCGCGTATAGGGCCGGCATCAGGAAAACGCTGATCAGGAGGCGGGAGAAGAGGCCGCCGACGATGACGAGGGCAAACGGCCTCTGCGTGTCGGAGCCGATGCCGTGCGAGAGCGCGGCGGGGAGCAGGCCGAGGGCTGCGACGAGGGCGGTCATCATGATGGGGCGGAGGCGGAGGATCGCCGCTTCGCGGGTGGCGTCGGTGATGCTCCGGCCGTCACGCCTCAGCTCGTTCGCGTAGGAGATGTAGATGACGGCCGTCTGCACGGAGACGCCGAACAAGGCGATGAAACCGATCCCGGACGAAACGGAAAACGGCGTGCCGGAGAGTTTCAGCGCGAGGAGGCCGCCGACCGGCGACGACAGGATCACGGCGAGAACGGTGATCAGCGGGAACTTCATGTTCGAGTAGAGCATGAAGAGGAGCAGGAAGATGAGGAACAGGGTCAGCGGGACGATGATCTGCAGCTGCTTGCGCGACGCGGTGTAGTTCTCGTACTCCCCTCCCCACACCATGCGGTACCCGGTCGGCACGGTGACCGCCTTCTCGACGGCCTGCTGCGCGTCGCGAACGGCGCTGGCGAGGTCGCGGTTCTTGATCGAGTACTGCACGCCGATGTAGCGCTCGTTGTTCTCGCGGTAGATGAACGACGCGCCGCTCGTCTCGTGGATGTCGGCGAGCTCTTTGAGCGGGATCTGCTGGCCGCCCGGCGTCGCGACGAGGATGTTCGCGATCTGCTCGGGCGTCTGCCGGTACTGCGGCTGGAGGCGCACGACGAGATCGAAGAGCCGCTCGCCCTGCACCACCTGCGTCGCCGCCGTCCCGCCAACCGCCGCCTCAATGAGCGTATTGATGTCGGAGACGTTCAGGCCGTAGCGCGCGATCTTCTCGCGGTTCGGCGTCACGGTGAGGCTCGGCTGCCCCAGCTCGCGCACGACGGAGATCTCGGCGATGCCGCGCACTTTCCCGAGGACGGCCTTGATCGCGTTCGCCTTGTTCTCGAGGATGGTCAGGTCCGGCCCGAACACTTTCACGGCGAGAGAGCTCTTCAGCCCCGTCTCCGCCTCATCGACCGCATCCTCGGCCGGCTGGGTGTAGTTGAACGTGATGCCGGGGAACGCTTTCAGCTTTTCCGCGATGGCGTCGATCAACTGCTCTTTCGACCGGATCGGGCCGGTCCATTGGTCGTATGGCTTGAGCCCGACGAAGAATTCGTTGTTGAAGAAGCCGATCGGGTCGGTGCCGTCGTCGGGGCGTCCCAACTCGTTCGTCACGACGGTCACCTGCGGGAACGAGCGCAGGATGGTGCGGATCTTCGGCGACAACGCGGACGCCGCCTCGAACGAGATCGTCGAAGGCATGGTGGCGCGCACCCAGAGCGATCCCTCGTCGAGGTGCGGCATGAACTCGGCGCCGATCGATGGCACCAGCAGCAGCGACGCGGCGAAGATCGCGACCGACAGGAACGTGACGAGCCACGGCCGCGCGAGCGAGAAGTCGAGGCCGACGGTGTAGGCGTCGCGGATCTTGTCGAAGATGAAGTTGCGGTGCTCGCGGACGCCACCTCGCAGCGCCCACGCGGCGAGGACCGGCACGAGGGTCAGTGCGATGAGCAGCGCGCCGGCGAGCGCGAAGATGGTGGTGTCCGCCATCGGCGCGAACAACTCGCCCGAGGGACCGGAGAGCGCGTAGATCGGAAGGAAGCCGGCGACGATGACCGCCACGGCGTAGAAGATCGGCCGGTCGACCTCGGCCGCTGCCGCGATGATGACGCGCGGCACCGGCTGCGGGTTCTCGCTCTCGCCGTTCAGCGCCAGCCGCCGGAAGATGTTCTCCATCATCACGACGGCACCATCGACAAGGATGCCGAAGTCGATCGCTCCTATCGAGAGGAGGTTCGCCGGCACGTGTTTCAAGTCGAGACAGATGAACGCGAAGAGCAGCGACAGCGGAATGGTGACGGCGACGATCAGCCCCGATCGAATGTCGTAGAGGAAGAAGATCAGGATGACGATGACGAGCAGCATGCCGCGGAGGAGGTTGTCCTCGACGGTACGCGTCGTCAGCGCAATGAGGTCGCGCCGGTCGTAGAAGGGACGGACTTTGACGTCCGGCGGCAGGATCGACTTGTTCAGCTCTTTGGTCTTCTGTTCGATCCTGTTGAGGACGATCTGCGCCTGCTCGCCTTTGCGCATCAGGATCACGCCCTCGACCGCTTCGTCGCGGTCGTTGTAGCCGAACTGGCCGAGGCGCGGCGCGGCGCCGATGACGACCTGGCCGACGTCCTTCACCAGCACCGGCGTGCCGTTGTGCACCGCAAGGACGACGTTCCCGATGTCTTCGGTCGTCTGGAGGCGTCCGAGGCCGCGGACGTAATAGAACTGCCCTCCCTGCGAGTAGAAGCCGCCGCCCGCGTTGCTGTTGCTGTTGCTGAGCGAGTCGACGATGACCGGAACCGAGAGTCCGACCGCGGCGACTCTCGCCGGATCGAGCAGCACCTGGTACTGCATCGTCGGTCCGCCGAGACCGGAGTCGTCGGCGACGCCCGGAACGGATTTGAACTGCCGTTCGACGAGCCACTCCTCGAGGATCTTCAGGTCCATCGGCGAGCGATCGGGGCTCTCGAGCACATAGCGATAGATGAGACCCGAGGGCGAGAAGAGAGGCGCGACGCTCGGCGTCACGCCGGATGGGAGCGACACATCGCCGAGGCGTTCGAACGCCTGTTGGCGCGCGAAGTAGTTGTCGGTGCCGGGCGCAAAGGTCAGCCGGACGTCCGACAGGCCGTAGAGCGAGATGGAGCGGATGACGGTCTGGTTCGCGATGCCGTTCATCTCGGTTTCCATCGGGACCGTGATCAGCCGCTCGACCTCCTCGGCGGCGTGACCTTCCCACTGCGTGATGATCTCGACCTGCGGCGGCGAGAGATCGGGATACGCGTCGACCGGCAGGCGCTTGAACGAATACGCGCCGCCGAACGTCAGCAGCAACGCGAAGAAGACGATCAGGAAGCGCTGGCGCAGCGAGCCGGCGACGATCCGGTTGATGATCGACGTCGCGGTGCGCTCGTGGTCGACGCCGTTCTCGGTCTCGGGAAGGTTCGTCATGACTGTTCCTCGTTCTGGAGGAACAGCGCTCCTTCCACGACGACGGAGTCGCCGGCGTTGAGGCCGGAGCGGATCTCCTGCCGGTCGCCGACGCGCGAGCCGAGGTCGACGCGCCGCCGCTCGAACGAGCCGTCGGGCTTCGTCACGAAGACGAACGGAAGGTTCTGGTCGTCGCGGAGCACCGCGGAGACGGGGACGAGGATGCCCTGCACCGGCGTGTGCGAGTGCAGCTGCACGTGCACGTAGAAGTCGCGCTTGAGCACTTCGTTCGGATTGGGAACGTCGATTCTGACGGCGACGGCGCGCGTGTTCGGATCGACGACGGCGGCGATGTTGTCGACGTGGCCGGTGAGCGTCTGGCCGCCGCCGGTGCTGATGTCCGCCGCGTCGCCGAGATGCACCGCGGCGAGGTCGGCCTCGAAGACGTTCGCGTAGACCCAGACGTCGGAGAGGTCGGCGACGGTGAAGCAGGGCGTCGTCGACTGCAGGAGCTGGCCCGGCGAGATCAGTTTCTCGACGACGGTGCCGGAGATCGGCGCGCGAATGACGCCGCCGAGGTTCGCGACCGGCCGGTTCTCGCGCACTTCGTTGATCGTCGCCTCATCGACGCCGAGGGAGTGGAGCTGCTGCACCGCGGCATCGCGATCGGCCTCGGCGTTCACGGCGTCGGTCTGCGCCTGTTCGTAGTCGCGGCGCGCGATTGCGTCGTTCTTGAAGAGCTGCGCGTCGAGGTCGGCGATGCGGCGCGAATTCCGCGCAGTCGCCTCGGCTTTGCGCAACGCGCTCACCGCCGCGGCGAAGTCGGGCGACGAGACGTTGGCCAACGCTTCGCCGCGGCTGACGCGCGATCCGACGTTCACCAGGATCCGCGAGACGGGGCCGGAGATCGGCGAGAGCACCTGCGTCGACTTGTTCTGGTTGAACGCGACGGTTCCGGTGGTGTCGATCGTCTTCTGGAACGTGGTGACGGTGACCGGCTCCGTCTTGACGCCCTGCATCTGCTTCGCGGTGTGGGTCTCGGGAGCGGCGGGCGCTTCTTTCTTTTCTCCGCCGCAGCCGATGAGCAGGAGCGCGAGCGTGGCTCCGGCGATCAGTGTTGTCTTCTTCATGGGTGCACTCCTGGGGCCGGCAACGGGGCGCCGACGGCTTGTTCGAGGGCGGCGATGGCGTCGTTCGCGGCGCCGAGGGCGTCGATGTATTGGGTCTCGGCGTCGAGCAGGGTTCGTTTGGCGTCGAGGAGATCGAGCGCGGAAAGGCCGCCGAGGCCGTAGCTCACGGACGCGACGCGGTAGACCTCCTGCGCTTCGGGGAGGAGCTGGTCGCGGATGAAGATCGCCTGGCGCAGCGAGGTCGACGCGTTCGCGAACGCCGTCTGCACGTCGAGGCTGACCTGCGCGCGGACGTCGTTGAGGTTGGCCCGCAGCTCTTCTTCACGATGTTGCGCGACCGCCACTTCGCCGCGTTTGTGCTGCCAGAAGAAGATCGGGACGCCGATGCTCACCGCGCTGGTGAAGGTGGTCGGCGCTCCGTCGGCGGCGTTGCGCGTGGCGCTCAGGTTGAAGTCGGGCGCCCAGAATTCTTTGGCGAGTCGCGTCGCCGCCGCCGCTCCCTGGAGTTGCGCGGCGAGCGACTGGATCTCAGGGCGCGAATTCGCCGCGAGCTGCTCGAGCGCCTCGACGGCGGGGACGTCGGCGGGGACGTTCAGCGTGTCGGTCGGCTCGATCGGCGCGCCTGCCATGCGTCCGAGGGTCCGGTTGAGCGAGGCGCGCGCGGTCGCAATGGCGCGTTCGTTGGCGATCAGATCGTTCTCCGCCGAGGCGAGGTCGGTCTGCGCCTTCACGACGTCGACTCGAGCGACCGTGCCGGCGAGGAAGCGCGCCTGCGTCTTCTGCACGAAGTCGGACGCGAATCCCTTCGCCTGCTGCAGGTTCTCGCGGTGCCGCAGCGCGACGAGGATGGCGTCGTACGCCTGAGCCGCCTGCGACGCGATCTGCTGCTGCAGCTGCGTGAGGTTGAACTCCGCGGCTCGCAGGTCGGCGGTCGCCACTTCGCCGCGGAGCCTTCGCTTCCCCGGAAACGGGACGGTGAAGCCGACGCCCTGGTCGGTGGCGTTGCCGGAGCCGGGGTTGAGCAGGTGCGACTGGCCCGCGACGTCGAGGGCGAGCGTCGGATCGGCGAACGCGGTCGCGGTCACGACGGCGGCGCGCGCCTCTTCGACCTGGGCGCGCGCGGCGACGAGCGCCGGGTTGCGCGCGAGCGCTTCGTGGATGGCGTCGGCGCGCGAGAGACGAAGCGGCTCCTGCGCTGCGGCCGTCAGCGCAACACACGCGACGGCAATAGATATCGAATATCGAAAATGTTTGAACACTGGGTCTCCAGTGGCGTAAAGCAGTCGTCTTCGGACGGAGAAGCGAGAGCTACGCTGCGGGAGGGGCGCGCGGAGAGCGCTGGGTGGGAACGTCGATCGCGACGAAGGAGGGGACGATCGTTGCGACCGCGAATTCGAGGGCCTGCGGAACGCCGACGACCGCGATCGTCGTCGGAAGCTGCCCGACCCCGGCCGCGCAGACGACGCAGGCGGTGCTGCCGGCGACGGTGGAGGCACCGGAATCGAGCGGGTGGTTATGGAGCAGCGGCTCGGCCGCGAAGAGGAGCGCGACCAGTACGATCCATTGAGTGATCCAGGGTGAAAGCCGCCGAAGCATTTGCAGCAACAGTTCTTACCACGAAATTGGGGGGCCATTGTTGATATTCCGGTGACAGACACGGTCCCCCGCCTGAAGGCGGGGGCTGGGGATCCGTCGCCGCCTACGGCGGCTGATCTCGGGTTTCGCAGCACGAGGCACGTGCGGCGCATTGCGACGGGACGGAGGCTTTTGTAGTGCTCTTGCAGGTTCTCGAGTTTCTCTACCCGGCGCTGCTGGCGACGGTGGTCCTTTCGGCGATCCACAGCTGGCTGGGGATCCAGCTCCTCGAGCGCGGCGCGGTGTTTCCCGCCCTGGCGCTGGTGCAGCTCGCGGCACTCGGCACCGCGGTCGCGACGCGATACGGCTTCTCGCCGTACATCGGCGCGTTCGTGCTCTCCGTCTTGGGCGCCGCCGTGTTTTGCGTCAACCGGCGGGACACGCTCGTGGCGATGATCTACGTCGTCTCGGCCGCGGCGACGCTCCTGTTTCTCGGCGGCGACCCTCTGACGGGCGATCTTCTGTCGGTGCGCGTCCGAACGATCGCGCTGATCGCGGTCGTCTACATCGCGGTCGCGGCAGCGTTGCATTTGCTTCGGCGCGAGTCGCTGCTCTTCTTCGCGGTCGCGATCGTGCTCACGTCCTCGGTCCGCATCGCCGGCGTACTGCTGGCCTTCGCCTACCTCGTCGCCCCCGCGATCGTCAGCCGCCGCTTCGGCATCGCCTGGCCCGTCAGCGTTCTCCTCAGCGCAGCCGGCATCCTTCTCGCCTTCAAACTCGATCAGCCAACGGCGTTAACGATTGTGTGCACCTTCGGGGTTGTGCTCATTGGCACGCGCCTAGCTCATCAACTCGGTAGTGGCCGCAAAACCGCTCCAGGAACGTAGACGTTTCCCTCGCCCACCGCTGTGGCTGAACCTGTTGTTGGTCATCCTCGCGCTCGGCACGTTCGTTTTCGCACAGCGTCAGCGCAATGAGATCGATGAGAAGACGTCGATCCTCTTCACGCCGAGCAAGTCGAATCCGGCGGAGCTGAATCAGGTCCGCGACGAGCTCTCGCAGATGGACGTCACGGAGGAGCAGCTCAAGCGCGAGCTCGACGCGAGGCTCGACTACCTCCACACGATCGACAGCGAGCAGTTCTACGTTTCCGTCGACACGACGCGCAAGAAGCTGGACCTTCGCCTCGGCAAGGACATCGTCCGCGAGGCCGACATCGAGATCGGGGAAGCGCGGACGATCAAGAGCGGGACGAAGACGTGGACCTTCGTGCCTCTGAAGGGAGCCTTCACGGTCACGGACAAGAAGACCAACTACGGCTGGGTCGTTTCGGAATGGGCGTACGCGATGCGCGGCCAGCCCGCGCCTGCCGTCCGCGCGGACATTCCGAACGGGCTCGGCGCTTACGTCGTGTTCCTCCCCGACGGCTACCTGATCCAGTCTCCGCCGCCGGCCGGCTCGCCGCTTGCCGGAACGCCGAAACCGGGATCGATCATGGTCCCTGAAGCCGACCTCGCAGCAATGTGGCCGCGAATCACTCCGGGCCAGACGCGCGTTTACATCTTCTGACATGCCACGCTGGATTGGATTCCTCGGCTCATGGGCGCTCTTCGTACTCGGCGCCGGTCTGCTCGCCATCGCTGCGATCGGCGAGACGATCAACGTCCGCGATCTCCATCGGCTCGACCGCGTGGAGCTCATCGATCAGCTCATTCACGAACGCGACAGCGACAAGGCGACCACACTCCGCTCCACCGCGGACCGCCGCGTCGCGTCGATCTCCGCGTTACAGCACAAGGTCGATGCGGTTGCGAAGCAGACCGAGGATGTGCCGGACGCGCCGCAGACGATCATCGTCTCGACCGTCGAGAACAAGCTGTACGTGCGGCACGGCGGCGTGCCCGTGTTCGAAGCGGTCTGCTCGACCGGAAAAGGGACGACGCTCGCGGTCGACGGCAAGACGCTCGTCTTCGACACGCCGATCGGCAAGTTCCACATCAAACAGAAGGAAGAGAATCCGCTGTGGGTGCCGCCGGACTGGCACTTCGTCGAGGAAGCGAAGCAGAACGCCATGCGCGTGGTGCACCTCAATCCGGGCGGCGCGATCGACGCGGATACCGGCGGGCCGCCGGTGCAGCCGAAGAGCGGGTTCTGGTCGTGGCTGAACGGGAAGAGCAACAACAACGGGAGCCGGCGCGTTCTGAAGGTCGTCGGGAACACGGTGATGGAGTACGACGACGGCGTGCCGCACGAGCTGCCGCCCGGGAAGGACATCATCGCCGGCGGCGCGATCGTGGTCCCCCCGATCAACACGGTCCAGCGGCATTACGACAAGGTGCTCGGCCACTACCGGCTGGAGCTCGGCGACGGCTACGGCATCCACGGCACCGACGAACCGAGCAAGCTCGGGCAGTCGGTCTCGCACGGCTGCGTGCGCCTCGGTGACGACGACATCGCGAGGCTGTATCAGATCGCGAATGTCGGCGACGAGGTCATCATTTACTAGACTGCACCAGTGAACGTCTGGCGCGAACGTCTCGGCCGCTGGTTCTCGCCAATCGCGCAGCGCTGTCCGTTGTCGCCGAACGCGATCACGGTGATCGCGCTGCTGCTCAACGTCGCGGCGGCCTATCTCCTCTACCGGCGCTTCTTCCTGATCGCGATGGTCGTGCTCATCGTAGGCGGCGTGGCCGATGCGTTCGACGGCATCGTGGCGCGGGTACAGAACAAGAGCTCGCGCTTCGGCGACTTTCTCGATCATGTCTGCGACCGGATCAGCGACACGCTCCTCATCACCGGCTGGCTCCTCGGCAACGGCGTCTGGCTGCCGCTGACGATCGCGTCGATCATCGCGGTGATGCTCAACGGCTACGTCGGCACGCAGATCGAGGCGACCTGGGGGACGCGCAGCTACGACTCGATGGGCCGCGGCGAGTTCGTGCTGGCGCTGGTGGTCTACCCGATCGTCTCGCACATCCTTTTCGCCAACGGCTGGGCCGCGATGCACATCCAGGATTGGATGACCGGTCTGCTCCTTCTGGTCGCGTTGCTCGGCATCGCGCAACGCTTCGCGCTCGCGATACGGTCGGAGCGTTCGTGACCGAGATCCGGCGCCACCTGATTACGGGCGATCCGATTCTGTTTGCTCCCGATCGCGCCGAACGGCCGCGATGGGACTCGGCGGGATGTCCGTTCTGTCCGGGGCACGAGGACGAGACGCCGCCGGAGGTCGCACGCACCGGCGATCCGTGGCGCGTCCGCGTCTTTCCGAACAAGTTCCCGTTCGTGGAGCACCATGAGGTGATCGTCGAGGCGAGCGAGCACGATGCGACGTTCGCGACGATGGCGCACGCGCCGGACGTCGTGGCGATGTACGTCTCTCGTTATCGCGCGCTCCGGCCGTTCGGGACGGTCGCACTCTTCAAGAATCACGGAGTGATGGCGGGAGCTTCGCTACCTCACCCTCACTCGCAGATCGCCGCACTGCCGTTCGTGCCGCCGCGCATCGCGCGCGAGGCAGAGGCGTTCCGGCGCGCGCCGGAGTGTCCGTTGTGCAAGGTGCAGGGGGCGGTGGCGGAGAACGCGTCGTTCCGCCTGATCGATCCGGGAGCGCGCATGTTCTCGGGCGAACGGTGGATCGTTCCGAAGCGTCACGTCCCGGAGATGTCGTCCGTCGACGTCGGCGATCTCGCCGCGATGCTGCAACTCGCAGCGACCGGGACCACCGGCGACTACAACTGGCTCTTCTTCAACTATCCTGACGCCCCACGTGCGCATTTCTACATTTCGGTGGCACCGCGCGTCTCGCCCGTTGCGGGTTTTGAACTCGAGACGGGAACGTTCGTAGATTCGTAAGTTTATCCCGCGCGTAGACGCGGGATCATCGGCGGCGCCGCGGCAAGCGATCATTGGAACGGTTCGCGTGGGTGCTCCACTGATCCCGCGTCTACGCGCGGGATAAACTCGAAAAAGCAAATGCTGCCCCTCACCGATCACCTCCCGGCCCGGCGCACGCCGGTGATCAATTACCTGATCATCGCGGCGAATGTGGCGATGTTCGTGTGGGAGCTGTCGCTCGGGCCGAACGTCCAGCAGGCGCTCTACGAGGTCGCGTTCGTGCCGCGGCGCTTCTGGATTCCGGGATTCCTCGTGCCGAACGTCATCACGATCTTCGTTTCGATGTTCCTGCACGGCGGGTTCCTGCACATCGCGTCGAACATGCTGTACCTCTGGATCTTCGGCGACAACGTCGAAGACCGGCTCGGCCACGGCCGTTATCTGCTCTTCTATCTTGTCTGCGGATTCGGCGCGACGCTGACGCACGCGTTCTTCAACGCGGCGTCGAACGTACCCGCGATCGGCGCGTCGGGCGCGATCGCCGGCGTGCTCGGCGCGTATCTCGTGCTCTATCCGATGCAGCGCGTCACGACGCTGATTCCGATCTTCTTTTACCCTCTCATCCGCGAGATCCCGGCGATCTTTCTCCTCGGCTTCTGGTTCGTGCTCCAGCTGTTCGCGGGCGTCGGATCGCTCGGTGTGCCCGAGGCGGATGTGACGGGAGGCGTCGCCTACTTCGCGCACATCGGCGGCTTCATCCTCGGCATGATCCTGATCGTCATCATGGGAGGCATGCGACGGCCGCCGCAGCGGCGCGTCGCGGCGTGGGACGGCGATCGGTGGGTGATGTGACGCGTTACCCGCGGTTCGCGGAGAAGTAGCTCTCGAGGTGCTCGAAGGCTTCTTTCAACGGGCCGCTGGCGTTGCGGATCTCGGCGAAGGCGCTGCGGTAGATCGATCCGATCCGCGACACGTTGTGCTCGCGCAGCGCGTAGAGCACTTCGCGCAGCGCCTCGGAGTCGCGGGGCGGAAGGTCGGGCCGGGTCAGCTCGCGCTCGATCAGCGTCTGCGCGGCGCGCAGGTGCGCGTCATCGCGGGAGGATGCGATCGCCGCCTGGGAAATCGGCCGCTCCAGCGTCGACTGCATGGTCATGTCGACGCTTCCCGGAAGCTCCTTGAGCTGACCGGTGAACTTCCCCATCATCAGGAACAGCTCTTTCTCGTTGGCGAAGTTGCCGACGAGGCGCGCGGTGCGCGAGAGCTCGAGGTTCTCCGACTCCTGCAGCATGATGAACGCCTTGGCGCGGTCCTCGAGCGTGATCTTCTTCGCGTGAACGCGCCACGCCGTAAGCGTCCCCTGGATGAAGCACGCCTGCCCTGCGCGAATGCTCACCGCTTCGACGGTGACGTTCTCGTCGATGCGGATCGATCCGTTGGTCGACTCGATCTCGGAGTAGTTGCCGGAGTTCTGAATCACCAGGTTGCCCGGGGTGCGGATCGAAAGCTGGCCCTGCGCGTTGACTTTGATCTCCGTCCCGCGCGGGATGATCATCGTGGGGAAATTGCTCTCAGCGGCTGCGGTCACGACGCCCTCCTCTTCCCAACAAACACCGACGGCAGCGGATCGAAATCTTTGTAGTCCTTCGCCGTGCGGAGCCGCATCAGCAGCGCCGCTTCATTGCTCCACTGGTAGTTGAGGATGTAGATGCGGGGGTCGACCGGCACGAAGGTTCCGCCGTCCTCGAGATCGTTGCGGATCTCGTAGTGCAGGTGCGAGTTCGTGCTCCATCCGGTCGATCCGACCGTGGCGATCGTCTGCCCCTGCTTCACTTCCTGTCCGGTGTGGACGTTGAGTGTGTCGCAGTGGCCGTAGATCGTGAGGAAGTGGTCGGAGTGACGAACGACGACGACGTTTCCGAAGCGCCACCACGGAACGCTCTGGTTCAGCGGGACGCGTCCGGCGAAACTGACGACGCCGTCGGCCGCGGCGTAGATCGAGGTGCCGGTCGGCGCGGAGAGGTCGAGGCCTTTGTGGAAGTCGCTGGCGTGCGTGAACGGCGAGATGCGGTTGCCGAACGGCGACGTGAGCACGAACTGGTCGGCCGGGATCGGGAGGATCGACGGCGTGTGCCGGACGAGGTCCGAGTTCGCCGCCTCGTAGTTCGCGATGAGGTCGAGCTGCTGCTGGAGACGGCTGACGGCGGCGCGGAGCGACGACTCGTGGCGGCGCGCGTCGTCGAGGTCCTGTTCCGCGTTGCGCGGCGCGCGGAGCGGGAACGAGAAGCCGCCCTGGCCGAGGGAGCGATCGAGTCCGTAGACCGTCATCAGCTTCGCGACGCGGATGCGATGCTCCTCGAGGTTCTTCTCGATCGAAGACATCTGCGTCACGTTCTCGCGGAGCCGCGCGTGCTCGATCTCGCGCTCGTGACGCTCGATGCCGAGGACGTTCTCCTTGTAGACGCGGCGGATGACTGTCGGCGCGGCAGCCATCGAGCCGATGACCGCGGCGAGCACGACCGAGAGCACCGCAACGCCAAACGCCACGCGGCGGCGGTCGAAGAAGACGTACCGCACACTGCGACGGATGTCGCTCGGAACAATCTGGATCTCGATCATTGAAAGACGATCCCGCCAGCCACGCGGGTCAATCAATATAACACGGGAGGGTGCACACGAAACGGTGCTATTCGCCTGCTATTCAACCGGACGGACGCGTTTCTTGAGCAGGTTCGGCAGGAAGATCATCAGCAGGATGAGGGCAGCGACGACCGCGAGGCGCTTCACGGCGTCCCCTTCGGTCATGGTGCCGTTGAAGAGGGCGTCGGCGCAGTAGGCGAAGATGATGTGCGCCGGCAGGGTGCCGAGGAGGGTGCCGAAGAAGTAGTCGCGGAACTTCACTTTCGCGACGCCCGCGCCGTAGTTCCAGACGGCGAACGGCGGGCCGGGGATGAGGCGGACGACGAGCATCGTCTTGAACCCGGCCGTTTTCACCTGCGACTCGACGGCGCGTCCGGCGCGTCCGAACTTGTCGAGCAGTCCCTCGCCGAGGAACCGGCCGACGAAGTACGAGAGCGAGGCGCCGATCATCGCGCCGCACATCGCGTAGAGGGCGCCGAACTTCCACCCCCACACCACGCCCGCCGTGATGATGAAGATGCTCGCGGGGACTGCGAAGACGCAGCCGGCCGCGTATGCGGCGATCAGCGCGACGGGGCCGTACCAGAGGGTGCGGAGAACGTCGACGTCGCCGCGGATCCGCGCGCGCGACAGGTGGTCGCGCAGCGGCGAGAAGTAGATGCCGGCGATCACTGCGATGAATACAGCGACGAGCGCGATCTTGATCGCGCCGCGTTTCGTCATCGTTGATGCGTCCCTAGCGAGCCTGTCCCGACCGTGATGACGGAGTTGCCGTAGTCGACGTAGCTGAGGCCGAGCGTCTGGAAGACGACCTTGAACGCGGTGCTGCACGGCACGCTGTGAAAGAGGAACGTGCCGCGCGCCTGGACGTCCGGATCGATCACGAGGTTTTTCACGGCGCACTGCTTCTGCATCGTCGCCATGATTTTGTGGACGTCTTCGTCCTTGACGTCGAGTTTCACCGTCCGCTCGTGAGACGGCACAGCTACAGCGATCGCGAGGAGAAGGGCGGCCGGGCTCATCGGGTTGACTAGGCCAACGACTCCACGATCATCGCGATTCCCTGGCCGCCGCCGATGCACGCCGACGCGAGGCCGTAGCGCGCCTTCCGCCGCCGCAGCTCGTACAGGACCGTCAGCAGGAGGCGCGTGCCCGACGCGGCGAGCGGATGCCCGAGCGCGATCGCGCCGCCGTTGACGTTCAGCTTCTCCTGGTCGATCCCGAGCTCCTTCGCGACGGCGAGGATCTGGCCGGCGAACGCCTCGTTGATCTCGATCAGATCGAGGTCGTCGAGCTTCATCTTCGCCCGCTCCAGCGCCATCTTCGTCGCCGGAACGGGGCCGATGCCCATGATCTCCGGATCGCATCCGGTGATCCCCCACGAGACGATGCGGCCGAGCGGCTTCTTGTTCTTCTTCGCGGCGTTGTCCGCCGTCGTCACGACGAGCATGGCGGCGCCGTCGACGATACCGCTGGCATTGCCGGCGGTGACGAAACCGTCCTTCGCGAACGCGGGCTTCAGCTTCGCGAGGCCTTCGATCGTCGTTTCGGGGCGCATGTGGTCGTCGCTCGTGATCTGCTCGCCCTTGCGGCCGACGGTCACCGGCACGATCTCTTCCTGCAGCTTGCCGGCGTTGGCCGCTTCGGCGGCGCATTTCTGGGAACGCAGCGCGAACTCGTCCTGCGCCTCGCGCGAGATCTCGTACTTGCGCGCCAGGTTGTCGGACGTCTGCGCCATGTACAGGCCGGCGTAGCTGTCGAGGAGCGCGACCATGAGCGAGTCTTCCATCGGCGACTGGCCGAGGCGGAGACCCTTGCGCGCGCCGCGGACGACGAACGGCGCCTGCGACATGTTTTCCATGCCGCCGGCGAGGATGGTCGTCGCCTCGTCGAGCTGGATCTGCTCGGCGGCGTTGACGACCGATTGGATGCCGGAGCCGCAGAGGCGGTTCACGGTCAGCGCGGGGACGTTCTTCGGGACGCCCGCCTTCAGGCCGACGTGGCGGGCGCCGTAGATGGCGTCGCCGGAGGTCTGTAGGGCGTTGCCGACGATGACGTGATCCATTTCTTCCGGTGCGAAGCCGCTGCGCTCGAGCGCCCCCTTGGCGGCAACCACGGCCAGATCGATGGCGCTGACGTCGCTGAAGTGGCCGTTGTACTCGGCCATCGGCGTCCTGGCGCCGTCGACGATGACGATGTCTTTCATCTGATTGATCTCTCCGGGCGCATTCTATTCAGTCGCATCAAAAGCGCGACTGCAAATGCTTCGATGACGACCGAAACAACACTCCCCTCGATCCCGAACGTTCCACCGGTCACCAGAACGTTCCCGTGGCCCGTCGTCCGGAAGACCTCGTGCGACGGAATGTATCCGCTGACGTCGTAGCCGAGGATCGGACCGGAGAGGACGTTCCAGGCGAGGTGAAGGCCGATCGGGAACCAGAGGCGTTCGTAGCGCTCGTACGCCAGCGCCAGCATGACGCCGGCGACGACGATGCTGGTGATCGCCACGGGCGTGATGCCGCTGTTGCCGGCGTGCAACAGACCGAAAACGAGCGAGCTGCCGGCGATCGCGATTCCGCGGTTCCAGGCGCGAACGCGCTGGAACACGTAGCCGCGGAAGACCAACTCCTCCTGGACGGCGGCCGGGATGAAGACGACCCACAGCTCGCGCCACGGGAATCCGTCGGCGCGGACGTGCCGTAGGTCAGTCAGCAGGAGGATGCAGAGGTCGATGCCGGCGATCACGACCGCGGCGAAGGCGATTCCGAGCGCCAGCTCCTTCGCCGCGAGCCGCGGCGCCACGAAGAGGCCGATGCGCCATTTGCCGCGATCGATGACGGCGTTGGCGACTGCGGTTGCGAGAGCGGCGCTGAGGAGCGCGAAGAGGTAGACCGGCCGCCAGAACGTGAAGCGGCTCACAAAGCCGAAGAACGAGAATGTGGCAATATAAGTCGTTCCAAAGAAGCTGATCGGGCCGACCAGAACAAAAAGGGCATGTCGAAGCGGGCTGATTTCGCCAGTCTGGTGTTGCGCGTCGCCGCGGGATTGATCTTTCTCCCCCACGGCTACTCGAAGGTCTTCGGCAGCGGCGTCGCCGCCTTCGCGGCCGACATGCCGAGCTACGGCCTCCCGGTCTTCCTCGGCTACATCGCGGCGTACGCCGAGTTCTTCGGCAGCATCGCGCTGATCGCCGGCCTTCTCACCCGGATCGATGCCTTCCTCCTCGCCTGCACCATGTTCGTCGCCGCATTCGTCGTGCAACTTCCTGACGCCCTGCACGAAGCGCAGCCCGGAACGGTGAAGCTGTTCGCCATTCTGCGCGGGATCGAGCTTCCGTTGGCGATGTTCGCCATCACCGCCGCTCTCACCATCCTCGGACCGGGCCGATTCTCGCTCGATGGAGTGCTCGGAATCGAAGAGAAGATCGTCGGGACACTGCGGCGCTCCAAAACAAAAGCGCCGGCAGGACTGCCGGCGCCAGACTAAAGACTGCTGAGAACCGCGGTTATTGCGCTTCCTCGACGATGATGCCGATGTTCTTGCATCCGGCCTCGCGGGCCATGTCGAGGAACTTCATGGTCGACTCGTAATCGACGTCGCGCGATCCCGAGAAGAAGACCATTTTGCTGGTGTTACCGTGGAGGATGTCGCGGACGCGGCTCGGGAAGTTCGCCTCCGGGACCTCTTCCTTGTTGATGAAGATGTGGTTGTCCGGCATGAGCCGGAGGATGATCTGATCCTGCACCGCGGACGGAGGGAGGTTCGCGGGCGCTTTTGGCGGAACGCGGACCAGATAACCCATCTGAACCACCGGCGTGATGACCATGAAGATGATGAGCAGAACGAGAACGACGTCGACCAGAGGCGTGACGTTGATGTCGCTGCGAAGGGATCCACCGCCACCTACTTGCATGGTTAGGTGCTACCTCCCGGCGCGTGTTTCGGCTGAGCGATCAGGCCGACGTTGTTGAAGCCGACCTCACGGCAGGACTTCAGGACGTCGAGCACGGAACCGTACTTGACCTGCTTGTCACCCTTGACCGCGATTTCGCGGTCCGGAGTACGGTCGTGAATCTGCTTGAGCTCCGAATCGAGCTGTTCCGTGCGAATCGCCGTGGGACCGAGGTACACGATGCCCTTTTCCTTGACCGAGATCTGGAGCTGCTTCTCCGTGTCGGGAGTGCGCTCCGGGGCCTCGGTGACCGGAAGATTGATCGGCACGCCTTTCTGCAGCATGGGCGTGACGACCATGAAGATGATGAGGAGCACGAGGCAGACGTCGACCAGCGGAGTAACGTTGATCTCGGAGTTCAGTGCGTGCTTCTCGAACTTCGAGAGCGAGCTACCCCAATGACGCTTTTTCATGTCCCGCTCCGGACTCCTTAAGGAAATAGATCGCCATTTCCGATCCGGAGTTCGACATCTCGACGGTGAAGCGGTCGATGCGGTTCTGGAAGTAGTTGTAGGCCCAGACCGCCGGGATGGCGACGAACAGACCGAACGCGGTCGTGACGAGCGCTTCCGAGATACCAGCCGACACGGAGGCGATACCGCCGCCGGAGGTGGCCATCTTGCCGAACGCGTCGATGATGCCGAGAACCGTGCCGAAGAGGCCAACGAACGGCGCGGTGGCGCCGATGGTGGCGAGAACGCCGAGGTTCTCCTTGAGCTCCGCGACGGTGATCATGGCGGTGCGGTCCATGCCCTGACGAGCCGCCTCGTTCGGAACCTCCGGATCGACGTTGCGGCGATCGCGTCGTGCCGCCTCGAACTCGAGCAGGCCGGCCGAGATGACCTTGGCGAGGTGCGACTCCTTGTACTTCTTGGTGATGTCGATCGCCTGCTGGTAGTCGCCCTTAGTGAGGACGTTCGACAGCGCGCCGAGGAGCTTGAGCGACTGGTTCTTGGCGCGGTTGAAGATGATGAAGCGCTCGATCATGACCCAGATCGAGTAGACCGACATGATCGCCAGGAGGATGACCACGCCCTTGGCGGGCGCACCCATCGATTTCCAGAGTGCTGTGATGCTCATATCCATAGTGAAATTCCCTCCATCGAATCCGGCCGCGAGCCGGAGCCGTGTTGATTTAGTTCAGTTTGAAGTTGACGGTCAGGTTGTAGAGAACGTCAACAGGTTGACCATTGAGCGTGCCGGGTCTGAATTTCCACTTGCGTACCGCTTCCACCGCGGCCTGATCGAGGCCGAAGGGAAGCGGCTTGAGAACGTGAACGTCGGTGACGTTCCCGCCTTTGTCGATCGTGCACTCCACGATGACGATGCCGGAGATGCGCGCCTTGCGGGCGACTTCCGGATAGGTGGGATCGACGCTGCTGATCTTGATCGGTGCCTTGACGTCGCCGCCGACGCGCAACGGAGCGGTCGGAGCGGGAGCGGGAGTGGGCTCGGCAACGACGCCGCCGACCACACCGCCGACGACACCGCCGACCACGCCACCCTCGACGCCGCCTTCCACGCCGCCCTCGACTCCGGCGCTGGTTGCCGACGTCGCCACCGGCTGCACCTTTTCAGGTACGGTGGTGGGGGCCATTTCCTGGACGTTCCTGGGAACTTCGACCGGCTTGACGACCTGCGTGACGCTCGCCGCTTTGGGCGGTGGCGGAGGCGGAGGAGGTGGCGGCGGAGGTGCTGCCGCTACCGAATACTGCGCGACCTGCGCGGGCGAATTCTGGGGGAAAGAGACATTCCAGACCGCTCCGAACAGCACCGCCGCGACCACGATCGCGTGCAGGGCGATCGACACCGGCAGCGTCAGGAAACGCTGGATGCCGATCTTTCTCTTTTTCGACTCGACGACAGTAGATTCGAACATGCTCTCAGCTCTCGGACGTTAGCTCTTGGTCGCGCCGGACGCTGCTTTGCGCTTCCGGACGATTTCGACCGCTTTGTTCTTCAATTCGTCGGCCTGCCTGATCAGCTCCTGCTGCTTGACAGGATCGGTCTCGGCGAGCGCCTGCTGACGGAGCAGGAGGTTCTGGTAGACGATGGCCTCGAAGTAGTCGGGCTTCATCGAGATCGCCTTCGCCAGCGCCGCCTTCCCCTTCTCGATGATCGCCAGCTTCTCGGCGGGGTCGGCGGGGGGATTCTTCGCGACCTTCTCGTAGCAGACGACACCGTACACGTAGAAGGCCTCGGGGTTCTTGGAGTCGAGCAGCGTGATCTTCTCGTACCAGTTGAGCGACTCGTTGAAGTTGCCCTGTTTCGAGTAGAGCGTCGCGATCGACCTCACCGCCTCGAGATCGGCGGGATGGGACTGCAGGTAATTGCGGAAGTAGTCGATCGCCTGCGAGGTGCGGTTCGCGTTGAGGTACATGTTGATCAGCGCGTCGCGGGCGATCCGGTCTTCCGGCCGCACCTTGAGGTACTGAGTCAGCCACGCGATGGCGTTGTCGGCATGCTTCTCGTTGTCGGCGGACTTCTGATCGGGCACGTAGAGCCCGATCTCCGAATAACCGATCATGCGGGCCAGATCGGGAAACTCGGGGTCGATATCGCGCGCCGTCGTGTATTCGGCGAGCGCCGTCTTGTAGTCTTCCTTTTCGTACGCCTGGTTCGCGGTCTTGATGTGAACGCGTGCCTTGATCTTGTCGACGCACCCGACGGACGAAAGGGATAGAACGAGTGCCGCGAAAAGGCACAGCTTCTTTTTCATGCTAGGTTCGAACTCCCTGAGTTGTGATCGCAGTGATTGCAGGGTGTCGCCCGCAGGCTGTTGGCGGCCCGAGTCAGGCAATGGCCGGTGAATATACAGATGAGGATTCGCACGGTCAACCGACTTTTTAACATCTGACACCGAAATGTTTAGTCCACTTTCGGGTGCGCGAAACTCACACGGTTTCGACACCTCTCTCCCGACGTTTTGACACCCGAGACCGTTGAAAGAAAACTGACCCTAATAACTCGGCTTGAACTCAGCAGTGAGCTCGCTGATCGCCTCCCACAGTTTGGGGAAGAACGGCTCGCGCGTCCCGCTCTCGAGTTGCGCGGCCGGAACACCCTTGAGTGAGAGAACTTTCGACCCGATGACGCGGAACGCTAGACGCATGTGCGTGTACCGCCACTTCAGAAACGCCTCATCGTAGTCCAGCATGGCCTGAACGAGGCGGAACAGTTCGGGCTGCTCGTGCGGAACACGCTCAATTTGCAGCACCGTCACAGCACGCCGATCGAGCAGCGCCTCGAACGCAGGCCAGATGCGCTTGCCGCAGTCGAGGAGCTTGTTGAACCCGGGCGACTCCTGGCCGCTCCCCCGCCCCAGCGACGTGGTCCGGATGACGTGGTAGTCGGCCGGCGCCATCGTCTCGAGAATGATGATCTGTTCCCGGAGCAGGTCGACGATCAGGCGGCAGCGGTGCAGCAGCGACGACGCGTCGTCGACTTTGCCGGCGCCGATCAGCTCCACCACGCGGTCGACTTCGTAGTCGATGTGGTGCAGCCACAGCTCCGCGCTCTGGTGCATCACCTGGAAAAGGCGCTCTTCCGGGTGGGAGAGCTTCGCGATCTCCTTCTGCAGCTCCAGCAGCTCAGGGACGCGGACGTAGCGCTCGTAGTCGCTGTCGCCCCGACCTTCGAGAATCGGCCCGATGTGCGGCAACTACACGAGCTCCAGGATGTGGCCGAGTTTTTTCTTCTTCGCCTCGAGGTACTTCCGCGTCGTCTGCGACGGCGCGATCTCGAGCGGGACCCGCTCGACGATCTCGAGGCCGAAGCCCTCGATCGCGACGAACTTCGCCGGATTGTTCGTCATGAGCCGGATCTTGCGGACGCCGAGGTCGCGCAGGATCTGCGAGCCGGTGCCGTAGTCGCGGATGTCGGGCGCGAAGCCGAGCTTCGCATTCGCCTCGATGGTGTCGTCGCCGCCGTCCTGCAGCTCATAGGCCCTGAGCTTGTTCACCAGTCCGATGCCGCGGCCTTCCTGCAGCAGATAGAGGATGACGCCCTTCCCTTCCGTCGCGACCCGTTCGAACGCCCGCTCCAGCTGGTCGCCGCAGTCGCACCGCGAGGAATGGAAAACGTCGCCCGTCAGACAGGACGAGTGCACGCGGACGAGCACTTCGTCGTCTTCGTGGATCTCCCCCATCACCAGCGCGACGTGCTCCTCGCCGTTGATGTCGGACTTGTACGCGTGGACGCGGAACTCGCCGTATTCGGTCGGCAGCACGGGCGACGCGAGACAGTGCACGTGCCGCTCGTTCTGCATCCGGTATTTGATGATGTCGGCGACGGTGATGATCTTGAGGCCGTGCTCGATGGCGAATCCGCGAAGATCGCCCATCCGGGCCATCGTCCCGTCCTCGTTCATGATTTCGCAGATGACGGCCGCCTGCTGGATCCCGGCGATCTGCGCCAGGTCGATCGAGGCCTCGGTCTGACCGGCGCGTTTGAGCACGCCGCCCTTCTTCGCCCGAAGCGGGAAGACGTGCCCCGGCCGCGCGAGGTCGGACGGCTTGGTCTTCGGGTCGATCGCGACCCGCACCGTCTCGGAGCGGTCGCGCGCCGAGATGCCGGTCGTGACCCTTCCCCGCGCCTCGATCGAGACGGTGAACGCCGTCCCATAAGGCGAGGTGTTGTTCTCCACCATCAACGGAAGGTCGAGCTCCTTGCAGCGCTCCTCGGTGAGCGCGAGGCAGATCAGTCCCCGCCCGAACCGCGCCATGAAGTTGATGGCGTCGGGCGTGATCTTCTCCGCGGCGATGCAGAGATCGCCTTCGTTCTCGCGATCCTCGTCGTCGACGATGATCACGAACTCGCCGCGGCGGTACAGCTCCGCGGCTTCTTCGATGGTGGCAAAGGGCATGAAGTTATCCAACGATCTTGAAGCTCTGCTGGGTTTCGTAACTCTGTTTCGTGACGGTGTCGACGACTTTCACCTTGAGAGTGTAGTCGCCCGGCGCGAGGCTGGGGAGCTGGCCGAGGGGAATCGAGTCGATGATCGCGTACTCGCCGGGACCCGGTTTGCCGGAAAGGGGCGCGACCTGCGCGTCCATGAGCTGCCGCGGAATCGCCTTCGCCAGCTTGCCGCCGGAGAGCTCGAGCTTGGTCTGGATCTTCGGCCCGTTCGTCGCCGGATCGATGCCGGGGTTCCGAACCTCGATGAAGAAAATCAGCTCGTCGGTCTTCGCAAAGGTCGTCGTGGGGATGACCTTCATCTTCCCGAACGCGAAGCCGGCCTTCTCGGGCGCGGCCTCGGGGATCTCGGCGAGGTTGTTCGTGAGGGCCATGTTCGAGATGCCCTCGACGTCCTTCGCCGGCTCCGCCACGTCGATCGACTCCGTCGCGATCGCGACCGGCGTTCCCGCCTTCGCGACGCCGACGATCGCCGTGTACTTGCCGGTCGGAAGCGCCACCGAGCGGTCGGCGAAGAGCGCGCCGTTCGACATCGTCGGCTTGACCGGCTCCTCGAACGACGTCACGACGGCGCCGTTCGCGTCTTCCACCTGGCCGAAGATCGTGTCGACCGAATCGGGCGTTGGATTTGACGATTTGGAAATCAGGATGCCGAGGGGGATGTAGAAGTCACCCGACGGCGAGACGAAGGCCGCGTACGAGGCAGTCGTTCCCTTGTTGATCGTCGAGGTGCCGCCCTTCTGCGCGGCGACCGCCTCGGTGAGAGTCGCGGTCTTGATGCCGGTCACCGGAGCGGCCGGCGTGGTGGTCGTCACCGTGGTCGTCTTCTTGGTCGTGGTCGTCGTCTCACCGGTAACCACCGGCGGGACCTGCGTGAGGTTCGGGTTGACGACGTACATCGCCACGACCCGATTCATCAGACCGAACACGTCGAACTTGCCGGGCTGCAGCTTCCAGCTCTTGTTGCCGTACTGGTCGATGAAGCCGGCCTCGAAGTCGGGAGTTCCTTCGGGAAAGAGATTTCCCTGCTGCTTCTGCTTCGAGCGCTCGTACACCATGACCATGCGCGCCGCGTTGCCGCTGACCGCGTCTTCCGAGTTCGTGCGTCCTTCGAGAGCGCCCGTTCCTTTCGGCCCGGCGGTATCGAATTTCTCAGGGGTGCTTCTGGCCTGAGAGGTCGACATGCGGGTCGGCGGTCCGAGGACGATCAGGACGCGACCGGGATCGGTCATCGAACCGCGAGTGCGGTTGGCCGCGAAGTGCTCATCGGCGTACGTCACACGCTGGTCGAAACTTTCCTTGAATTCGTTGCGGGGGGTGCCCGGCGTCGGGTCGCGGCGCGCCCAGAAGAGATCGACGAACGCCTTCGCATCGGCGTCGGTCTTGATCGTCTTCCACTGCGCCTTCTCTTCGTTGGTCATGAGCCACTGCGCCGGCCCACTCCCGAAGTCGCTGAAATTCTTCGACAACTGAGCAAACCCGCTCGTCGCCATCGCGGCGATCGCGATCGCCAGAGAAATCCTCGTGAGTGCCTTCATAGTCATTCGCTCGTTTTCAAACAGGATGGTTGGATAGGACCATTCCGAGCCGTGGGCTACGCCTGCTCGTCGTAGCTCTCCATCTCGTCGAAGAGCTTGTCCATCTCCGCGTCGATCTCTTCCTGTTTGAGAATCCCTTTCCGCACCAACAGCCCTGCCAGCGCGTGCACGAGTACGCCGTTCTCGATCAGCATCTGCTCGAACTGCTCGTCGAACTCTTCCCCGTTTCCATCGTTTTCCTGATCGGCCATAGCTTCCTCCTCGTGGGGAGCCGGTGTATCACAGCCGCTACAATCCCGCCACTATGAAGCGCACGCTCGTTTTCGCCGCTCTTGCGGTATGCCTACTCTCCTGCAACCGGGGGGAGACGCCCTCCCCTACCACCTCGACGACCACCGCCACGACCGCCCCGAAGAAGGCGTTCCGCGTCGGCCTCCTCACTCCCGGCTCGATCAACGACAACGGATGGAACGCGATCGCCTACGAAGGGCTGCAGCGGATCCAGAAAGAGCTCGGCGCGGAGATCTCACACCAGGAAACGAAGACGCCCGCCGACTTCGACGAAGGGTTCAAGTCGTATGGCGCGAAAGGGTTCGACCTCGCGTTCGGCCATGGCTTCGAGTTCCAGGACGCCGCGCTGAAAGCCGGCAAGCAGTATCCGAACACGGTGTTCATTACGACTTCGGGCAGCGCGGTCGCTCCCAACGTGTCGTCGATGCGGTTCGAGCTCGAGCAGGCGACGTATCTCCTCGGCATCATCGCCGCGCGTGAATCGAAGACCGGCAAGGCGGGTCTCGTCGGCGGCATCAAGCTGCCGTCGATCGATTCGACGTTCATCGCGTTCAAGGCGGGTGCGAAGTCGGTCAATCCGAATTTCGAGGTGAAGGAGATCTACACCGGCAACTTCGACGACGTCGGAGCGGCCAAGGTCGCGACGCTCTCGCTCATCAACGCCGGCTGCGACTTCATCTTTCACCAGGCGAACGAAGCGGGGCGCGGAGTGTTCCAGGCGTGCCAGGAGCGCAAGGTCCGCTGCTTCGGGTCGAACAAGAACCAGAACGACATGGCTCCCGACGTGATCGTCGCCTCGGCCGTGCTCGACGTTCCCGCCGCGTTCGTCTACATGGCGCGGCTCGTCCACGACCACAAGTTCACGCCGCACGTCTACAACCTCGGGCAGAACGAAGGAATCGTGTCGCTGGCGTGGAACGACAAGCTGAAACCGACGCTCAAGCCGGATACGGTCGCCGAGGTCGAGCGCGTGCAAAAGGACATCCGCAGCGGAAAGGTGAACGTCCCGAAGGGCTTCTGATTGCTGCAAGTCTCGCATGCCGCGAAGTCCTTCGGCGCGAACCGCGCGGTCGACGATGTCTCGCTGACGATCCGCGCCGGCGAGATCGTCGGCCTCGTCGGCGAGAACGGCGCCGGCAAGACGACGCTGATGCGAATCGTCGCAGGCGAGCTGGCCGCGGACGCCGGCACGATCGAGTTCGAAGGACGGATCGGATTCGTTCACCAGCACTTCATGCTGGTGAACGACTTCACGATCGCGGAGAACCTCGCGCTGGCGACCCGTACGTCGCCACGAAACGCCGAGGCAATCGTCGCGTCGACCGGAATCGCACTGGGGAACGTCGGGCGGCGCGCGGGAGATCTCAGCGTCGGCGAAAAAGCGAAGCTCGAGCTGATCAAAGCGATCGCGCGCGAGCCGTCGCTGCTGATCCTCGATGAGCCGACGTCGGTTCTCACGCCGTACGAATCCGAGGAGCTCTTCGCGGTCATGCGAACCCTCGCCGCGAAAGGGACGGCGATCGTCTTCATCACGCACAAGATCCGCGAGGTGACGGCGGTCGCGACGCGAGTGGTCGTCATGCGCCGCGGCTCGGTCGTCGCCGACTCGCCGTCGATGAGCGCCGAAGAGATCGCGGATGCGATGGTGGAGCGAAGGACGGGCTTCAGCAGGTCCGGGCGGGCTGAAGCCCGCCCTACGTCGCGCGGCGAAATCCTGGCCATCGTCGGCGTCGCCGGCAACGGCCAGCGCGAGCTCGCCGAGCAATTCCTTCACGCATACCCCCGCTCACGCATCGGCTTCATCCCCGAGGATCGGACGCACGACGGAATCGTCGCGGAGATGTCGATCGCCGAGAACATCGCCCTCACCCGTGAAAACTGGCGCGGGGCGATTCGCCGCGTCCCCGCCCTGATCGATCTGTATTCGATCAAGGCGCAGAGCGCGAAGCAGCCGGCAGGCTCCCTTTCCGGCGGCAATCAGCAGAAAGTCATCCTGGCGCGCGAGCTGGACGGTGAGCCGGAGCGCATCGTCGCGTCCGAGCCGACGCGCGGTCTCGACCTCGAGTCGACGCGCTTCGTACGCGACCAGCTCCGCGAGGCTGCCGCCCGCGGCGCACACGTCATCCTCATCACCTCCGACCTCGACGAGGCCTTCGAGCTCGCCGACGGGATTCAGGTGATCTACCGCGGAGTCCTCAGCGATCGGATGACGCCGGCCGTCGCATCGGAGCGCGTGGCGAAGCTGATGGCGGGCCTGCAGTGAAGCGGATCGCGTACGGGATCGCCGCCGCGGCGATCTCGATCGCACTCCTTGCCGCGATCGGCGCCCTCTTCGGCCATCGCGACCTCTTCCCGATCCTGATCGGCGGCTCGGTCGGATCTCCCTTCGCGCTCGAGGGAACGCTCCTGAAGTCCGTCCCACTGCTGCTGACCGGACTCGCGGTCGTCATCGCGTTCCGTGCCGGCGTCTGGAACATCGGCGGCGAAGGTCAGTTCATCGCCGGTTCGCTCGCGGCGTTCCTTGCGGCGCGCTACGGCATTGCGGCGGCGCTGATCGCCTCGATCCTTGCCGGCGCACTCTGGGCTTCGATCGCGTCGCTGCTCCGTATCTGGCGCAATGCTCCCGAGGTGCTCACGACGATCCTTCTCAACTTCGTGGCGATTCACCTGCTCGGCTACTGCGTGAACGGACCGCTTCAGGAGCCGAGCCGGATGTATCCGCAGACCGATGCGGCCGCGGTCGCGCTCCCACTCCTCGGTACGTCCGATCTTCACGCCGGGATCGTTCTCGCCCTGGTCGCCGCATTCGCGAGCTGGTGGCTCATGTACCGAACGAAGGAAGGGCTGCGACTTCGCGCCATTGGCTACAACCCGAACGCCGCCCGCACGGCAGGCGTCAATGTCAACGCGCAGATCGCGCGAGCGCTCGCCTTCTCCGGCGCTGCCGCCGGACTCGCGGGAGGGATCGAGCTCCTCGGCGTCACACATCGCCTCTTCGAACGCTTCGCCGCCGGATACGGATACTCAGGGATCGCCGTGGCGCTCCTCGCACAGCTCCATCCACTCGCCACGATCGCCTCGGCAGTCTTCTTCGGAGCGCTCGTCACCGGCGCGGGCGAACTGCAGCGCGCGGCGAACATCTCGTCCGCGGTTGCCACATTCGGGCAGGCAATCGTGATCCTCGTCCTCATCATGTTTGGGAGCATGCGCGCGCGTGATTGAGCTGGCCCTCATCGCGTCTGTTCCGCTGCTGCTGGCCGTCGAAGGAGAGCTCGTGGCCGAGCGTGCAGGAATGATCAACCTCGGCATCGAAGGGATGATGCTGTTCGCGTCGATGACGGCCGTCTACGCGGCGCAACTCACCGGTGGGATTGCAGGGGGGATCGCGGGGAGCATCGCCGGAGGGATCGCGGGCGCCGCGCTGATTGCTCTGGTCTTCGGTGCGTTCGCGATCCACCTGCGAGCCGACCAGATCGTCACCGGCACGGCGATCAATCTTCTCGCCCTCGGCATCACCGGTTTCGTCTACCGCGAGCTGAACGAGACCTTTACGCGTGCAGTGCCGCACATCGAGAGCAACGCGATCGCGATCTTCGCCTGGATCGCCGTTCCGATCGTGCTGGCGTGGGCACTCTGGTCCACTCCGTTCGGACTCCGCTTGCGGGCGTGCGGCGAAAATCCTGAGGCGGTCCGGGCCGCGAATTTCAGCGTCGAGGGACATCGCTGGGCCGCCCTCGCGATCGAGGCGGTCCTCGTCGGCATCGCGGGCGCCGATCTCGCGCTCGCACTCTCCAGCGGTTTCGCCGAAAACATGACCAACGGCCGCGGCTACATCGCGCTATCGATCGTCATCTTCGGACGCTGGAAGGTGAAGGGCGTCCTCCTCGGCACCGCCCTCTTCGGCGCCGCCGCCGCGCTGCAGTTCGCGATGCAGGCCGCCAACCACGGCATCCAGTTCCACCTCTTCCTCGCGATCCCGTACGTCGTCACCCTCGTGATCCTCTGCGGAATCGCCGGCCGCGTCCGCGCGCCCGAGGGGCTGGGTAAATAGCCTACCGCCCCCACCCACCCAGCGCGTCCCAGACACTCGGTAGTGTCGGTGCGCCACCCACCGCCCGCCCCTCGGGGCGGCGGGCACGGGCGGCGATCGCGGTGGCGATCTCCTGCACGTAATCGGGAACGGTTCGCGTGAGGTCGTGGTCCTCGAGGAAGCGCGTCGAGACTCGGCCGTCGCGGAACGCGGGGTGCGTCACGACGCGGCGGAGCCAGGAGACATTCGTCTTCGTCCCGAGGATGACGTAGTTCCGCAACGCGCGGTCGAGGCGATCGATCGCCGCATCGCGCGTCTCGCCGTACGCGATCAGTTTTGCGAGCATCGGATCGAATTTCACTCCGATCGTGCTCCCCTCGGTCACACCCGCATCGACGCGAACGCCGGGGCCGGACGGCTCGCGGTAAACGGCGATCGTTCCGCTCTGCGGGAGGAAGCGGTCGTCGGGATCCTCGGCGTAGACGCGCACCTCGATCGCGTGTCCGCGCTGCGCAAGCTGCGCCTGCGTCCACGGCAGACCGTTTCCGCGCGCCACCTCGATCTGAGCACGGACGAGATCGACGCCGGTGACCAGCTCCGTCACCGGATGCTCGACCTGCAGCCGCGTATTCATCTCGAGGAAGTAGAACTCGCCGTCGGGAGTGACGATGAACTCGACCGTCCCCGCGTTCCGATACTCGACGCCGCGCGCCGCCGCGATCGCCGCCTCGGCCATCCGCTTCCGCAGCTCGCTGGTGTAGCGCGGCGCGGGCGACTCCTCGACCACCTTCTGATGCCGGCGCTGGATCGAACAATCGCGCTCGAACAGGTGCAGCACGTTTCCGCGGCCGTCACCGAAGATCTGGAACTCGACGTGGCGCGGCTCCTCGATGTAGCGCTCGAGCAGCAACCGACCGTCACCGAACGCCTTGATCGCCTCGCGCCGAGCCGACTCGATCTGCGGCTGCAACTCCTCGCGGCCGCGGACGATCTTCATTCCCTTCCCGCCGCCGCCCGCGCTCGCCTTCACGAGAAGCGGAAAGCCGATCCGCGCTCCCTCGGCGGCGAGAGTCTCGAACGACTGGTCCTCGCCGTCGTAGCCGGGAACGACCGGCACGCCGAGGCGCTGCATGAGGTGGCGCGACTCCGCCTTCGACCCCATCGCCGCAATCGACGACGCCTTCGGACCGATGAACGTGATCCCCGCCTCCTCGCACGCCGCCGCAAGCTCCGCGCGCTCGGAGAGGAACCCGTAGCCGGGATGAAGCGCATCGGCGCCGGCCCGGCGCGCGGCGTCGATCACCTTCGGCACATCGAGATACGACTCGCCGAGCGAGACCGCTTCGTCGAAGAAGCGCCGGGTGAACGAGATGTCGTCGAGATCGGAGTACGCAAGGATCGACGTGATCCCCATCTCGCGACACGCACGCGCGATGCGGACCGCGATCTCGCCGCGGTTCGGGACGATTATTCGGTCCACGGCGCTTTAGCCTTCTTCAGAAACGCCTGCATCCCGCCCTGCCCTTCTTCGCTGACGCGCCGCTCGGCGATCGCCTCGATCGTGTACGGGATGTTTTCCGCGAGCTCGTTCGTCGAGACGAACGCAATCAGCTTCTTGCACGCCTTCACCGCCTCGGGACCGGACGTCGCGAGCTGCGCGAGCGTCTCGGCGACCGCTGTGTCGAGGGCAGCTTCGTCGTCGACGACGCGATGCACGAGGCCGATGCGCAGAGCGCGCTCAGCATCGAAGCGTTCACCGGTGAGGAAGAGCGCGCGCGCATGCGACGCGCCGATCTTGTCGATGACGTACGGCGAGATGACCGCCGGCAGAATCCCGAGCTTCACCTCGGAGAGGCCGAATTTCGAGGCACGCGTCGCGATCGCGATGTCGCAGACGGCGATGAGACCGACGCCTCCGCCGATCGCCGCCCCCTGAATGCGGCCGACCACCGGGACCGGACACTCGTTGATGAGCGCATACATCTTCGCGAGCTGTGACGAGTCGCGGATGTTCTCTTCGCGCGTATACGACACCATGCGCGACATCCAGTTCAGATCGGCGCCGGCGCAGAAGTTCGCGCCTCCGCTGCGGAGGACGACGGCGCGAAGATGGGTCGTCGTCCCGATCCCGCTGAAGACCTCGATTGCCTCGGCGATCAGCTCATCGTTGAACGCGTTGTGAACGTCGGGACGGTTCAGCGTCACCGAGAGAACAGCGTTCTCTTCGCTGACGATCAGCGTGCGATAGTCCATGCGGCGCGATTCTATTCGTGCTACGGCCTGGCCGCCCGATGCCGCGGACCCGCCGCGACCGGATACTTCGCGTTGATGGTGTACCCGCCCGTCGCCCCGAGCGTACCGTTCGCCTCGACGCGCACGACGTACGTCGTCGTTCCCGATGGAGCGGTGACGGTGAACCCGTTCGTGCTCCCGGCGGCGATCGAGATCGGAGTGCCGGAGAAGCCGTTCGTGATCAGAGTCGCCTTCAGCGGCGAATCGGCCGATTGAATCGTGATCTGTACGGATCCCGACGTCGTCGACTGGAACGAGAAGTGGTCGACGTCCGTGGCGGAGCAGATCGCCGCCTTCACGTCGATCGCGTCCGGCAGGGCGTACGCCGTCGCGACCGTCTCATTCGGCTCGGTCGGATCGGTACACGGCGGCGGCCCAGTCGAAAAGTCGGCACTGGAGACAACGACGAACTGCGTCGGCCCCTGCGGGACATTCGTTCCGCTGACGACGACGTGATACGTCCCCGCCGCCGCTCCTTTGATCTCGACTTCCTCGGTGTTGTCGGTGTTGTTCACGCCTTGTGTGGCATTCGCTCCCGGATGCGTCATGTCGAGCACGTACGGAAGCGTCGTCGAGCCGCCGGGGCCGACGATCTTGAGGTCGAGGTCGTTCACGAGCGTCTTCCCCGCGACCTCCTCGACTCCGAGCGGTAGCACCTCGGGATCGAACCATGACAACACGACGCGCACGTCCTGCGTCGAGGTGAGCGTGATCGGATAATCGAAGCTCGCGCCGGTCGACGCGCTGTCGATCTTCACGCGCTTCCCCTGCCCGTTGTCCGCGACGATGAGATCGACGGTGTTCTTCGCATTCAGGAAGCCGAAGCCGTACGTGTAGTCCGGCCCCGGATTGCCGAGATCTTCGGCACCGGCGATCGCGAGCGCCTTCAGCGCCAACGGGAGCGGACGCGCGCCGTTGTTCGACTTCTTCCACTGCTCCGCGAAGATCGCCATCGTGCCGGTGACGACCGGCGTCGACATCGACGTCCCCTGCGCACAGCCGTAGTTCACGATGTTGCTCGTAGGGCAACCGCGAGCGACGTCCCAAGTCGTTCCCGTATAGACGCTCGAGAAGAGCGCGGCTCCCTTGGCCACGATGTCCGGCTTCACGCGTCCGTCCTTCGCCGGACCGCGGGAGCTGAACGACGCAATCGCCTTCGACTGCGTCACGGCGCCGATCGCCATGATGTTCTTGCCGCTGGCGAGCCAGTTGACCGATCCGCCCGGATTGTCACCCGACGCGGCGTGATTCGGATGAAGCGACTTCTCGCAATACGGATCGCCCCACGGGTCGGTACCGGTGCGGCACGGAGCCGAGCAGTCCGACCCGGAGCCGTTCGGCGACACGCAATAGACCGTCGAAGTCGGCCCGAAGTTCGGGTCGCTCTGATCGACGTGTACGTGTGAGTAGGGCGGCGTTCCCGGTCCGTTGACCTGTCCCTCATTGCCCGAGGCGTAGATACCGAGCGCGCCACTCGTGAACGCGACGTGATCGAGAACGGCATTCAGGTCGCCGGAGTAGCCGCCGATCAGATCCTCGGAGTCGGTAATCCACTCCCACGTCGTCGCGCAGGTGTGACCGCTCGTCGGGGAGCAGGTCGTCCAGCCGAGCGTGTAGCCCCATGAGTTGCTGTCAGCGGTCGCGCCGACGCTGGAGAGTCCCGTGTCCTTTTGTGTGAGCCAGTTGCCCTTGTCGGCGCGGAACTCATGGAGCGTCGCCTTCGGCGCCATTCCCTTCGCGATCGGGTTGACGCCCGACGCGATCATCGTTCCGGTCGTGTGCGTGATGTGGTTCTTGTTGTCGCTGTCCGTACAGTCGGCATCGTTGCTTCCGCACGTGAACTCGACCTTGGCGCGGCCTCCGAACTCCACGTGGTTGACGTCGAGCGGCGCGAACTCGAAGTTCGCGAGCACGATGCCGTCGCCGGAGAGGTTGTACGGCGCGGCCTGCACCGTGTTCACCTGCGAAAGCGCGGCGGCGGCAGCATTCTCGATATGGGTCTTGAGGTGACGCTGTCCGTAAACCGCGAGCACGCGCTCATCGCCGGCAAGCGTCTGCAGCGCGCCGGACGGGATATGCACCTCGACGCCGTTGAGCGGCTCGTAGCCTAGGGTGAGCGGGTCGTCGAGCTCCCCACCGGCCGCGAGGATCGCGCTGCGCGCTTCGGCGAACGGAACGTCGGCGTGAAAGAACAGCTTCATGCCGGCGAACGGACGCGCTTCGGCAGCTGCACGCCACGCGCTTCGACTGATCTTCTGGGCGGGCGTGAGGCGGTCGACATGCGCGAGCCGCGGCTCATTGCCGAGCGCGGTGGTGTCGTCGATGCGGGCGATGAAGCGGCCTCCGCTGAGGACACGCTGCAGGTGGATGCCTTCCGAGTCGAGCGCGGCACGGTCGGCGTCGGTCAAAGCGCGCGCCGGTGTGACGATCACGTGACGGTCCATGACCGGACCCGGCTCACGTTCAGCAGCGGCAAGTGTCAGCGGGATGAGGGCGGTTGCAACGATGAGTGAACGGAGCATGAGAGGACGCATTCTAAGTTGAATACGGATGCGCCCCTTGCAACGCTGGAGCCTTTTTTACTGAAACGTGGTGCCCGAGGCCGGACTCGAACCGGCACACCCTTGCGGATAAAGGTTTTTGAGACCTTCGCGTCTACCGATTCCGCCACTCGGGCCCGCAGCTATACGGCCGCGTGCTGCGCTTCCTGCCACCGCTTCGCGGCGGAGTGTAGCTCATCGTCGGTCAGCACGCGGTTGGTTGACTTCGCCAATTGGAACAGCTCCTGGGCCAGCGACTCTTCCTGCGGATAGCCGTGCGCGTCGATCCAGTAAATGACGTTGGAGAGGCCGCACATCGGACCGACTTCGATCAGCTGCTGAAGACCGAACATCCCCGCCGGAACGCCGGAGTAGACGCGGTCGGCGAGCCACTCGCTCCCCTTCTTCTTCGCCTTGATGATGGCGGCCGCGTGAACGCCGGTCCCCGTGCGGAACGCGTCGCGGCCAAAGACCGGATACTGGTCGGGCAGCGGAATCCGGACCGCGTTCGAGACGAACTTCACGTAGTCGCCGAGCTGCGAGAGGTCGTTGTCGATCCATCCCATCAGCTTCAGGTTCACCATCAGCAGGTCCATCGGCGTGTTGCCGACGCGCTCCCCGATTCCGGCCGCCGACCCGTGCACGCGGTCGGCGCCGCCTTCGAGCGCGGCGATCGAGTTGATGACGCCGAGGCCGCGATCCTGATGGCCATGCCAGTCGACTTTCACGTTCGGATTCAGACGGTCAACTAGTTGACGAACGAAGCGGATGACGTTGCGGGCGCCCCACGGCGTCGCATGGCCGACCGTGTCCGTGACGCAGACGCGCGCGGCCCCCGCCTCGATCGCAACGGTGTAGAGCTTCTCGATCTCTTCCGGCTTGGCCCTCGTGGTGTCTTCGGTCACGTACATAACCGGGATGCCCTGGCTGACGGCGAACCGCACCGCCTTCGCCGACTGCTGGACGATCCAGTCGAAGTCCCACTCCTCAGCGAACTGGCGAATCGGCGACGAGCCGATGAAGAGGTCGGCCTCGATTGCGATCCCGACGCGATTCGAGATCTCGACGATCGGCTTGATGTCGTTCTCGTGCGTCCGCCCCGCCGCGCTCGGGTAGACGGAGAGCTTGTTCTCCACGATCTCCCGCGCGATCCGCTCGACCGTCCGCTGCACGTGTGGTCCCGCGCCGGGAAGTCCGATGTCGGCGTTGTCGATGCCGATCGCGTGCATGTAGTGGACGATCCGGAGTTTCTCCTCGATCGCCGGATCGGTCACCGACGGCGACTGCAGTCCGTCGCGCAGCGTCTCGTCATCGAATTCGACCTTCTTTGTGGAAGGCCGCTGCGGCTTCTCGCCGGCCACGTTCCAGTCGTGGATCAGATGCTCGAGGTTCTCCATTCCATCGGACAGTTTAAGTCATCGCAGTTTCATGGAGGGATCGCCGAAGAGGATCCACGAGCGCCGGACGTCGGGATCGATGACCGCTCTCTTTGCGAGCACGAGCGCGTCCCCGACCGTGCGTCCGCTGACGAAGAGCTGGCGCATCAGCTCATCGTTCATGACCTGTTGAACGTCGGGCTCGGTGAGCGTCGACGAGGCCCAGACGCCGACCGCCCCGCCGTTCGGCGCCGTCAGCAGTGACTCGGCCAGACTCGTTGTGAAGAGGTCGTTGAAGAGACCGTTCAGACACGTCATCGTCACGACGAACGGCAGCTTGTTCCCGTTGCTGAGCGCCGACGCGTCCGAAGAATCGAACAGGTCGTCGCCCCACAGCTCGACGGAGCCGTGGCCGATGTATTCGGTCAGCAGCGCGCCGTTGTTCATGACGGTACTGATGGCGGTGCGGTCCGCCGTGATGTCCTGCACCGTGACGGACGACGGGACCAGATGCTCCGCATCGCGAGCGGCGGCACCGAAATCGAAGTCGTCTGCAGTGTCGTGCACGAATGCCGCGGTGCTCGCCCATGCCCCTGAAGGTGTTCCGCGGCCGGTGATCTTGGAGATCACCACGTTCGCGTCATCGAGCGAGCGGACAGGAATGCGGCCGACCGGAATGTCGGCGATGCCGTCGCCATCGAAATCGGTGAACCAGTCGTCGGAGGCGGTCTTGAGGTACAGCGTCGGCACCATCTTGGTCGGGACGAAATCGAACGCGCCCATCTCGAGATAGTTGCGCGCGTCGAAGCTGGCGTCGCCGACGAGGAGGATCCACTTCGGCGCGTGCTTCCAGGTCTTGACCGCTGCGTCAATGAACGAGCGGATCGCCTGCGGGTCGCGCACACCGAAGTTCGCCTCGTCATAGACGTCGTCGACGTCGACCACAGCGCTGCTGATCCCGTCGCGCTGCCGCGCCGCGACGAGCGCCGGGAGCGCCTGCGTGAACGCAGAGTTGGTGATGATGAGCAGATCGGCGCCAGCCTTCGGGTCGCTCAGCCAGGTCGACGGTTTATTGACCGCCATCTCAGGAGCGGCGATCCCGTTCGAGCCGTCGAAGACGTAGATCGTGCGCGCAGTGCCGGCGGCAGTCGTGAACGTTCCGACGAAGCCGCCGGCCGGATCGGATGTGACGGTGGTATCGAGCTCGATCGGCTGCTGCGGATCGGTGACGTCGATCGCGCGCACCGTCGCATTCGCGAAGCCGTTGACGGCGACGGATCGTCCGCCGGGCAGCGATGCTTCGAAGACACCGCCGTCGGCGCGGAGGAGGTGCATGTACGTGAGTCGCGTGTCGACGACGAAGCTCACGTCCTCGTCGCCGCCCAGCGACTGCATCGTGAGCGTGTTCGCTCCCGCGGCGAGGTACGACTGCGGGAACGTGAAGGACGGGGTTGCGCGACCCTGCTCGCGGAGCGACTGCGTGCCGAGGTCGTGGCCGTTGAGCGAGAACGCGATCGCGTGCGTGCCGTCGGTGCAGCCTTGAGTGACGACCGTCAGCGTTGCATTGCCGCCGTACGACGTGTCGATGGCGCCGATATCGAGCTCCTGCTGCGCCGGATCGGACGTGATCGCCGGCCCGAAGAAGTTCGACTCGTCGCCGTTGTTCGTCAGCGCCGCGAAGTAGTCCGTCCGCTCGCGCCGGTCGTACGTGAACGGAACGGACGACGTGAGCGGGTCCGAGCCGTGGTCGTGTGCCTTCTGGATTCGATATCCCGCGCCTTTGTCTCCGCTCCGGAGCCAGTACGTCCGCGCTCCGGTGGACGGCGTATCGAGCGGCAGCCCGTAGAACTCGATGTCCCCGTTATTGACGTCGATCGGCTGCTCCACCCCCTCGGTGTACAGCGAGATCTTCTTGTCGTTGGTGCCCGGGTCGTAGCCGGCGGCGATCATGTCCGCTCGGGCGACGTGGTACCACCCTTCGTGCGAGACGAAGATCTTCAGACCGGCATCGCCTGCCAGATCGAGTTGCGCCTTCGTCTGCTGCGCCGACGGCTGCGGCATCGCGAGCGGCTGCACGACGCCGACGCCGGGCGGCGACGCCAGCACCGCTCCCGCGCTTCCGAGGCCGGACAGAGACGGCGAATCGGGCTGCGCGGCGTCGACCGAACCGGGCACCGGCGACGCGGGACCGTGCATCGTGTGCGTCCCGTGCGTGTCGACGTCCTCGAGCCAGTACTGCACGAAGCCGGTGGACGGCGGCAGCTTGTCGTGGATGCGGTAGGCGTGGCCGGCTTTGAGAACGTCGTGCTTCGTTCCGATCGCCGAGCCGGCGATCAGATGGTTGTTCAACTTCGTTCGGACGCCAGCGACGTCGCGGTAGACGTTGAACCCGAGGTTGTCGCTCTCGTAGCTCGTCTGCCAGGTCACGAGCACGTCGTTCTTGTTCTGCGTCGCGTCGAGCTTTCGCAGCTTCACAAGCGTGACGGCAAAGACGTTCAGGTTGGCCGTGCTCGAGTTGTTCGACGCCACCGGGTCGGTCTGGTCGGCTCCGGTGATGTTCGCCGTGTTGGGGATCGTTCCGGTCGTCGTTGCGTGGACGATGAACGTGACGGTCATCGAGTTTCCGACCGCCAGCGTCGGGATCGAGCAGTTGATGGTGGTTGTCCCGGAGTTGTAGAAGCAAGAGAGGTTGAACGCGTTCGCCATCGACGAGAACGTCAGCGATGCCGGCAACGTGTCGGAGAGGCTGACGTTCGTCGCGATCGCGGGTCCGTTGTTCGTGATCACGAAGCTGTAGTTCGTGTACTGCCCGTCCGGGATGGAGTTGGGCGAGACGCCCTTGACGATGGAGATGTCCGCATTCGTCGACGCGACCACGCGCGTCGTATCGCTCGCGGTGTTGTTCGCCGGAACGTTGTCGTTCGTGGTCACCGCGTTGATGTTCACGGTCGCCGTGCCGGTGATCGTGGTGCCGATTGCGGTCGTGGCGTTCACCTGGAAGACGGGATTGAACGTCGAGATGGTCGCCGTCGTGAACGCCTGGTTGATGCCGCCCGTCTGATACGTGCAGGTGATCGTTCCGCTCGTCGCGCCGGCCGCGGGTGTGACGCACGACCACCCCGCCGGTACCGTTCCGGCCGACTGGAAGTTCATTCCGGCCGGGACGTTCATCGCCCACTGCACGCCGGCGCCGGTCGCAGGCGCGCTGGCGGGACCGTTGTTCGAAACGACTGAGGTGAACGTGACGTTCTCGCCCGGATACGACGGGTCGGGAACGGCGTTCATCGTCGCCGCCATGTCGTAGCCGGTGGCGCCGCGCACGGTGAAGGAAGACGACGCGACGTTGTTCCACGGATCGCTGTCGTTCGTCGCGCCGACGGTGGCCGTACCGGTGATCACTGTGCCGGCGGTGGTGCCCGCGAGAACCTTGAACACGAGGGTGAAAGTCCCCGTCGCGCCTGCGGCGACGGGGCCGGCGGTGCAATTGATCGTCCCGGTCCCATTGACTGCGGGCGTGATGCAGGTCCACCCGGCCGGAGGGATCATCGACTGAAAGGTCGTATTCGCCGGTATCGGCATCGACCACGTGGGGCTAGTGGCTGCCATGACGCCCGCGTTCTTTGCGACCGAGGTGAACGTGACGTTCGAGCCGGCGGTCGTTGCGGTGTTGGCGTTGTTCGTGAGCGTCACCGACATATCGGCCAGCTGAGCGGATTCCACCGGGTTCGTCGCGGACGCGACGTTGTTCGCCGGATTCGTGTCGGGCGTGAGGCAGCTGACGCTGTTGGTGTTCGCGATCAGGGAGCCCGACGGCGTGCCGAGCGCCACCTGCACCACGAGGTTGAACGTCTGCACGCCGTTGGCGCTGGTCAGCGTCGGACGGGTGCACGTGATGTTGCCGGTGCCGTTGACCGCCGGCGTGATGCAGGTCCATCCCGCAGGCACGCTGATCGACTGGAACGTGGCGCCGACCGGAATCGAGGTCGAGTAGACGACCGAGTCCGCTGGAGAGGGACCGTTGTTGACGAGCGTTTGCGTGAAGGTGATGTTCTGGAATTCGTCGACCGGAGTGCCTGGCGCGCTGTCGGTCACCGCGAGGTCCGCGCTGGAGCACGTCGCGCCGTCACCGCCGGGGAGGACGTTGGCGCCCGAGATCAGCTCCACGACTCCGGTCGTGCCGGGCTGGGCGCCGTAGGGATCATTCGCCGTCGTCGTGAGGCCGTTCGCGCCGCCGGATACGTCGACCGACGCCGCGGCGGTCGACAGCAGAACGTATCCGCCGCCGCCACCACCGCCAGGTCCGTGGCGCTCTCCCGGACTGCCGCCGGGCGGCTGCAGCAGCCACGGGTTTCCGCCCTTGCCACCTTTGGCCTGAATGGTGAGTCCCGACAGGTCGCCCGCCTGTGTGGTGAAGACGACAGAGCCGCCTGCGCCGCCTCCTCCGCCGCCGTCGCGACCGACGTTCGCAGCGTTCGCGCCGTTCGCGGTCAGCGTCGCGGTGCCGGTTGCCTGGATCGCGCGAATGATGATCACGCCACCGCCATCCGCGCCCGAGCTGTAGTAG
>Ga0207639_10000102_pt1 | contig 70172 bp, 55 predicted proteins | sample KBSCornC32_FD_184299 | JGI IMG/M metagenome (GOLD analysis project Ga0207639, IMG submission 184299) | Corn rhizosphere microbial communities from Kellogg Biological Station, Michigan, USA - KBS Corn C3-2 (SPAdes) (version 2) | ecosystem: Host-associated > Plants > Roots > Rhizosphere > Soil ... | reverse complement strand
ACCACACGTGCCGCGCGTGCTCTGGGTTGACGAGGAAGCGCACAGTTTTGCGATGGAGCTCATCGATGCGAAGTTCGAGAACTGGAAACAGCAACTCTTGCGCGGCCATGTCGACCCTGCTACGGCGCGCACCGCCGGCCACCTCCTCGGCCAGCTTCATTCTCGATCGGCGAGTCGCCCGCAGCTCGCCGCGCGCTTCGCCAACCAACAGCCTTTCCTCGAATTGCGCATCCGGCCGTTCTTTGAGCGCGTCGCGCAACGCTATCCCGAAATGGCCGCAATCGTGATGGAAACGAGCCAGCACCTGCTCACGCAGCGCAGCGCGTTCGTACACGGCGACTACAGTCCAAAAAACCTGCTCGCGAGGAACTCAGAGCTCGTCATCCTTGATTGCGAGGTAGCGCATTGGGGCGATCCACGATTCGACGTGGCCTTCTGCATGGCCCATTTAATCCTGAAAGCGCTTCGGCGCGGGGCGCCGATGTTCGAACTCGTTGCCGCGGGGCGCTCGTTTCTTGCCGAATATCGGCGCTGCGGTCCCGCATCGCTCGATACGCAGTTCGGCCGCCTCGTTGGCTGCCTATTGCTCGCGCGACTCGTTGGCGACTCGCGCGTGGACTATCTTGACGATCTCGACTTTGCGAAAGTGCACCAGCTCGCGGTCAGCCTGATCATGCAGCCGTCTTGCGCATGGGAACAACTGCTGGATCGTCTTTCGAGTTGTACCGCATGAGTCTACGCGGGCACGCGACCATCGCAACCGTCCGAGCACGCGAGATATTCGATTCGCGGGGCAGACCGACTGTCGAAACCGAAGTGACGCTCGCCGGCGGCGCCATCGGTGTAGCGTCGGCACCTTCAGGCGCGTCGAAAGGCACGCACGAAGCACATGAACTACGCGATGGCGATTCTCAACGGAACGGGGGCTTCGGCGTACGCAAGGCCGTCGCCCATGTAAACACAGAGATCGCCAACCGTCTCGTCGGCGAGGACGCGACGAGGCAATCTCATATTGACGCCGCTCTGCGCGAACTCGACGGCACAGAATTCCTGTATCGCCTTGGCGCAAACGCGGTGCTCGCTACGTCGCTCGCGGTCTGCCGCGCCGCGGCGAACGTAAGCGGCTTACCGCTCTATCGTCACATTGCGAACTTGTGCGGCAACCCCGCGCCTTCGCTGCCGCTGCCGATGGTCAATATCCTCAGCGGCGGCGCGCACGCGGGATGGAGCATGGATGTCCAGGATTTCCTCGTGATTCCTCACGGTGCGGCCACTCTCGATGCAGCGTTGCAGATGTCGTTGCGCGTGCGTAGCGCTGCAGATGCGATCGCCGCGCAGCGCGGTCTGTCGCGCCTGCTCGCCGACGAGGGCGGGCTCGCACCGGGCTTCGAGCGCACGACCCAGGCACTAGATTTTATGTTGGAGGCAATTGAAGGTGCTGGCTTAGTGCCCGGTCAGGACGTCTCGATAGCACTCGACATTGCCGCAAGTGAATTGTTCGATGCCGGCGTTTATTGCTTGAATCGGGAAAGCTTGCGCTTGCGCGGCGAGGAGATGATCGAGCTTTTGCATCGATGGACACACGACTATCCCATCGTCTCGATCGAAGACGCCTTGCATCAGGACGACTGGGAACATTGGAGCAGTCTCGTCGTCGCTACGAAACTTCAAATTGTTGGCGACGACCTATTTGCGACGAACCTCGCGCGCCTCCGGCGCGGTGTCGAAGCGGGCGCCGCGAACGCCGTGCTGATCAAGCCCAATCAGAATGGCACGTTATCGGGGACGCTTGAAGTATTGATCGAGGCGCACCGCACAGGCGTTGCTACGATCGTTTCCGCTCGCTCCGGGGAAACAGAGGATTCATTCATTGCGGATCTGGCCGTTGGCACGAGTGCCGGACAGATAAAAATCGGCTCGGTGCGGACGTCTGAGCGATTCTCCAAGTACAACCGCCTTCTGCAAATCGGAGAAGACGCGGGCTTGGCGTTTGCTACTCCCTTCCACCGATTACGGCTCTGAATTTTCTTGACGGCTATCGACATCCGGCTATGCGCGACGGCTGATTTCTCAATATCTGTTTCCTTTGTTCGCGTCTCCGCCACATTTGGAGAGAAACGCGCTCATCCTCTCTTCTTCATCTTGGATCGTACTCAACTATACTCTTAAATAGTGGTGCCGACCGGCTAAACCGCTATCTATACGACATCAATTCGTGCGTGGCCAGCACTTGGGTCACGTGGCGCAATTGCGCCCCTGCCAACCGGCAGTTCGGAGGAGTTCGTCATGTTTCGGCCCTTCACTTTCAGTAGTCTCAGTTTTGCCTTTCCCGCGATGCGATTCGCACAACTCATCGTGGCCCTCGCGATCGGATGGAGTCCATGCGCGGCACTCGCGCAGTCACAGGTCTTTCCCGGATGGACGCCGTTTGCCAGCGGCTCCACCATCACGATGACGGGCGATACCGTTGCGAAACACGGTGGCACGGTGTCGCTGAAGTTCGTCACCGCTGCGACCTATCCGAATAACGGCGGCTTCTCGCAAGTCATCTCGGTGCAGCCGTCGACGAAGTATCACTTTTCTGCCTGGGCCAAGGGCAGCAGCTCCAGCGGCTCGAGCAATCATTTCGCGGTGGTTGGTCAGACGGGTACCGTGCATCTCGTAGGGTTCTCGGTGGCGACTTCGTTTTGGGCGCAGAAGAATTGGGACTACACCACCGCGGCCGGAGAAACGGCGATCCTCGTCGGCTTCATCAGTGCGGGTAATGGCACGTTCTGGTTCGACGATGCCTCTTTCGCCGTCTACGGTACGACCCAGAATCTGCTATCCAATGCCGGTTTCGAAACCTGGGGCGATATCACGGTTCCGCTCGCGCTCGATGGCACCTCATTCATGAACGTATTCTCCACGGGCGGTGCCACCGAGCAGCTCACCACCTCTTCCGCATCGACGGTGACCTGGACGGCGGCCGATATCAACGGCGTGGCGTTGGGCACCGGCAGCGTCAATACATCCGGCGGACCAAGTTCCTTTACCCTGCCGAGCGTGGGCGCCGGCTGGTACAACGTGCACATGACGACGCCGGTAAGCTACGCTGATGTGCCTTTCACAGTGACGGACACGTCTACCGTCACCAAGCCGAATGCATTCGGGACCAATATCCACGTTTTGTCGACTATCCCGGCGACATCTTCGTTGGCCGAAAGCAAGGCGATTGCGGCAGCGGGCCTCGGTGGAGACGTTCGCCTGGATTTGCAGTGGTCGACCATCGAGCTGACCGCGGGCAACTACACGTGGAATCCCGATGTCGACAGCGCGGTGGCCGCCATCACCGCCAGTGGCGCCAGGCCACTCATGTTGCTGGGTTACAAGAACGCACTCTACGACAGCAACCACGTTCCGAGCACCAGCACCGGCATCGCCGCCTACGCCGCTTTCGCCACTGCCGCTGCGCAGCACTATGGCAGCGGCGCCGATTACGTCGTGTTCAACGAGTTCAATTCCGCCGGTGGCAACGACAGCGCCTGCGGCAAAACGGCGGACTGCTACTACAACTTGCTCGTACCCACGTCCAATGCGATTCACAGCGCGGCGCCGGGCGCGCGCGTTGTCGGTCCCACCGTGGGCGGATTCACTTCGCTCTGGGTCGGCACTACGCCCGATTCCTACAATTGGCTCAAGCGCTTCCTCGACATCGGCGGTCTGGCTTACATCGACGTTCTCGATTTCCACAACTACACCGATCTGCCGGCGCCCGTCGGCGGCGTGTTCCCGCCGGTGCCGCCGCCGGAAGGCAACAACGACGCCGTGATCAACGCGGTGCGCACGCTGGTGGCCGGTTACTCGGGTGGATCGAGCAAGCCGTTGTGGCTCAGCGAAACCGGCTGGCCGACCTATCTCAATATCGTCACGGAACTGCAACAGGCCCAGTACATCGTGCGTGATGCCGCATCGTCATTGCGCGCGGGCATCTCGCAATACCTGTACTACGACTTCATGGACGACCTACCGCTGGCGCCCGACGATATCCAGATCGCGGATGGCAATTACAAATTCGGCCTGCTGCACAATCCCGGCAATACCGGCAATGCGCTGACGCCGAAGCCGGGTTACACCGCCTACGCCGTCCTCGTCCATAAACTCGCCGGCTACGCCTATGCGAGCAGCGACAGTTGGGGCAGCGGCGTCAACTCGCTCGTGTTCTCCAACGGCACGGCCAATCGCCGCGTCGTCTGGGCGCCGTCGGGCAACACGACGCTCGCCGTGTCGACCGGCTCGGCGGTCACAGTGACCAATTGGGACGGCGCAAGCAGCACGCTCACGCCGGTCGGCGGCATCGTCACCTTCAGCGTCGGCCCGGATCCTGTCTACGTCGACGGCAGCGGCATCACCGGCGGCGGCGTGGCGAGCACCGCGGCCTTCACGGTCACGCCGCCGGGGACGGTTACGCAGAATCAACCAGTCTCCCTCTCGGTGGCCGTGAATGGTAGTTCGGTCGGGGCGCCTACCGGCACCGTTACTTTCAGCTCGCCTTATGGCAGCACAAGCGTCACGGCGACGGCAGGCAACACGGTCACGGGGACGCTGACGTTAAGCGGGTTCCCGAATACGGGTGTCGTCACCGTGCCGGTTCAAGTCGTGCAGGGCAGCACTACCGTCGGACGTATTGTGGTCACGATGACTGTGACGCCTTGATGGTGTAGCGGAACGAGCTTTCGTCGGGCCTGCGAGATTTCATCGAAGGCGGAAGTGAGGGAACGTCGCTCGCAGGCGGCGTTTCCGATCCCATAGCGGACGTCAGCGACTGGCCGTTCAAGAGTCGACATCCCCATCATCTACTGCCCTCGATAACGTTCCCTAATCGTCTTGCCCCGCCTGCATAGAAACTGACGAAGCTGATTCTACTTACGGGCCAAGCTGATAGCTTTCACACCATTCTTGGTCGAACTGCGGAGTCAAAATGAGGGACTTCAGCTGGGTCGCTTCGAGCAACGCTAGTGATTGCAGATCTGCGACCGTGGGATAGCGTCTCAGCAAGCGCTTGGCTTCATTTCGAATACGTTCCTGCAGCAATGTCGACGGCAAGTTAGGCTCTACTCTCGCGTTCGTCGGCAACGCCGCAGGACCGTCGACCCAAACAATTCGCTCATCCGGCCGGAACGTCGGACTACTGTTTCGCGTGGCGCCGGCGACCGGAATAGACCCTCGCCTGCCAGTGCGCTACGTCGAGCGCTCTAGCAAAAGAGCCACGGCGACCCGCTATATCAAATACCTCGACCTCGACGCGCGCCTGAGACAAGGCCTTCCGGAACGACGCCGCCGTCGCAAAGCCCAATTCCTTCCACAGGGCCGACGGCGGAACAAACTCGCCGTATCGCCCAGTCAAGCGCGCTTCGAATTCTTCAACAAGGTCATTCATTCGCCGATAGGCCGGTTGTTCACACATAGCGTCTGGACTACTGCACAAGAGGTTGACGCAACACGTGAACGGAGGCAAGCCAAGGCCTTCAGTGCTTGGCGACGATGAGAAATTTGCAGGCGTGAACTCGTTTGTCCAGCGCCTACGACTTGAGAGCCGCAATCTCTCGTCGAATACGGGCGATCAGCCCATCCATTTCCGCAGCGCTTCCAGCCGTGTAAGAAAGCATCAGCAGAGTCAAGGGGTGAATGTCGAGCACCTGGCTGATTGCCACGATTTTGCTGAGCGTTGGGCTCTTCATACCGCGCTCGAGGGTGCTCAGATACGTGCGGCTGGACACATCGGAAAACGCCTCCTGGCTCAGGCCGCGCGCTTTGCGGGCCATCTTGAGCGCTGCGGGAAGGGATCGTTTGCTCGGCATCCGTGAACTCTCGGGAATTCGCGGATGAAAACGGATTGAACCCTATAGAGCTACAATCTATAGTGTTCATTTTCACGGACTTGCGTTGAGCGAGATTCATTTTCTTCGGGGTGAACGGTGGACTCGAACGATCTGACGGCTACCTTGTATTTCGCCGCCGCGGTCCGTGCCGGGGCGGACAACTCTCTCACCCGGCTGTTACCGCTCCAGTTCCTCAAGGAGCCGCTCTCGCCACACCTCTGCTTCTCGCAGCGCATGCTCTTTGCGCTGCAGGCGCTCGGAGTGATCGAGCCGGAACTATCGCTCTCAAACGCAGAGGACTGGCTGACTGCGAAGGATTGGGTCGAACTGGGACCGCAGACCCTAGCTTGGCGGATATGCTGGTCACCGGGCTACTGCCGAGAACGCAACACCATGGCGAACGCGCTGCTGAGCGCCATTGAGCCATCGGAGGACGTTCTCGATGCCCTGCTCGGTGTCTGGCGGGACCTGGCGCTCGCGGAGGTCGTGCGATATGCCAGTTGGGAATTGGCTAAGTCAGGGTTCAATCCCAAATGGGGAGAGGCCGCGACGTCCAGTCTGCGAGAGGCTCTCCACATCTTCAGTATCGCGAGGGTGATGCATTTGACTCAACTGGCGATGCGCTCGCTAGCCAGCATCCATCAGCGCGGTGGCATCGCGTCGAGCCGGCTGGGTCCGGTGTTTGCAGATTCCCTGACCTACTTTACGCGCCGTGCCAAGCTGGAGAAGTGGTCCATCCGGGAAGTATCTCGCCCCGTAGAGCTTCCGATCAGTGCTATCGTCGTGTTATTCGCCCAAGCGGTGACCCGATTGCATAACGAATATGCGACGAGCACGCCGTCCAAGACGGCTTTGCTCGACGCAATGACGCGTGTTCGATCGACGCACTAGCGAGGGCCTTCGATTGCCCCATTTCGATAGTCCTCTCAAGCGCATGTTGGGCGTTGCCCAACGTGCACCCGAACAGCTAGTCCTGTTTTACTCTGCTCGACGCCATGAACCGTGTTCGATCGATAACTGGTGAGGAAAATCCGCGCACTGCCTCTTGGCATTCCTTATTAGGCGAAGGTTTGCCCGCGCGAGTCCCGACTGAAATCGCAAAACCCTCACCGATGCGAATTCTTAATGCAGGTTCTGGAATTTGCAGTCATATAAGTGTTTCTTAGTGAACTGTCTTTTGGCCTTCTGACGCAACAACAATTCTGGCGACCAAGACCCGAAGAACGAGTAATCCTCCTTGTTACAAAAAGTCGGAGGTTCGGTAGGCCCGAAGGCCCAACTCGGCAAGATCAGCTTGTAAGGCTCCGCATCTTTGGGCTGGAGGCGGAATTCTTTTTTCAACGCTACATTTTCGGTCAGACAACCTGCCCTGACGTCAAATGCTAGGAATTGGCCTTTGCGCGTCAGCTCTGCTAGCCATCGAACTGCACTGCAAATGTCAATGCCAAGGCGCCGAGCTTCTGGAAGCGTAAAGTAACCCCAGTGTTCATTCGTTGTTGGGTTTAGCAAATTTTGATGCTGGCCCGGGTCGAACAGAGTCTGGTAGCGGGTGAGCTGTAGACTGCGCCCCAAGGGGCCCCTAACTAGAACTTGGCCGCGTCGGAGGACGGTCGGAAGTCCTTTTCCCCAACCGATGGCGCGAACGAGCAGATCGGTGCTTTGCGCAGATGCGCACTTTGGCAACGGCGTGTTGGTCCATTCGGACAACACGGCTTCCGCCATCGCGTTTACCGCGAATCGGTTCGGATTAAGTTCGCGGTTGAATTCTCCACTGGGCAAGCCTTCCGGCGTCCCCTCACGTTCCATATAGAACTGTGAAATGAGGTCTGTGACGATCGCCCGATACGCATCGCGGAGCGACGAGGCGTCTAGCCCTCGGGGAAACCAGGCACCTGCTTTTTTTTCGTCAGCTAAGGCCGATTCTAGGTGGATGGCGCGGTGATCCCCGTGTAGGTCCAGCACTAGTACAACGGCAAATAGGTTTTTTATAACAATGCGGATTTCGTTGCCGTTCCAGTAGGGAGCGGCGAGACTACTGTACCAACTTGGCATCACCTCTCGGTCCGAGTCGAACAGCATTCCGTGTCGCGGGCAACAAGTGCGCCATGCCACCGACCACGCTCGTCGCTCGAAAGACGGCAATCCGTGCACCCTATCCTCCGCCAAGCACCTCACGCAGTGCAAAGTGCGTTGGTGTTGCCGCAAGAGCCACGCATCCGGAGCAGTCGCTGCGCGAGACAGCCCCTTTACAAGGGATTGCCGCGCTCCCGGCAAGTCAACATCCAACGTCCCGAAGTCGCGTTCATCCCGGTCGTCCGAAGTCAGTCGAATAAATTCATGCCGATCCGCCCAGCTCGAGATTGTCTCGTCTGGTAACAGGGCGCCGTAATCCTCAAATCCCTGCCTTTGGCCGACGATCTGAATTTTGTCATTCAAAGAAGCCGATCTCGTCGACATGCGTTCGATCCGCAATCGCGCCATGCCGCCCCTCGTTATCGTTCTCTGGTGAAGCACAGTGAGACGTGCTCGCTCCACGCCGGCTTGAGTTGAAAAAGGCGCTTCTGGAGCCACGCAAGCGTGCGTAGTCGAACAGCGAAGGGCTGCCAATTTAGCGCGACGCCTGACTCCAAACATAGGCAAGCTCGATGTGTAGTTGCCATTGCAGCTAATCGATCGGACTGACGTGCCGGCATCCTCTGGCGCTGGACGGGATACAATGGCCCCGCGGATACCGGCCAGCCCTCAATCCACAGCTGCCATTGGCCTTCGGCCAATGCTCGTGAGTGCGGCATGCGGGGATCAGTTCGCGCCAGGATTGCTCGCAGCACCGCGACTTCCGGCAGCAAATGGTGGCCACCTTCTCGCTGGGCATCAGATTTGCTCCAACCTCCGGTCCATCGACCCAGCGCACTGAATTCGCTGCGCAACGCCCGAGGCCAGCGCCGACCGCGAAGATGGGTAGGAGGAGCATCGCATCTCACGAGCGGAACATTATGAACCGAGCAGACGACGCAGCTTGTATATTGCCATTCGCTGCGCGAGTACCAGCGACGGCGCCCGTATTCCTCTAAGCGGCATGCCGGGCAATACAGGTCACCCTCGCGGAGCCGTCCTTGCTTGGCGGTGGGCGACCCAGGAAAAGCCAATGCGTTAGACCCAAGCGGACCCGCGCGTAACCATGAAGAGAGCGACTCCCCTGCCCCGCGGCAGCAACCCAACCCTGCAAGTTCGATGGCGTTCATGCGGCAGCCGAAAGCACAATTTCTGGTGGCAATGGGTTCTCTGCAGCCATCTTGAGGTGCGCCAAAGTAATACATGCCGCGTCGGCGCCGAGCGCGTGCAAAGCCGCCAAGCGAGTCAACTCGACAATCTCTTTGGTATTGCCCTCGCCGTGCTGGGCGATCCATGGCAGACACTCCGCTCCGTCCAAGAATGATCGCTCAGGGAACGGCAGGTTACGTACAAGCCCGAAGACAAAGTTGCGCAAATCGACCGACAAGGACCAGGGCGGAATGGTGATCTTGCGCCTGAAACGACTGGCGAACTGCTGGTCAACGTCTAGGACGTGTGCAAGATTACTGACTGTGGCCGCAACGATACCAACGCGGGAGCTGTTGCTGATGCGTTTGAGCTCCGAGAGGGCGCGGCGGTGGCTGGCCGGGCCGGCCTTGGTTAACTCGCCGAACTCGTCGAGCAACAGGACGCGAACGCCTTGCGCGCGCAATGTGGCATCGACTTCTTCTTCGCTGCAAAGGAATCGCTCGGCCGTTGGCCAGCACGCCTTGAGTATCGAGTGACGCACTCCAGCTTCGCCGTTGTGTTCGGGCTTACACTCGACGTAGACGACCGGACGGCGGAGCCTCAATGGGTCATCCACCGTCTCGTGGACGGGATACAATGCAGCGAAGGCTAGCAGAACCGCTGTTTTGCCCATTCCGCCATCTGCAATGATCTGCAGGCATGGCGGTCGAATCACCGGCCCGCAGCGGTACATGTAGCCCATCCACTGGAAGGCAGCGTTTGTGAAGGGTGTATGCACCCACGCGTCGGCCAGGATCCAATCGACCTTGGCTCTAACCGACGCATTTAACAGGCGGCGTGCTTCGTCGGACAATTCAGCGGGCGTGCTCATGACGCGCCTCCCAGGGATTGTCAATCAGCACTGGCAGTGCGCTGTAGTCGATGGCTGCCTGCTTAATTTTTGGGCGATCGTCTTCAGGCCGGCGTTGTCGATCACGCCGCTGCTGGCGTGTGGTCTTCTCCGCTTTGCGTTCGACCTCGCGCTGCGCCTCGATGTGCTTGAAGACTGCCGCGTTGCTCACCTGCGCGTTGTGCTTTTTGCGCAGCTCGCGTTTTGCCCGTTCCCACTCCCAAAGCGCAATCGGGGCGCGAGTCCGATCGGTCCACGGCACGTCAATCCAGTCACCCTTAACCAAGAGGTATAGGCGACTGATGTTTCGTGGGTCGTGCGCTACCCAAAATTTGTGTTTCGCTCCAATCAGCGGAATCAGGCCCTCGTCCCAATACTGGAGCCCGAATCGATTGAGGCCCTCGCGCGTGACTGTGCGCTCGATTCGCGGCAGCAACCCCAATCTGAAATTGCGGCGGTTCGCGGGAATGGGTGGCAACCGGAACGCGCCGTTTTGCGTCCAAGCTTCATTCCATGCCTCGAGCGGCGTGCGCCCGAGCGAAGAGTGGCGTGTGTTGTGATAGCGCCCATTGATCTCATGGATCGTCCACACGATCAACTCTTGTAATGTCATCACTGCTTTTTGGCCGCTCTTGTAATCCTCGCGCTCTTTAGTGTTGGAGAATGTGGTGCCCTTAATCAGCTGGATACGTCCCATGTAGGTTCCGATCACACGCTCGATGTGGGCGCCGTGGATTGGATTGCGCACCCGACGAAAAAGTGGGTCGATGTTCTCGGCCCTGCAGGCCGCAATGAGGTTCGTGTTGCGGAAGCATTTGGCATTGTCCCAGCCTATCCGCTTCATGAGGCCAAACGGCAACCACGGCTCCTTGATTCCGAATTCCTTCAACCATGCATCTTTTGGCAAACAGCACTGCTCAAGCGCGAGCGCGACGCTGGTCTGTGACGGCGCGTCGAAGGTCATGTAGAAACCGAGAACGCAGCGAGTGGCGACATCAATTGCCAACGTGATCCAAGGCCGGCCGATTTCCTCGCGAGTCTCCGGATCGACCACGATCACGTCGACGATCGCGTGATCCATTTGCACGAAATCGAGCGGCTTGAGGTCGCCTTTGAGACCTTCGCCGGCTGGGCCAGCCTTGGCATCGCCGCGCACACGCCCGTGACGTGCCCTCGCCGTCTTCCAACGATCGAGGGTCTGAATTCGTGCCAGAACCGTGTTGTAACAAGGGGGCGGCGAGAAGCCAGCGGCATGGCAGCGGCTGCGCGCTAGATCGGCCGTGGCCTGGATCGAGCCACGCTCTTCGGTTACGTAACGTTCGTCTATCGCCTTGTCAATGATGGCGAGCACCGCTTTAGGCAAGTACGAGCTACCTTGCTCCGGTCCGGATTTGAACGGCAGCTGCCCGCGTGGGCCGCTATCAAGCTGGTACATCTCGAAGTGGCGATCGACGGTGCGCCGGCTGGCGCCGAGTTCCTTGGCGATTGCGGCCTTGACCTCCGGAGACAACATCGTTGATCCCTTGTAAGGGTCGAACGCCTTTACCCACTCGGAGGCGCGTTCAAATTCGAAGTCGTCTTCGATCAACACTGCCGGCTTCAACAGTGAGGATGGATACGCTTCGGTATAGGGCATAAGCGCCTCCAGGCTTACCCATTCCTGTTCCTCGCTGCCCAGGTAGCTAACCCAAATTTGTGTTGACGACACGATCGCGAGAACCTTCGCGGCGCGCCCTTGGCACACCACGTTGTCGCCCTTTCTGATCTGCATGACTGCAGGTCGCCGCGTCGCCATTGGCGACTCAGTTTTCGCAGATTCTCTTGTCTTGGCCATGACAATCACCTCGAGCACGTGTGACAGAACGTGACAAGGCGACACCCGGGCTATCCGGCGAGTCCTAGGGCTTGACGGTGGAAGTTTTCGCCACGGAGAATGACGTCGACGGGGGCTCTCTCAAAGCGTCTTCGTCATGGGCGATCCGGCGGATGCAACCCGACGGACCGCCCTTTTTATTCGGGGCGTCCCGGGGTCGACTTGAGCACCTCTCTTTTCGGTTGGGGCGCGCCCTGCTCGAAAGCCCAGCGCGCAATGTCAGATGTGCGAGCACAACGCCCACGCCGCCCACGAATGAAGAAAGTTCTAACACCCAGCGATTTGCGATGGGCCGCCTGGCGAAACGCAGCGGACGTCCGGTAGCCAAGCAAGCGGGCTAGGTCTCGCCCTGCCACGATCAATCCGAAGCGGTCTTGCAATGCCTGGATGGTGCTATCGAGGCCAACAACATTTTGGACAGATGAACCCATTTCCCCAAACTATCCGTTTGCCTCGCCCGAGAGAAGGGTAAACTTGGTTCCGGTACATTCTTTACCCCGATTGTTAAGTCTGAGGTGAGCTATGCCCCGTCATCCCCGGGGTACCAGGATCCCGGATTTCGGCGCCCGCCAAGTCGCCGGGAGGATGTGTTTTGCTGCTGCCGCCGAGGGACTTGGAGGACTCTACGGTTCGACCTGCCTCGAACGAACACTTTGCTTCTCGCCGAGCGCCCGAGCTGAACGGCGGTTGTCTTCCGATCGAACACCCGAGTCGCACAGTGCGAAGCGCAGTTGCCCCACCGGAGGTTGCAAGAAGTGGCTGCACGGGCACGTCGTCAGCGATCAGACCCTCTCACTCATCGCTAAGACGTACCCGAAGGTTGCGCAGAGGATGCGGCAGGCTCGCGATAGCGACGTCGTGAAGGCACTGATGGCATCTCCAGCAGCTTATCGATTCATCGGGTCCCGCATCTGCAACATTTCGCCGGAGCTGTTTGGAAACTACCTTGGATGCATGGCTCTGGGACATTGCGATCCCATTTTCGCGTCTCGTCTGTCTGCTGATCTGCTGCAACGCGCACTGAATGGAGGCGGCGTGGACGTCTTGGTTGCAATCATTGGGCTGGATCGTCAGCTCGCCAGCCCGCGCGCTTATGCCACGGCAAAGCGCCTGGAGAATGCCTTCGCCGTCGCGCTGAGGAACGCGGCCAAGGCCCACCCTGAAATCGCCTTCGCGAAGGACGCGTTCTTGGACGTATGGTCGCAGCGCGAGCCGATGCGCGGGGTGCAGACGCCTCCGCAGGTTATCCCGTTCCCTTGGCGCAAATGTTCCTGGCCAAACACCGCAGACCCCGAAAGTCCGCGGCCAAGCTGCGTTAAGGGCGCTCCGCACTCTGCATCTTCGACTCCAATAACTCGCGGCAGGCCACTGATTAAAATGGTTTTTCAGTAGTCGGCGCTCATCGAAAATCCTGACTCCCTCTGTTAGTCTCCCCCTAATTATAGGAACCAACCATTACGGCAAAATGCTTTGGGAGACCGCCTACTCTCTACGCCGCGATGTCGTAGACAACGACGCGTTCCCAGAGCGACTGGCAAGCGGAAACGAACCTTGCGTGGTTCGGACGCACTCAAATCTTTGCGTAGCCAAAACAACGCGCTGTGGATAAGCATGGTGCGAGTTCTCGGTTGATGGCAAGACGAGTGTATCGCGACGCCTAACACCTGAGGCAAGCAGCTGTTCCAGATAAGAAGCACGTTGGGCCAGACCTACTCCGGCCGAGCCTGATCCCACGCGAATTTCGACGACGAGAGTCAGCGGGATTTCAAATCAATCGAGCCAATCGTATTGGGCTTGCCCCGCAAATTGTCCCGTTCCCACGGTGGCGTGTGCTCGAAATCTGCGACCAATGTATCTATCAGCGCACGCACAGCCCGGCTGACGTAACGTGTCTGGGGATAAACTGCATAGATTGTGTCGGCTGTCAGCGGTGACTCGGGCAACAGCTCGATCAGTTTGTGATCACGCAGTGCTGGTGCGGCAATGAACATCGGCAGCGCGGCAATTCCCAGGCCGGCGATCGCCGCATCGCGCATGCTCTCGCCGTTGTTGAGATGCACTCGGCCACGTACGACGATCTGTCGCGGCGCCTCACCTTCCTCCTGCGGTACGAACTGCCAGTAAGGCGCAACCGAGGCACTGCCGTAGCAAATGCAATCGTGCTGCCGGATGTCCTCAATCGTCTCGGGCACACCGTTACGTTGCGCGTATTCCGGGCTGCAGACGAGCACTCGTCTGCTTGCCGCGATGCGTCGTGCCATCAGCGAGGAGTCGTACAAGCGGCCGATACGCACGCCGAGATCGTAGCCGCCGGAAAGGATGTCGACGTAGCGGTCGTCGAGATCCAAGCTCAGATCGAGCGCCGGATGTTCGCGCATGAAGGCGTACAGCAGCGGCCCCAGATACGCGGTGCCGAATGTCATCGGCGCGGCGATGCGCAGGCTGCCGACGATCTGGCCCGATTCCTCGCCGGACACGTCGTCTACGGCCTGTTGCATGCGCGCGAGCACATCGCGCATGTGCTCGTAGAAGCGCTGGCCCGCGTCGGTGAGTGCGACACCGCGCGGAGAGCGGTGCAGCAGCTTCACGTGCAGCTCGCTCTCCAACCTGGCAACGCGCGCGCTTAGTTGCGATTTCGACACGTTGAGCCGGCTTGCGGCAGCGTTGATGCCGCCGTTTTCAACCACCTGGATATAAGCGCGGATGTCGCTGAAGTCGTAGTCCATGACCTATTGAATCACGAAAGCTTGGGTGTTCGGCAATCGCAAACACCGAGTTCGTAATTGCCCGACTAGGCGCTCTGTGACACTCGGCATAGAGTGCACTCCATCGAATCCCTTTGGAGCACATCATGCACATCACCCGACTTTCGCAAGACCGCGGCCTCGCCGATTTCGGCTGGCTCAAGAGCCGTCACACGTTCTCCTTCGGCGACTATTTCGACGCCGAGCACATGGGCTTCGGCCCGCTGCGCGTGATCAACGAGGACCGTGTCGAACCGGGCAAAGGTTTCGGCGCGCATCCGCATCGCGACATGGAAATCCTTTCCTGGGTGCTCGACGGCACGCTCGAACACAAGGACAGCATGGGTACCGGCGCGCAGATCCAGCCCGGCGAGCTGCAGCGCATGACCGCCGGCACCGGCGTCGTGCATTCGGAATTCAACGCATCGCAGACCGATCCCGTGCACTTTCTGCAGATATGGGTCATCCCCGAGGAGCGTGGCCTCAAGCCCAGCTACGAACAGCATCGCTTCGCGGCGGCCGACCTCGCCAACCAGTGGCACCTGATCGCCTCGCGCAACCCGCGCGACGGCGCGCTCAAGATCCATCAGGACGTCGACCTTTACGCGACGCGCCTCGCCGCCGCACACGAACTGACCTTTGCGCCTGCCAAGGGACGCAAGCTTTGGCTGCAGGTAGCGCGTGGGTCGGTCGTGGTCAACGGCGAAACGCTGGAGACTGGTGACGCTGCAGCATGGGCCGACTCGGAAAAACTCGTCGTGCTTGCCCACGAAAACGCTGAATTGCTGTTGTTCGACATGACGCCTTGACTCGTTTTCTCCGCTCAAGCGGTGGAATCGCAGGCATCATTGCGCGAACGCAGTGCGCAACGCCGAAGCACAGGAAGCGGACACGCGTCATACTGAACGGCGGCATGGCGCGCATATCAAGTAAGAATCCGTAGCGTTTCACCCCTCCCCTCTAGGAATCTTCATGAGCACGATAACCACCAAAGATGGCACCGAAATCTTCTACAAGGATTGGGGCAAGGGTCAGCCCGTCGTTTTCTCTCACGGCTGGCCGCTCTCCGGCGACGCATGGGACGTGCAGATGCTGTATCTCTCCAGCCGTGGCTACCGCACGATCGCGCACGACCGCCGCGGCCACGGCCGCTCGGCGCAGCCATGGAACGGCAACGATATGGACACCTACGCAGACGATCTGGCCGAATTGATCGAGAAGCTCGACTTGAAGAACGTCGTTCTCGTCGGTCACTCGACCGGCGGTGGCGAAGTAGCGCACTACATCGGCCGCCACGGCACTTCGCGTGTGGCCAAAGTCGCGCTTGTCGGCGCAGTGCCGCCGCAAATGCTGAAGACCGCGGCGAATCCGGGCGGCCTGCCGATCGAGGTATTCGATGGCATCCGCGCGGGCCTCGTCGCCGACCGCTCGCAGTTCCACAAGGATCTCGCCGCTGGCCCGTTCTACGGCTTCAATCGCGCGGACGCCAAGAAGTCCCAGGGCCTGATCGATTCGTTCTGGCTGCAAGGCATGGCCGGCGGCCTCAAGGGCCAGTACGACTGCATCAAGCAGTTTTCGGAAGTCGACTACACGGAGGATCTGAAGAAGATCGATGTGCCGACGCTCGTCGTCCACGGCGACGACGATCAGGTCGTTCCCATCGATAATTCGGGCAAGCTCTCGGCCAAGATCGTCAAGAACGCGACGCTCAAGATCTATGCAGGCGCGCCGCACGGTCTGGCAAGTACGCATGCGGATCAGCTCAACGCCGATTTGCTTGCCTTCATCGAGGGCAAGCTCTAAAGAAGATCCATCTGATCTCGCTTTCGCCGATGTCTTGGTCGGCGTGATCCATGGGTCGTTCAATGTGCGACCGCCGGCGCTCCGTCGGCGGTCGCCTTGATCGGGTCGACCGGCATCTTGTGTGCGAGTGGCGAGCATATAGTTCCACTGGCCTGGCACCGGCTGAAAACCTCGGAGTCTCCATCCAATCTCGCCGCCGGCACACTGGCGTTCGCCGCCGGCTTCGTCGACACCTCCGCATTCATCGCCCTGTTCGGCTTGTTCACCGTCCAGGACCGATAGCTGCCCTGCCTACTTGACCAGTGGCTGCAAACGACTCGATAACTGCCCTTTCCTACCCACGATAAGCTCCGCTAATCTCGGTCGTCTATGGCAGCTAAGGCACGCGCTCGCTGTCCGCGAAACTCTGATCCTCGTCCGAATGACCATCTCGTCGACTCATACAGTTCAAAAGTCCTTCCATGATGCGATCGTTCTCGGCGCCGGCGCAGCCGGCATGTTTTGCGCGGCGAAGATCGCGCAGAGCGGCAAGCGCGTCGCCGTGCTCGATCACGCAGCCACCCTGGGCGAGAAAATCCGTATCTCCGGCGGCGGTCGCTGCAACTTCACCAATCGCGATGCGAAGCCGGAAAATTTCATTTCGGAAAATCCCGGCTATTGCCGCTCTGCTCTCGCCCGCTATACGCCGCAGGACTTCATCAAGCAGATCGAAAGCCATGGCATCAGCTGGCACGAGAAGCACAAGGGGCAGTTGTTTTGCGACGGCTCCGCCCAACAAATCGTGCGCATGCTGCATAGCGAATGCGCCGCCGGCGGCGTGGAAATTCTCAACCCGGTCAAGCTCCATCATCTGCGACGCAGCGACTTCGGCAAGGCACGTTACGCCTTGGATACCAGCTACGGTCCATTGCACTGCAACGATCTCGTCGTTGCCACCGGCGGCCTGTCGATCCCGAAAATCGGTGCCAGCGATTTGGGCTATCGCATCGCCAGGCAATTCGATATCCCTGTCGTACCACCCTGCCCGGCTCTGGTGCCGCTGACTTTCGAGCCGGAAGTCTGGGCGCCTTTTGCGAAATTGGCCGGCGTGGCGCTGCAGGTCGTCGTGCGTTTGCCGCGCGGCGAAGGCGGCAGAGGCAACACGCCCGAGTTCACCGAGGACTTGTTGTTCACCCACCGCGGCCTGTCCGGTCCAGGGATTCTGCAAATATCGAGTTACTGGCAGCCGGGAAAAACCATTGCGATCGATCTCGCCCATACCGAGCCGTTGGATGCCGCGTTGATCGAACGCAAAACGCAGGACAAACGCGCTTTGCACAACGTGCTTGCGGACTACATGCCGCAGCGTCTTGCCGATCATTTCGGTGCGCAAGTCGGAGACCTATATGCGGGCAGGAAGCTGCCCGACCTGCCGGACAGCGCGCTGCGCAAGCTCGGCCAGAGCCTCAATGACTGGCGCATCGAGCCGAACGGCAGCGAAGGCTATCGCAAGGCGGAAGTAACGCGGGGCGGAGTCGACACACGCGCACTCTCCTCAAAAACGATGGAGACCACGGCGGTCGCCGGTTTGTATTTCATCGGCGAGGTGGTCGACGTCACGGGATGGCTGGGCGGCTATAACTTCCAGTGGGCGTGGGCGAGCGCGGTTGCGGCGGCGAAAGCGATCGGAGAAAGCAGCGTTTGATTGCAACAGCGAGTCGGGTCAGGAGCCTGCGCGAGTACGACCGGCGCTGATGCTCAGCGCCACCGCCTCGGCCACTCTGATGCCGTCGACGCCTGCCGAAAGAATGCCGCCGGCATAACCCGCGCCTTCACCGGCCGGATACAGCCCACGCGTATTGAGGCTTTGCAGGCTGTCGTCTCGCTTGATGCGAATCGGCGAAGAGGTGCGTGTTTCCACGCCGGTCAGCACCGCGTCGTGCTGATCGAAACCGCGCAGCTGCTTGGCGAATGCCGGCAGCGCCTCGCGGATTGCCGCGACGGCATAGTCGGGCAAGGCGCTGTCCAGGTTGCCCAAACTCACCCCCGGCTGGAATGAGGGCACCACCTGGCCAAGCTCTTTGGAAGCGCGCCCGGCGATGAAGTCGCCGACCAATTGCGCGGGTGCGTTGTAGTTCTGGCCGCCCAACGCGTAGGCATGGCTTTCCAAAGCGCGTTGCAATGCGATCCCGGCGAGCGGGCTGCCGCTGGCGTCGAACGCGGCGAAATCGGCGGGCTCGATGCCGACCACGATCGCCGCGTTGGCATTGCGTTCGTTGCGCGAATATTGGCTCATGCCGTTGGTGACCACTCGTCCCGGCTCCGAGGTGGCCGCCACCACGGTGCCGCCGGGGCACATACAGAAGCTGTAGACCGAGCGACCGCGGCCGGCATGATTGCCTTTGCAGTGATGCACGAGCCGGTAGTCCGCGGCGCCGAGGATCGGATGGCCTGCCTGCGGGCCGAAGCGGGCCTGATCGATCAGCGATTGCGGATGCTCGACACGAAATCCGATCGAGAACGGTTTCGCTTCGACGAATACGCCGCGCCGATACAGCATGTCGAAGGTATCGCGCGCGCTGTGACCGAGCGCGAGCACGACTTGGTCGGCGCGGATCTCACTGCCGTCGGCGAGGGTCACGCCGCGCAGTTGGCGCTGGCCGTCGGCCGCGGTCTCGATGTGGATATCGTCGACGCGCTGGCCGAAACGGATTTCGCCGCCGAGCGCCTCGATCTCCTTGCGCATGTTCTCGATCATGCCGACCAAGCGGAACGTGCCGATATGCGGCTTGGCGACATAGAGAATTTCTTCGGGCGCGCCGGCCTTGGCGAACTCGACCAATACTTTGCGCCCGTGATGCTGCGGGTCGCGAATCTGGCTGTACAGCTTGCCGTCCGAGAACGTGCCGGCACCGCCTTCGCCGAACTGCACGTTGGACTCCGGATGCAGAATGCGCTTGCGCCATAGATCCCAGGTGTCGCGCGTGCGTTCGCGCACCGCCCTGCCGCGCTCGAGCACGATCGGCCGAAAACCCATCTGTGCCAGCACCAGCGCCGCGAACAATCCGCACGGACCGAAGCCGATCACCAACGGCCGTAACGGCAGTTGTGCCGGCGCCTGGGCGACCATGCGATAGCGGGTATCGGGCGCCACGCCGACATGCGCATCGTCTTTGCAGCGCGCAAGGACCGAGGGCTCGTCGCGCAAGGTCACATCGAGCGCGTAGATGAGCATGATCGCGCCGCGCTTGCGCGCGTCATAGCTGCGCTTGGCGACTTGCAGCGACAGCAGCTCCGCGTCTGCGATCGCCAGTTTGTCCAGCACTGCCTGGCGCAGCGCAGGCTCGGTATGTTCCAGCGGCAGTTTGATATCGGTCAAGCGCAGCATCGATCAGCATCCTTCGCGCCACGCCGTTGCCGGCGCGGCAGGGCTCGAGTTAGGAGCCAGAACCGAGAATTATCGCGGATTTGCGCGCCGGGTGGATGCCGGCCATGGAAAAGCACCCTTCCCCAGCCCGATCGCCGTCAAAACACAGCGCTTCGCTCGAATCAGGACTGCTGTCAGCTCAGGACAGGAATTCCCTCACGCGCGTGAGCGACTCGTTGATGGCGGCAAACAACTTCTGCACCGTAGCTGAGTCATCCGCCTCCGCTGCATACCAGTTCAATATGAAGGCGAAGTACGCCCAGCGACCAGCTACGTTTATTCCCCCGGCGAAAGCGCGCACGTGAAATCCGGGTGCGTCCGCGTTGCCGCTTTTGGCGTAGGCACTGACCCCCAGCGGAAGCGGGATGAGATAGATGTAGTCGCACAACGTGAGGATCCGCCGGAACTCCTGCAAGGTCTCGCCACGCTGAAAGAAATGCCCCTGCAATGCCTGCGAGTAGTAGGTGACGAAATCCTCTGCCGTGGAGGCAAGCGTCTGCACATTGTTCAGAAACGGATTCGCGATCCGCCCGGTGCTGGCGAGCTCCAACAGCTCGTCCCAAGTGATTGTCTTGTAATTTTGCGCACCGAACAGATAGCCGGCAAAGGCGCGGGTGTTGTCCGGCACCGACGTCTGCAGTAATCCGGCGGACTCAATCAGGTTGCGGATGTTGTCCACACCGGCCAGGTTGAAAATCATGTCGGTCGCGGTGTTGTCACTGCGCATGATCATCGCTTCCAGCGCCGTTCGCTCGGAGACAATGCCGCTCAGATTGGGTGGATTGAATATGGGGCTGCCCAAAGACCACACATTCGCATCCAGCTGCAGTTCCTTTGTCTCGAGTGCGTGGCCGATGCCAAGAGAGTCCGGCAGGAGCTCCGCCTGCCGCAGCGCCTCGCAAAGCGCAAATGTCTTGATCGAACTGGCGGCGAACAACACCCTGTCTGCGTTCATCTGCACACTGAACCCGGGTCTGCCCCGCTGCGAAGGGGCATAGATCTTGAATCCAAGATCACCCGACAGGTCGTTGAAGAGCTTGGCGATGTCGTACTTCGAGACAGGGACATATCGCGCGGCCGTGTCCGTCGCTTGCACAGGAAGCGAGGCGGAGATCGCCGTCGCCGCTGCCGTCCTCAAGAAATCTCGTCTGAAACGGATCATGTCGCCCTGCCTTTTTTCGCGGGATTCCGGCGCAAGGTCCATTGCAGTCGTACTCCGTTGAGATAAGTGTATGCCATGCAGGTCAGCGTACCGGCGCGGCAGCCATGACCAACGGCAACTTCCAATTCTCGATTCGTGTCCCCTGCCCCGCATTGAGATGGCTGGTCAAGTAATACAGTCGCTGGATCTCGTCGCTCTGCCCCGGCCCCACGTTGGCATCCGCGAACCGCTGCTGCAGATAAAACGGCGGAATGCTCTGGCTGTAGAGCGTGGCGCGCACGCGTGCGATACGTGCAATTTCGCCGGGTGGCAAACGGACTTCGTAACGCACTTCATCGCTGCCAGTCAGCGTCGGATCGGTGTAGTGCGGGTCATGCGCCGCTTCACCTTCCACTTCGCCGAGCAGTCGGATGTAGGGCGATGGGCTGTCCAGGAACAGCTTCGGATCAAAGCCGCGCGGGCGCAACCGGTTATCCTTGACCGTTTGCACACGCCGCAGGAACGACGTGGTCAGAAATCCCTCCGAATCCTTGATCAACTCTTGGTAGATCTGCACCTGATTGCTGTGCGTGATGCGTTGGTAGTGCGGCTGGTAGTCACGCTGCGCAACACCATTTTCTGTCGGCAAGCGGTGATCGCTCAACCCATCGAGCAGGAAACCCAGCGCGTCGGTACGGCCCGACGCCCAGATCGGCCGGCCGCGGGAATCTTCGGCGATGAACTCGATGAACAGGCGGCGAAAACCCACGCCAGAGGGCAGGAAATGGCCGGTCTTGTTGGTCACATGCACGGTGGCCGTGAACCGGTCGTCGGTTCGATGAACATCCTTGATGGCGATGTCCGCAGATTCATGTCGCGCCATGCGCAGCATCGACTCTGCTGCGGTAATCAGGGCCGGCTGCGTCGTGGTGGCGCCCATGTAGTCGATCTGGCGCACGCCGAGCAGCAGCGGGAATTGCTGGAACATCTCGTTGAGGAACACGTTGAGGCCATGCAGCGAATGGCGTACGTAATCCTCGCGCGCTTTCAAGGTAATCGCTTCATCGGGCAAGCGGTGCGTGGTCGGCGCGAAATCTTCCGACTCGATGTTCGCGATCTTCGTGCCGGCCAGGCTCATCGATTTGTAGTGGCCGGGCATATGGCAGTCTTGGCAGGACTGGAACGTCGCACCGCGCGCGAATACGCTGTTGGTCCATTCCAGATGCGTGGTCTGTTCGTAGGTGCTGGTAACGGAGCCGCCTCCCGGCACATGCACCGCATGCGGCCGGCCGTCGTTGTCCAGCACCGGCAAAAGGATGTTGTGGCAGCTGCCGCACAGATCCGAACTTTTGATCTGCTCGCCATGTTCCGGCGTGACTCCGAGCGCATGCTTCATCGAATCGACGATCACGTCGTCAAACGGGCCGAACAGCTTGTCGTCCGCACCGGCGACCCAGTTGCCGGTAAAACCGGATTCCTTTCCCAGTGCCGTCTTGTCGATGCGATGGCAGACGGTGCAGGAAATGCCATCGCGGGCGAGGTTGCCGTAGCCATGGGGATCATCGGAGGCCTGGTAGCGCGTGACCATCCCGAGCCGGAACGGATCGCCGAAAGGCACCTCTGGCGGCGGCGCCACGGCGAACAGATCCTTGCAGCGTGCGTCGGCTTTCTGCGTATCGATCGCGAGCTGGCGCTGGCCCATTGCGCCGTGACAATGCAGGCAAGTGTTTTCGACGCATTCGGTGAGCTTGGGCAGACGGTTGGTCTCACTCTGCAACTGCGAGAAAAATACTGGATCGCGCCCGGCCAGTCCCATCGGCGAAGCGCGCCATTCGCCGTACATGGAAACGTTGACGGGGTTGCCGGTCTCGGGATCGTCGATCAGCATGTTCGGCGCGGCATCGTTCGACACCGTTGCATCATGGCAGCCCTGGCATTGGTCGGATGTCAGAAAAAGCCCGGGCTTGAGCGCGTCTGCGCTGCGGTGGTCGAAGCTCTCCGCCGGCAAGTGGAAACGCCAGGCGGAGGCGAAATCATCCGGCCCGAGCGCGCCGAACGAAGCGGCGAATCGAGGTGCCGGGTGCGGCAATGGCTGGCTGAAGGCCCAGGCCTGGCGCTGCGCATCGCGCAGCATGGCCTCGCCCGCGCGCGTATTTTGGGCATCGACGTGCTCAGCGCCGGCGCGATCGTCAAAGTCACGACCGCGCAGACTTAGCATGCCAAGCTGACCGGTTGCACTAACGGGCGTCACCGGCGCGCTGAAATGTTTATAGAGCAATCCGGACGTCAGCACATTGTCGAGCGAGGCGAAGGTCATCTCTTTCTCGGCTGAGGCATGACAGTTCATGCAGTACGCGCCGAACAGGCTATAGGGAGTGACCACGTCAGCCAGTTTTTGGCCCGACGGCTTGCCTGGCTGTTCGCAGACCGTGTTGGTGAACAGGTCGCCCGTGGGATACCAGCATGGATCGTTCGCCGGTCGATTCGGATCGGGGCCGAAAAAAGCAGGATCGGTTACTGCGCTCGAAGTGAGGATAGGCGGATTGCCCTCGCCGCTGGCGGTCGGATTGGCCCAGTACCAGCCATCGTGCGTAGCGCCGTTCTGCTTGTACATCACCGTCCATGAACTAGGCTCGATCGCGACCGCAGGCTGGCGGATTACCATGCACTGCGCGTTCTGATCGATATGCAAAACTTGCGGATCGATAGAGCGCATTTCTTTGACGATCATGGCGCCGTCTGCAAGCTCGCCGTTGCGCCCATCGCATAACCAGTCGACCACCTCGGGCGAATACCAGACTCGTACCGCCGGGTGCACGCCATAGCTCTTGCCGTTTGGGAAGTCGCCGGCGTATGGACCGGTCAAACGCCAATCATGATCGGCGACCCAGCCCAGACTGCGATACGTCCGCTCGCGCAGGAAGGTGCGCAGGCTAAAGTCAAAACGATTCTTCGCCTCCAAGCTCGACATCTCGGCGGGCTGCGAGTCGAACAGTGCGCGCTTGCCGCGATCCGGATTCGCCGTGCACCAAGCCGTAATCGCCTGCGGCGATGGCGGCGGAGGTGACTCCGCGCACACCCACTCTGCCGGCGAATCCGGCGGAAATGGCAGCAGATTCGGCGTGGACTGAGCGAACGCGGTAGTGCTTGTCGACAGCAAGATCACAAGACTCTGATACCACGCTGCCTTCAAGTCCCCTCCCCCGCGATCGCGACTCGCATTTTTGAATTGAGGCTCGCAAATAATCGGCTTTAACTTGCGGTTGCCACGCCTGCAAGTTTGATTTACGGCAGGCGTGGTAAAAACGATGCGTCGTTGTTGCAGAAATAGCTGATCTTGCTGTTCTGGTCGTGCTCCACCAGGCGGAAGGCAAGCGCGTCATCTCGGGACGTTAGCCTCTTATCGATTGACGTCGTCCCTTTGTGTTCTGCACGACGATGCATTTCGTTGCGAAACTTCCGCAGGCAGGCGTCGGACTTATAGGACCCCAGTTAGAACCGGTACGCGAAGCCCACGGTCAGCGTTCTCGCCCAGAAATCGGTCGTAGCGAGGCTGAACGCCGGCTGCGCGGCCCCCACCGACTGCACCGGCGAGTCATTGCCGTAGGATACGGTCTGTGTCGGATCGATGTTGCGATTGATCTGCTCGCCGGGCCGCACGACGTTGCTTGCCGACATGAACGAATAGCCGACGAACACGGTCGCCTCGGGCGTCAGCCGGTAGCCCACGTTGAGCGTTATTTCCGGCACGGTGGCGAACACGCTCTGCGTGTGGTTGCCGCTGTTCGACGGAAACGCGAAATAACCGCCCGGGAAAATCTGCGTCGCACCGTAGTTCGTGTAGTCGTTGGTCACGAGGAAGCCGTTGACCGACACTCGTTGCTGCATCGTGCCGAACGCGACCTTGGCGGCGAGGCTCCCTACCCACGGCCCGCGCTCGAACGCGGCGCGCGCACCCACTTGCAGACCGTAGAAGCGGTTGCGGGCGGCGAACGCGTCGGTGGTGTTCCAGATGTCTGCCGGATTCGGCGGGTTGTACGGGCTGCTGGTGGTGATCGTGTACGACTCGCGCAGTTGCAGGAAGCGGAAGCCGCCCAAAAGATCGAGGCGCCAGCCATCTTGCGGCGGCAGCGACCACGTGACGTTGACCTCGCCGCCGCCGAGCGAATTCGAGAATGTCGCCCGCGCGCTGCCGCGGTAGTCGGGCCAGTACGACAGCTCGGTGACGTTTTCCTGTTGGGTCGTGACATCGTAGAACGGAAGCAGCAGGTCGATCGAGCCGGGTTGGCCCGTCGAGCTCACGCTGGACGACGTCGTGCGGCTCGGGAGGTAGAAGCCGCCGAGCTCGACGCCCATGCGGTTGTCGAGGCGATAGGTCGCCGTGACGCGCAAGCCGGCGTTGACGTTGGTGTCGACCGTGCCGCCGCCCAGCAGCACATTGACGCCGGGCGCATCGAGGTAGTTGTCGGTGACGATCGGTACCGGCGTCGGGCTCGCCTTCAGCGACGCGAAGAGCGCCTCCGTGCTCAGCGACCAGCGGCTGTCGCTCTCGGCCGGCATCGGCGCGGTTTGCGCGAGCGCGACGCCCGCCGCGCAGCCCCACAGAGCTATGGCAGTGGCGCACCGAAGAACGGCGTGTCTCCTCTTCATGGGGTGGTCTCCGTTGCGCTTCACAGCGAGTAGAGGAACGCGCGCAGGTTCTGCACGTCGCTCGCCGACAGCGCGTTCAGCGCGTCGATGGTTCCCAGCTTCTTGACCGCGGGTCCGTCGTGCATGAAGGCCGCCTCGACGGCGTCGCACGCGCGTCCGTCGTGCATCAGGAAATCGCACGCGGGGTCGCCGGGGTTCTTCGTGTTGCCTTGGGAATCGGTGACGAAGCGGTTGAAGCGCATGCCTTTCAGCGCCGGCGTGCGGATCTTCTGCACGTAGTTCTGATACTCGGCCAACACCACGCCGGTGGCCGCATCGCGGATCTTCTTGCCCGCCGGCACGACGGCGACCTGCGACAGGTAGCCCATGTCGTGCATCAACAGGTCGGTGCCGAGATACGACAGGAAAGGCTTGTTGCCGCCCGCCTTCGGATCGTAACGATTCTTGAGGCGGTCGCGGTACGCTTGGCTGAGCATCGTGTCGTCGGGATTGAAATCGATCCGGTCGATGACGTGGCACGTATCGCACTTCAGGTTGCGGAACACGGTCTCGCCGGCGATCACTTCGGGCAGCTGCACCTGGAACTCGGAACGGGTGGGGTTGCCGATCCAGCGTGCGTAATCGGCCATGCGCTCGATATCTTTCTCACTCAAGTTTCTGTTGCCGGCCTGCTGGTCGACGCACGTCTTGTCGGCCGGCCCGCAGTTCGGCGCGAGGTAGCGGATCGGCGACGCCGACTTGCCGTTCGGGTAGAGCTTCTTGTAACCCTCGCTCGAGGTCATGTTCATCTCGACGAAGGCGGCGTTGGCCACCTGGTCTTCGAGCGAGGCGCGATCGCCCAGCCAGCCGAAGCGGCCGATGTAGCAGTCCTGCATGCTCTTCGTGATGCAGTTCGGCTTCACCTTGCCGCCGACGCCGTCACGCGAGCCGACGGTCCAGATGAGCTGGCCCGCGATGTCCTTGCCGAGCAGCGCTTGCTGGCTGGCGCGGAAGCCGATGATCGCATCGTTGGGCATCGCCTCGATCGCGCTCGAGTTGCCGAGCCGCTTGCCGTTCAGCAGCATGTAGCCGACCGCCTGCGCGTTGATCGCATTTTCGATCGCCTCGCCGCTGACGTCGTTGCAGGTCAGGGGCCAGGGCTTGCCGATCGGTGCGAGCAACACGATCTGGCAGTTGCCGCCGACGGTGAACGAACCCACCTTGACCTGCCAGGGCGTGTAGATCTTGTTGAGTTCGGCGTTCTTGCGTTGCGTCGCGACAACCAGACTGTCATCGCTGGCAGGCACATACGACCACTGGTAGCTGTTCCCCTGCGTGACGTGAAAGCTGTCGCCGTAGAAGTTCATGATCGCGTTGCTGTAGTACAGGTCGGTCGACGTGCGCGGCGGCGACAACAGCGTGAGCGGGGTGAAGGCCTTCGGTTCGGAAAACACGGAACCGTCGTCGCGGGCGGTGCTGCGCAGCAGGTCGAAGAAGACGAGCTTCATCGGGTGAATGCTCCCGGTGAAGGTGTAGTCCTCGCCAGTGTAGACGGTCCCGGTCGCCTTGCTTTTGGGGTTGTATACCGCTCCCGTCATGAACTCCTGCAGCTTCGCGTCCAGCGTGAGTTGCGGGTTGATCGGGATGCCGCTGCCGTTGCGCACGTGGCAGCTGTCGCAGGTATTGCCGTGGAACGGGACCTTGGCTGCGGCCCCGTCGAAGGCGGCGTTGAACATCATCGTCGGAAAACTCTTCTTCGCCGCGTCCGTCGCCCCTTCCCTGACGACCTCGTTATACATGCCCTGCATCCGGTACTCGTTGTGCCAGAGGGTCCTGCCACGGATCCCTTCGGCGAACACCTGGGGCTCCGCTTCCATGTGATTGGTCATCAGCAGCGTGTGGTAGAACTCCCTGCCGCTGTACTGCCGGGGGACGAACGCACGCTTGATGTCGGCCTCGTTCGCGATCGGTATGTACAGGCTGAAGACGCTCGTGTTGTAGACCTGCTCGTAGATGGAATAACGCTTGTTGGCGGAACTCCGGTAGAACGAGACCGGAAGCTGAAGTCCCGGCACGCCGGCAAACAGGAACGACGTGCGGCCGTACTGGTTCGCCGGGATGATATTCGCGGCCGTCAGCAGTTGCGTGTTCCAGGTGGCGGGCCATTGCTGGATCCAGCCGTTGTGGTGCAGCTCGTAGTTGAGCCCGCACTTGCGCAGACTCGTCGCGTCGCCCTTCGCCAGGTGGTCCAGCGTACATTGGCGCGGATAGAGCGTTTGCTTCGCTCGGTAGATGCCGCTGGTCGTGCAGTTCGGCCCGTTGGGCCCCGTCAACGTCGTGTCGCAGGTCGAGAAATTCTGCGGCCGAGACAGCTCGTCCGTTATGGCGAAGGTGCCGAGGAAGGGGTTCTGCGCGGACTGCAGCTGGAAATCCCCCCATTCCATCGAATTGCCGCTCCACGGGAAGTGTCGCTGGTTCTCCGCCGTGCCCTGGTCAGTCTTGAAGTTCGTGAGCGCATTGTTGAACCACCGGAGCAGGAAATCGTTGTATTTCGAAAACGTCATGTCATCGGAAGGTAACGTCGCGGGGACCGGCGCGAGATCGAAGGCCGCCAGGACAATGTTGCAGACCGTGATGCCTTCGAGGCAGTGGTTATTGGGAGACTGCGGCCATACCGACCAAGGGACCGCGCGCGGCCAGCCTAGCGCGCCGCCGGCGCCCCAGGCATTGAATCCGTTGTTGAACGGCGAGAGGTAATCGGCGTAGCAAACGGGATCCTGCATGTCGACGTATAAGTAATTCCCGTTGCCGTCGTAATTCTTCTCGAACATCCCGTCGCAGTAGTGCGACATGAACCAGGGGAGCTGCGGCGCGTAGGTGCTGCCGTCGGTGATCGTGTACTTGTCGTAAACGCCGGCGTTGCCTTGATCGTTGCCGTAGACGCGCGGCGCCAGCTTGACCCCGTTGTCGTCGACCGTGGTGTAGTAATTGCCGACCTTGAGCAGGACCTCGATGCACGGCATCGACGTGTCCTGGCACTCGGCAGGGTTGTTGATCGGGGGCACCTCCTTCGGCGCCGTGTCGGGCGTCTTGACGGGCGTCGCGTACACCGTGTCGATGCGTTGCATGCCGAGGATGTTGGTGACGCCGGTCTCGAGCATGCAGTCTGCATTGGACCAGTCTGGATTGGACAGTTTCTTTTTGGCGCAGAAATCCTTGTCGTTCTGCGGCAACGCCTCGTACGGCATGATCAGCGGCTCGTCGATCTGGTTGCCGGCGAACGTGCCGAGCTTCTGGTGCCACGGCACATCCGAGTACCACTCGTTGACGGGCTGTTTGGTCGTGATCGCGGGCCAGAACGGTGCACGATCGTTCTGGTTCTGGGCGCTTGCGACGATCACGAAGGTGGCCGCCAGCAAAGCGGTGCCAAGAGCAAGGATGGATCGGATCTTCACGCGCGGTCTCCCCTGTGTTGCGGTTGAAGTCGTCCCTTATGTGTTCGGCGTTGTCGTTTGAAGCATACGCACGTCCCCAATCTGCGAGATATACCCTGATCAGGCTATAGCCACTCGGAATGGGTAACAACGCACAAAACTGTCGCCAAGAAATCACGATGCGCGAAGACCCAAACGCTATCCATGCGCTTCGGGACACCCTCACTCCTACCGATCGAGCATACACCTTAATCGATGATCGGAAGGGTCTCCCCACTGCTCTCCTCTGCCGAAGAAAACGGTATGAAAGGCGGCGGTTTGAGTGATCCCACGCAACCCGTATCGGGTGCGTCTGGGTTGTCGAAGAAGGACCTGACCACTGTCTGCGCGCATTGCGAATTGGCAATCACGAAATGCCCGATCCCGGGAATGCTGATGATCGTTCCTTTCGCAAGCGTGGCCGCCACTTTCTTCGCAAAATCCAGGTCGGTCACCGCATCGAAGCTGCCCGAGACGAGCAGCGCGGGCAGATTCGTCGTCAGTGGCCGGTGGGCATCTACGGCGGCAGGAACTCGCCAGATTCGCCGGCAATCATCGTTATTGTAGGCCCAGGTACTCACCGCCTGCTCGGTGATCGATGTTGGATAAAAGGGGAAAGCCTGCTTGCCTGCTTCGCTGAGTTCGCGCCGCGGGAATGGGTATTGCTCGCGGCAGACCACTCCGTATCCGAGACCGTAGCTGGCTGCGGGAGCACCCATCACCGGCGGCGGCGCCAACCCGACTCGGTACCCGGCAATGGCGCGCAACGCTTCCGGGCGGCCGCGCGCCAGCTTGTGGATCAGGTCAGGCGCAGTCGCGAGCCCCGGGTTGTTGGCCCGGCTTTGATCGCGCAGCCAGTCGACCAGCGCACCGCCATCGAGAACCACTTTGACATCCTCGCCGGTTGCTGGATCGTGCACCGTCGTGATCCGCGGATCGGTCTCAAGCCGGTTCACGAGTTTGCTGAAGATGGGTTCGAGGTGGGGCCAGGCCGCATTGCAGGCGGGTTCTGCGGCGCAAGCCGCAAACAGGTTGTCGAAGCCGGCGCGCGTGCTCCCCCAGTAATCGGGGAGAATCGTGGAGACGGGCACGACCGAGTCAAGAACCATGCTGCGGACGCCTTCAGGGTGGTCGCGCACATACGCCTGTGAAAGATCGGTACCGTAGGACACGCCGAGGACGTTCCACTCGGCAATGCCCAGTGCGATGCGCAGATCGGCAAAATCCGAAGCGCTCTCGCTGGAGTTGTAGGCGCCCAAGTTGGTCGTCTTCGCCAGCAGATCCCGACGACACTCGGCCGTGGCGGCCAAATGCGCGCGCTTGGTTGCCTTGGAATAAAAGCGAAGTCCGACAAGCTCCCGGGTAAATGCGTCGATGGACATGCAGGTCAAGGCGGGCTCGGAAAGGTATTGCCCCCGCTGGTTCATCACGATCAGGTCGCGACGGTCGTTGATACCGGCATCGACCAGACTGGCCGCTTCACTGCTTGCGATGCCACCGGGACCAGTCCCCAGATACACGATCGGATCGCTTGCCTTGTCGGCTGATCTTGCCGGAATGATGGCAACGAAATTGCGAATGGCCCGGTCGAGCGGACGGCTACGATCTTCCGGCACGACGAGATAGCCGCAGCGCGCATTCGACAACTGCGGCGCCAACGGCGGGCATGGTGCGGGCTCAAATCGCGGCACCGCGCCTGTGTTTTGGGCGGAAACACGTGTTGCAAGCAACGACGGGCAGGAGGCCGCGATGGCAAGGGCAAATCCGACTCGCAAAAGGGTCCGCATTTGATTTATCGCCCCGGCACGTTCTCTGCGTTCTGGTCGGGCATCCACGTGCGCTCATTCGCAGGGCTTGGGGGCGGGTGCGCCAGGCCTTGCGCGATCCGCTGAAACAGCATGGTCGACGTATTGCCGCTAAAGTCCGCTTTCGGCCCAAGCGTGCAAGTGACCGCAATCGCAATCTTCTCTGCGGGCCGGTAGGCCATCACCCCCGAGTAACCGAAAAAGAACGGGTTCTGCATGATCCATCCGTCCGACACAAAGATGCCGAGGCCGTAGTATTGCGACGGCGTCCACGGCGGCAACGACGCTGTGCGCGGGTCCAGCAGTTGTGCGTAGGCTTTGGGCGAGATCAACTGGCCGGTGGCGATCGCTGCCGCGGACCGCATGACGTCGGGCACGGTGCTGGTCATGACGGCGCCTGCGGCCGTGGTCCATGAGGGCGACCAGCCGGTGCTGTCCTGGTAGGTATTACCGATATCGGTCGAGAAGGCGTGCAGCACGGGCGGAGGGACGAATGGCGTCGCATCGCTGCGCGTCTCGTGCATGCCCAGCGGCTCCAGGATCCCAGTGCGGATCAGGTCTGCGAGCGGTTTGCCGCTAGCCTTCGCCATCACTTGGCCGAGGATGATGAAGTTGGCATGGGAATAAGAAAAGCAGGTGTCCGGCTCGCAATCCATCCCCTGCTTGAAGCTGATTTGAATCAGCTCGTCCTCGGACCATTGGTAATAGATGTCGTCATATAGCGGAAACAAGTCCAACTTCGCGTACTCCGCATAGCCCGACGTACTGTTGGCCAGCATGGCGAGCGTGATGTCATTGGCTCGCGGGTAGTCCGGAAACCATTTCGACAGCTTGTCATCGATGCTGAGCACACTCTGGTCCTGCAGCTGCAACAACGCCGTCGTCAGGTAAGCGATGCCGATCGAGCCGATGCGCCAGTGCATGTCCAGGGTCGCCGGCTGGCGCGCCGCCGATTCGCCCCAGGCCTGGCTGAGCACCGGTGTGTCGCCCACCCTCACGCTGACGATGGCCGAGCGCAGGTCGAGTTTGCGCATCGTCTCGCGCACGATTGCGCGTACCCGTTCCGCAGTCTTCGCTACGTCGGCGCAGCCGAACGCGAGCCGGACCTGCCCCTGCGCACAGGCCGGCTCGTTGCCGGAAGAAGTGCCGAGAAGGAGCAGCGAACCGGCGAGCGCGATCAGAGCGAATGCAAGAAAGCGCGAGGTCATGGTGCAGTCTCGTACGTCGCCCGCGGTCAGTCAAAGCCCTCGGTTTCCAGGCTCTGTGCTACGTCCGTGTTGCCGGCTACCATTGCAACCTGGCGAAAGATGGAGCCGTGGCGCACGATTTGCTCAGCGCCATCGACTGTCTGGAATACCAGTTCGGCCAGGTCGCGACCGTCGTTGATCGGCACTTTCACGGTCATGCGCGCGCGCGTGTCGTCCACCGGCCGCATCAGTTGGGCGTCATCCCACAGCATGTAGCCAGGTAGATCCGGCAGTACGCCGAGCTTGACCAGATAGCGGCCTCGGCTCAGGGCCACCGAGTCTGCCGCCTCGTCGGCAAGCTCCCAGGCCGTGCCGATGCGCGCCTTCCAGGCCGCCGAGAGAGCCGCCTTCAACGGCGGCAGTTGTTGACCCAAGGGAAACGATACCCGGACATACCCCGTGGAGTTGGGTGAGCGCTGGACCAGGTAGCGCATCCCTCGTTGGACTTCGAAGGTGAAGGAGTCACCCGTGTCGCCCCACCACCAGCCGTCACTGCGCAGCAAAAGGCCCTCGTGCATGGGCGTCCAGGCACCATCCTGCCAGCGCCTGAGGTTCAGGCGACCGTCGACCAGTGCAGCGTCGATGGGTCCGTTGTAGTTGCCGTAGATGCCGACGATGGCCGGATCGGGCGACGGCGAATCCACCGAAGGCGGGGCCACAAGACTTACCTTCGGCGGCAGTGCGCGGAGCAGCTGGCGGTCGAGCAACGCGCGCATCACGATCTCTTCGGCCAACCGGGCGACATCGTAGTTGGTGCTGCTGCCGGACAGCATCAGCACGATGTCCGATTCGGGCAGCACATAAAACTCGTTGCTGAAGAACACGGTGAAGCCGTTCTTCTCCCACGCCTTTTGTCCGACTGACCGCAGGGCGATCTGGTTCGCGTTGTCCCAACCCAGCCCGACCTGGAACTCAGGCGTGAGGTTGATGCGCAACATGCCCGTCTGGTCGCTTCCCATTTCGGCCACGCCCGCAGCCGACACGATGCGCTGGCCGTCGAGGATGCCGCCACCGAGGAACATGCGCCCCAGGCGCAGCATGTCTGTCGGCGTGCTGACCAAACCGCCCGTGGCGTAGGCCGAGACAAACTCCTGCGGCAGGCGCTCGCCCTGGTAGTAGGGGTGCGCGAACGTGCCCTCGGCGAAGGGCGCCAGCGTATAGCCAGAGTTCGTCATGCCGAGCGGCTCCAGGATGTTGACGCGCACGAACTCCGGGAAACTCTGGCCGGAGAGCGCCAGCACCAGACGTTCGATCATCGTGAAGCCATCGTTGCAGTAGACGGACAACTCGCCAGGCTCGTGCTTCAGGTGGGTGTCGGCCAGCGCTGCCTCGACATTGGCTGCGTAGTCCGTGTAGGGCCCGAACGCGAAGATATTGTGGATGTCCGTGCCGGGTAGCCCCGACGAGTGGCTCAAGAGGTGGCGTACGGTTATGCGCTTGTAGCCGTCGGAGTAAATGCTGGGGTCCCACACGGACTCGGTCGTCAGGGTTCGCGGCCCGGGCTGGTTTCGTAGCTCAAGCCGGTCGGAAAGCATACGGAACTCCGGCAAGTAGCGGACCACCGGCGCATCCAGCTTCAACAAGCCGCGATCCTGCAGCATCATCGCCGCGAGCGCCGCCAACACCTTGCTGACCGAACCGGTGTTGAAGCGTGTTTGCACGTTGGCAGGGATGCCGTCCTCTCGGTTGGCCCAGCCGAAGGCCTCCTGCCATACCACCTGGCCAGCGCTCCACAGGGCAACAGACACGGCGGCGGTTCCGCTCTTTGCCATAACGCTGGCGATGGCATCGCGACCCCAGTCGGCAGCGGAGGAGTTGTTGACACTTGCGGACGCGGCGCCAGCGCTGTCACTGGCGGGCAGGAACGGAGCCAGCAGCGCCAGTCCGGCACTTTGCATGTACCGACGGCGGCTCAGGCCGCGTGAAGAATTGAAGTTCATGGTTGGATTGATCCTGAGAATCGGGCGGGAGAACGTGGATACGGCAATGCATCGGACCTGCCGATATTTCCAAGCGATTCGCGCGCCTCGAACTCTTGGCGCAACGCCTCTATTTCGGCAAGCAACTGCGCACGCGTCTTGTATTTGCGTCCGCCGGTCATCGATGGCCCCTATCGATTGAAGACGCTGGTGCAACGGATCGATCGCCGCCGCTGCCCGCTCGCGTGAGTCTCACACGAAATGCTTGGACGCGGTTGAGGTCGCCACGCGAAGCATACGCAGGTCCCCATCCTTCGAGATATACCCTGATTAGGGTAGAAGGCACTCAGAATGGGCGACAATGCGCGGACCTGCCGTCAGGTAAAATTTAAAATGCACGAAGACCCGAACGACATCTATGCGCTTTGGGATGAACTGGCCGAATTTCCTGTCAGTCGATACGACGACGCGCTCAGGCACATGTTGAAGCGCCTCTGCGAAATCTTCGGTGCCAAAAACGCACTCTGGTCCGTCGTCGTGCGGCTACCCGTTCCCCCGGACGGAGATCCGCTCAACGGATGGCGACCGCGCCTCGTACGTCTTCTGAACCCGATCGCACCGCTGGCCGCCTCGGTACAAGCGCAGGTCGACAAGCTCTGGCTGCCCAAGGTCGACCTCTCGTCGATCGTCGGCGCCGCGGGCGAAGAGCCCTTCTTGACGCGGCTTCTTTTCGAAGCTTTGCCGGCCAGTTGGTTCGAGGAAGAATATTACCGGCGCCACTACCTGGCCGTCGGCCATGCGGACCACGTGTCGGCTCGCTGTGCCTTCGGCAAGGACGTCCGGGTTCATTTGTTGCTTTATCGTGGTCTGGAGGATCCTCGCTATACCGCCGCGATCAAGGCACCTTTCACACTTGCGATGCGCGGACTGAAGTGGTTCCAGCACCGACTATTGCTCAGCCATGGAATACACGCAGCGAACGAGCCGATTACGCCCGCTGAGCACGGCGTGCTGCTTGCGCTGCTCGGGGGTGCCACGGAAAAGCAAATTGCGGAATCGTTAGGCAAGAGCCACAACACGATTCATATCCACATCAAATCCATCTACCGGAAGTTTGGCGTTCGCAACCGGCCCGCCCTCACCGCACTGTGGATGAACTAGAGAACCTTCTCCGATACGCGGACTTCGAACAATCGGCGAGCGGCGAACTCGACGAAGCGCTTGTCGAGTTCTGACGAGCAACGCCTCACATGTAACGATGTCTTATCGGATTACGAGAACCGGGGTTTTGGCGTGCGTGAGAACTTTTTGTGTCTCGCTTCCCAAAAGCACGCCCGCCAATCCGCGGCGGCCGTGCGACGCCATCACGATCAGGTCGCATTTGGATTTGCGCGCGGCGTTGATGATTTCCTCGTAGGGATGATCGCTGAAGGTGTCGATCTCCGCGCAGCGAACGCCGGCTGCGGCACATTCCTTCTGCACGTAGCTCAATATTTTCTTTGCAGCCTCACGGCTACTCGCTACGTAGTCCTTCTCATCCGGCACCCACATGCCAAGCTCGTACGGTGGGTTGTACTTCGGCAGGACATGCAGCGCCGTCACCCGCGCGTTGCTTGCCTTCGCGATACGGATAGCCTCCCGGACCGCCTTGCGCGACAGGCTGGATCCGTCAGTCGGAACAAGAATGTGCTTGTACATGGGGAATTCTCCTGATGATGGATAATTTCAGTGCGACAATGCCGTGCCGATCTTGTTGCGTAAATCGGCAAACGACGGAATTCGAGTCCAGTGCTTCTGGGCGAAGTGCTCCGAGCCGTTGCTCCGCGGCTTCGGCGATCTGCGCCGCACCTGCAATTCGTTCTTGATGGCCGATACGCCCTCAATCAGACGGATCGTGGCTTCCGCGGCTACCTGCTGATAATCCCAACTGACTTCACCGGTGAGCGTGACGCAGCCGTCGTGCACCGACACATGGATGTTCGTCATCGCCAGCGATGGGCTCCAGCGCAGCCAGTACTCCGCCGAGCGTGCGATCGCCGTATCGTTGGCCATGTCGTGACATGGGATTTGATTCACGCCATTCCCTCCGCTTACTTTCGTTCCGCACGGTATCGAAGCACGGGAAATGAACGTTGATCTGAATCAATAAGTCCAAGGGTTCTTGGCTAGTCGCCGCAGGCCGCTCCGCCATCGCCGTCGTGGTGTGTGGCTGCATCCCTGTTGCGACTTTCGTTCGCAATGTAGCGAGGATGATTGCAGCCGAGGCAAACTCGCTTCGACCTTAAGCTTGTTGTCGAGCTGCATGTCGAGCCAATCCACCCTCGCCGCTCCGTCGCAAATGCGACTGCCCATGTGAGCCGTCCGGAGCCTGTTTTTTCTGCGGGAGGAATCCTCTTATCGTTTCGGCACCAGTACGGCCGCACCACGGACCAGGCCAGCGCGCAGGTCGCCGAGCGCGCGGTTGGCCTCGGCCAGATCGTAGGTCTGAATCTGGGTATGCACGGGATGACGCTCGATCGCGGCGAGAAATTCGACGCCGTCGGTGCGCGTGAGATTCGCGACCGAGCGGACAACGCGCTCGCCCCATAGCAATTCGTAGGGGAACGAGGGAATATCGCTCATGTGAATGCCGGCGCAGATCACGCTGCCGCCTTTACGTACCGCACGCAACGCCGCAGGAACCAAGTCCCCCACCGGAGCGAATATCAGCGCCGCGTCGAGCGGAGCGGGAGGCTGGGCGTCGGAATCACCGCTCCAGGTCGCGCCCAGCTCGTACGCAAACGCGCGCGCATCCGCATCACCGGGGCGCACGAACGCATACACGCGCCTTCCCTGCGCGACGCAGAGCTGGGCGAGAATGTGCGCGGCCGCGCCGAATCCGTAGAAGCCGATATTTTGCGCGTTCGACGCCATGCGCAACGCGCGGAAGCCGATCAGCCCGGCGCACAGTAGCGGTGCGGCTGTCGTGTCGGCATAAGACGGCGGAATATGCAGGCAATAGCGAGCATCGGCGACGACGTGATCGGCATAGCCGCCGTCGAGGGTGTAACCGGTAAAGCGCGCTTGCTCGCAAAGGTTTTCCTCGCCTGCCAGGCAGTAGCGGCATTCGCCGCAGGTCCAGCCGAGCCAAGGGACGCCGACGCGGTCGTTCAACGCGAATCCTTCCACGCCCGGACCCAGCGTGATGATGCGGCCGACGATTTCGTGACCAGGTACGAGCGGCAGCCTGGGCCGCGGCAGCTCGCCGTCGACGATGTGCAAATCGGTGCGGCATACGCCGCAGGCGGCGACTTTGATGAGCAATTCGCCGCGGCCGGGCCGCGGCATCGGCAGTTCCGCTGCGCGCAGCGCAATACCGGGCCGCTCCAGGACTTGCGCATGCATCGTGTTCATACTCAGGAGGGCTCTATTGCTTCAACGTTCGCGCCAGAAACGTTCCATTTCAAGGTAAGTGAACGAGGCGGACCAGGCGATGAGAACGAGGCCGCTCAGCGCCTCGGTGCCGGCGAGAAAGCGCAGCGGCCCCTTCACCGAAACATCCGACGCGCCGACCGTAGTGAACGTCATTGCCGAGACATAGATGTCGTCGAGCAGCCCGGCCGATGCGCCGGACACTTCGCCGAAGGCCGGCCAGATTGCGAGCGTCGCGTAGACGCAACCGAACAGCCAGATTTCGGCGATATGCACGAGGAGCAGACCAAAGATGCCGAACAGAACGCGCCGACGGCGGTGGCGCTGCAGTCGCATGAGCTGGCGCGAAAGCCAGCTGAGACATTCGTAGTGGAGCAGGACGCACAGGCATACCGTCGCTCCCGTCGCGACGACGACGACGCTGTTGATACCCCATAAAGCTGCATGTTCCATAAGACCTTCTCCTGCGCATCCGCTCAGCCGAGGTCGTAGCCGGTCAACGCAGTGAATCCCGCCTGGAACAGGATCATCGTGACGAGCACGCGACTCTTCGCGCCTATCGCCTTTAGCGCGCCGAATTTGTCGAGGTTCTCCAGAATGCAGGTGACGTACAAAGTCTCGCCGAAACGCATCTTGAAGCTCGCGTCCTTCACAGCGGTAGTGCGGGCCACGCCTTCGCCAAACCATTTGACCAGGCCGTCGGCCACGATGGCATACGTCATGAGTGTTCTCTGAGTCGATGGGCACAGCCTAAACTCGGCCCGTGCGGACGCTTTTGACTCGCATCAAAATGAGCGGCGCCCTTCTGCGAATGGCGCGCGCCATTCCGTTCGGCAAGGCGTGCAGCTACGCCGGCTTGGGGCGAGAAAACCAAGTACGCCTATTTGGCCGTCCGCGGCGACCGCCCCATGGTCCGCGCGAGCAGCTTCCCGACTTCGGCGAGGCTGCGCGTGTTCAGCACGTCGGCGCGCGTCAGCCAGCCGCGGCGGGCGCGGCCGACGCCGAAGTCCAGTTGCCCGAAATCGTCGGGATGGTGAGCATCGCTCGATACCGCGACGAGCACGCCCTGCTCCTTCGCCATGCGGCAATGCGCATCGTCAAGATCGCAGCGCTTCGCATGCGCGTTGAGTTCGAGGAAGCAGCCACGCTCGCGCGCATGGCGGATGATGCGCGGGATGTCCAGCTCGCACGGCGGCCGTTCGCCAATGAGGCGCCCGGTCGGATGGGCAAGGATGCTGAAATACGGATTGTCGAGCGCGCGCAGGATGCGATCGGTCTGTTTCGCACGCGGGAGATGCAATGCGCTGTGCACCGCGCCGACGACAAGATCAAGGCGTTCGAGCACCGAGTTCGGCAGATCGAGCGAGCCGTCTTCGAGGATGTCGACCTCGATGCCCTTGAGCACGCGGAAGCCGCGCATGCCCGCGTTGATCTTGTCGATCGCATCGCATTGCCGCGCCAGCCTGGTCGTGTCGAGCCCGTGACCGATGCGCAGGTTCTGCGAATGATCGGTGATCGCGATGTAGGCCAATCCCGCCGCGCGCGCAGCGGCGACCATCTCGACCAGGCTGCCGCGACCGTCGGTGGCGTCGGTGTGCACGTGCAGGTCGCCGCGCAGGTCGCCGTGCGCGATCAGCACCTGCAGATCTCCGCGCTGGGCGGCGAGGATCTCACCGCGGTTCTCGCGCATCTCGGGCGCGATCTCGGCAAGATCCAGCGCGGCGTAGACGGACGCTTCGGAAGCATCGGCAAGATTGGTCTCGCCGCGAAACACGCCGTATTCGTTGACCTTCAGCCCGCGACCGCGTGCCATGCCGCGCAACGCGACCGTGTGCTCGCGCGAACCGGTGAAATACACCAGCGCCGCGCCGCATGCCGCGGGTTCGACCGCGCGCAGATCCACCTGCAGACCGTTCTTCAACTCTACACTCGCACGCGTGGAACCCTGCGCGAGCACGCGTCCAACCAGCGGATAGGCGACGAAATGGCGGATCGCCGCCGCACTTTGGTTCGAGGTGACGACGATGTCGAGGTCGCCGACTGTCGCCGCGACCCGGCGATAGCTGCCGGCGACCACGGCCTTGGACACCGCGGCGGATTTACCCAAGTATTCGACGAGCGCGGTGGCGTCTGGCTTCGCCTCGCACCAGAGCCGGCGCGAGGACTGGCGCAGATACAGCCCGACCGCTTCGCCGATCTGTTTCTCGCTCGTCGCGCCGAAGCGCGGTAGCTCGCGTATGCGATGCGCCTGCGCGGCGGCGAGCAACTGTTTTGGCGTGCGCACGTCGAGCGCCTCGTGCAGCGTGCGCAGGCGCTTGGCGCCGAGCCCGCCGACGTGGAGCAGTCCGGCCAGTGCGGCAATCTTCTCGCGGCGCAGCTCGACCAGCTGCTTGATGCGACCGCGCTTGAGAAGCTCGTCGATCTTGCCGGCGAGATCGGCGCCGATTTCCGGAATCTCATCGAAACTATGCCCCTGTGCCTGCCACTCCGACAGCTCGTCGGGCCAGTCGCGCAGCCGCGCGGCGGCATTGCGGTAAGCGCGGACGCGGAACGGATTCGCCCCGGTCAGTTCGAGCAGATCGCCGATCTCCTCGAACGCAGCCGCGACATCGCGGTTGTGCACGGCTTGCTTGCCGGGGTCTGCGTCTCGTTTTGCCGATGCTTTCGTCATGATCGGACTCCGCCTTTGCTTGTTCACTGTGTTCCGCAGCCCGGTGCGGGTGCTTCGCAGCTGACTTTGGCGCATCGCCGTCGACCGGGGTTGATGCAGGTCAAATCGCTCCGCTCTCCTACCACGATGCGGGAGAAATTGACCTGCATCAAGCGGGTCCGACGCGCATGCGCGATGCTTGTGCCAACGAAGCAACCCAGGAATTATCATGGATACAACGCAGTCTTCCGCCAGCCATGTCCGCGACTCTCTCGCCGAATACGCTGACGATGTCGAATGTCGCGTCGATGCGCTCGCGCAGAAGGTGGCGCAAAGCGCGCATGCATTGGGAACCCAATGCGATGCTCTGCGCCGCGAGTTCGACAAAATCGGCCTTTCCCGGGCGAAAGGCTGGGCCGACACGGTGACGACGCAGGCGCGCGCGCATCCGTTCGCCGTGTTCGGCATCGCGTTCGCCACAGGCGCGATACTGGCACGGGCGCTGCGCCGTTGACCGCAATGGGCCGTATCGATCCGGACGCCGACTCGCACCGGCCTATGAAGCCTTCGTTCGCCGAACTGGCAACTGACGCTGTCGATCTGGCGCGCGCCGCGCGCGATCTGGTCGAAGCGGAATGGGCGCTCTCGCGGCAGGGCCTTCGTCGCTTCGTCATCGGTGCGCTGGTCTTTCCGATTTTCGTCGCCGGCTTCTGGCTCGCCGCCAACGGGTTGTTGATCGCGGTGTTGCATTCGTTCGGTTGCGGCTTGAGCGGCGCGTTCGCCATCGATGTCGGCTTCCAGTTCGTCATTCTCCTCGCGCTGCTGCATGCGTTGCAGCGCAGCCTGCGCGAAATGAGCTTCCCCAACAGTCGCCGTGCGCTCGAACAGGTGAAGAAGGAGCTCTCGTGAATTCGGGTCGCAAGCGCGTGGAGCAGGCAAAAGCCCATCTCAAAGTCGCTGCGCGCGAATTCAACGCGCGACAACAAGCCTACGACGCGCACTTGCACGAACCGCGCCTGTCGAAGGTGATCGCTAGCGGCCTCGCTGCCGGTTTCCTCGCCGCCCTGTTTCCGCTGCGCGCTTGGCCCCGGTTCGCCGCCAATGTCGTTCGCGTCGGCGCGACGCTGGCGCGGTTGCCCGTCGCACCCGCGCTCATCGCGCTCGCCTCGAAGAAATACCTGCGCAGGATTCGGTCCGAAGCGCGCATCCGATCGGAATGAAACTGGAATTCTCTCGTGCGCGGCGCATTCGTCCATATCTTGCAGCTGGCGTACTTCATGCTGCCCGCCTACTGCGCCAACATGGCGCCGCCATTCGTGCGGTTCTGGCATGGCTGGAACCGTCCGATCAGCCGACGCTGGCTCGGTGACCACAAAACCGTCGTGGGCTTCCTCGCAGGTGTTTGTGCGGGCGTGCTCGCGACCGCGATGCAGCGTCTCGTCGATGCGCCGATCGCCATCGTCGACTATCGGCATTGGCTTGCACTCGGCTTGTTGTTCGGCACCGGTGCGATGCTTGGAGACGCGTTCAAGAGTTTTGCGAAGCGGCGCCTGCATATCGCTCCGGGCGAACGGTGGATCCCGTTCGATCAACTCGACTTCGTGATCGGTGCGCTGATTCTGGTCGGTCCGCGAATCGAGCTGGGCTGGTCGGACGTGGTACTTGTTCTCGCGCTGTCCTTCGTTGCCGATCTAGTGGTCAACTGGCTGGCATTCCGCTGCGGAATCAAGGACAGCCCATGGTAGCGACGCAGCGGCACCGAGCCGCCCGCAAATCGCACTCCGTCAACGACCGATTCGCTACGCCGCTGCCGAGATCAAACCCGGATACAGGGCCGTGCCGCGAAGCAGCCATCGTTTCGCGATCTCGACGATGATGAGATAGGTCGCCGTCTCCGCAGCGAGGAAAGCGGAGAACGAGGCGGGCAATGCGCTGAATCACAGGATCGCCGCCCCCGGCGTGAACGGCAGCGCGAGGGTAACGGCGACGACTGCGAGCATGGTTGCGACCAATGGCCCGCTCGGTCGGCGGCGCAGCGGATTGCCGAACGTGCGGATCGAGTAATTCAACCTGCGCTCGGCGATCCGACTGCACGCATTGGATCGCCGCGGATGGCGGGCGACTTTGATCGCGGTCAATATCGCGATGCCGCTCCCGGGTACAGTGAATCGCAGAGTTTTTCATAGCGAGGCAGCCCATGAAAGCGAAGAAACGCCAGTCGCAGCAGCCGAGGCAGACCGGAAAGGTAGATCTGCCACGCGCCGAGCCGAGCACGCCAACGTTGCTACCCGCTGCGACGAGTTGGATTCGATATCTCGCGCGCATTCAGGACGAAACGTTCTACTTTCTTCACGCTTGTTCGAGTCGCTCGGTCGAAACGATGAAGCGTCTTTCCACCTGCCGAAAAATCGACGATGTCGTCGACGCCCACGCGTCCCTTGCGGGCGACCTGCTGTCGGACTTCGCTGAGGAGGGAGCGTTGATGGCGTCATTTTTCTATGAACCCGCAGCACAACCGGCCGCAACCGAAGGAACAAAGCGAGCCAGCTAGTTCGGCGGCGTTCATCACTCCCTCGCCAGTGGAGCGATGCGACTCTTTCCCCCGTTTCTTTGATCCATCACAGGACACGAGGTGCGGAAAATTTGACCTGAGTCAAAGCATCGATTCCCGGGAGGCCGATGCTGTCAACGAAGGCAACGAGGAGGGTTACGTCCATGCCCGCAATCACGAATCCAATCGATCTTCCGGTCGAAGAGTTAAGAGCTTGCCGCCTGCGCAACGGCGCGCTGGTGCATCTTCGCGACATTCGCCCGGAGGACGCAAAGCTCGAGCGCGATTTTCTCTCCCATCTTTCCCCCGAATATCGCGCCTATCGATTTCTCGGACTAATCAAACCTCCCTCGTCCGAGGTGGCAAGAGAATTGACTCATCCCGACCCGGAAGAGGTCGCATTGATCGCGATCGTGGACGAAGAGGGCAAACCCCGCGAAATCGGCGCCGGCCGTTTTCGTCCGCGCGCTGACGGTGAGAGTTGCGACTGCGCGATCACGGTCGACCCGGAATGGCAGCGCTTTGGAGTCGGCAGTCTGCTCATGCAAAGCCTCATCGAGGCTGCCAAATCGCGCGGCATCCAATGGATGTATGCAGTCGATCCCGTGCGCTGCCTCGGCTCGCACAAGCTCGCGCAGCGATTGGGCTTCCAACCCTGCTCCGACCCCGAGGATCCCGCGGCAACATCGTTCAAGCTCGACCTGCATTGACCTCGCGCGGAGCAGTGACCGATACGGTCATAGTGATGCGCTGGGCATATGGTTATTCATCAGACAATTGGAGACAAGATCATGAAAACTGACAGAGAACTGCAAAAAGACGTCATCGACGAACTCGGTTGGGAGCCCTCCGTGGATGCGGCCCATATCGGCGTGGAGGTCGAAAATGGCATCGTCACCTTATCGGGGCACGTCGATTCGTACCCGCAACGGTGGTCGGCCGAACGCGCTGCGCTGCGCGTCGCCGGCGTCAAGGGTGTCGCGGTCGAAATCGCCGTGGAGCTCCCCGGCTTGCACAAACGCAACGACGCCGATCTCGCCCGTACGGCGCGAAGCGCACTCGAATGGAACGTGTCGGTACCGGATAAAGACATCAAGCTGACGGTGAAGGACGGCTGGATCACGCTGAGCGGCGAGGTCGATTGGGCCTATCAGCGCTGGGCGGCCGTGGCCGCGGTGCGCGACCTCGTCGGCGTTGCCGGAGTGAACGACGAAATCGTGATCAAGACGCATGTGCAGTCGAAGGACGTGAAGGTCAAGATCGAATCGGCTTTGCAGCGGCTTGCCAGTCGCGAAGCGAAAGCAATCAAGGTGGATATCGATCGGGAAGGCAGCGTCACGCTCAGCGGTCGAGTCGATTCGTGGTCGGAGCGAAATGCCGCGCGGCATGCCGCATGGGCGGCGCCCGGGGTGAAGAACGTCGTCGACAGGATTTCCGTCAGTGCCTAAGAGAACCCAGGCACGAGCCCACGAAGCGAGCGCAGCAGTCGCTCGCTTCGTGGGGCAACAGCACGCCGCCGCATCGAACGTTTGGGTCCTCGTCGCCGACAGGGCCAGGGCACGCTTGTTCGAGTTCGCATCAAGCGGACAGAAGCTGGTCGAAATCGCCTGCTTCGACAATCCCGAAGCGCGGATTCACGGAATAGCACGAGATCGCCTGCCTCGCGTCAACGAAAGCTCCGGCGGCATTCGTCATGCAATCGAGCCGCGCACGACGATGATGGAAAAAAGTGTCGATCGGTTCGCACGCAGTCTCATCGACGAGCTCGAAAATGGGCGTACTCAGCAACGCTACGACCAGCTCATCCTCGTCGCCCCGCCGCGTTTCCGCGGCGCGCTGCATCGGCATGTCGACAAGCCGCTGAAGAACTGCATCTCAGCGGAAATTTCGCGAGATCTCACGACGTGGCCGGTCGAGCGCATCTTCGAACAGCTGCAGCCGCGCCCGACGACATAGCGAACCGGAACGCCGGGGTCGCTCAGAAGTGAGCGTATCTAAACACCGGCCTTCCACCTCCCCCGCTGTCACGGATTGACGGCGGCCGAGGTGGTACGAAGGCCGTCTCTATTCGGTGCTAACGAACTACCCAACGCGTCAAGCCGCCACTTTGTGCGCATCTCTTCGATGTCCGCGCGACCCGGTGTTCCTGCGCTCGCGCTTGCTGCGATGATTTACTTGATCTTCAGCGGCGTCGGCGAAGAAACTTTGACGGCGGCTTCGCAAGCCTATCGAACCTGTTTGTCGCCGTGCAGGATCGGCGCAACGAACATGCGGAATCCTTGCGATCGCTCGCCGCAGCAATGGCACGCTGTGCTCACCAGAAAGGCTTGGATAGGGTCAGGTAAGCCGGCGCTCTGCGTGCCACTGCGGCCAGCGCAATTCGCGGGTGTAGAGAGATAGCCACTATCGCGATCTCGATTGCATCCACTGAGGAAGCATCCGGCGCAGGGTGTCGTCGTGCAGAAGATAGTGGTGCGCCAGCGCGGCTGCGGCGTGCAGGCCCACGAGAAAGTAGCCGATCTCTCCCACCGTCTCGTGCACTTCTTCGAGTTGATCGGTGAGATCGGCATTGACTCCCATCAACGGCGGCAACTGAAGCCCAAAGAACGGAATCGCCTTTCCTCCCGAGCTCAACACCAGCCATCCGACAATGGGCATTGCGATCATGAACACATAGAGTGCGAAATGCATGAGCTTTCCCGCGAGTTCCTGCCAACGGGGCGGTGCCGGATGGATGCGCGGACTCGGTCCAATCAAATGGACCACGAGGCGAATCGTTGCGAGGGCCAGCACCGTCAGCCCCAACATGAAATGCCATGTCTTCAGCGCCTCGCGAATGTCGCTTCCCTTTGCAAACAAACCCTTCAGTTCGATGCAAGCATAAACGGCAACAAGCAAAAGCAGCATCGCCCAGTGAAGGGCAATCTGCACGGAACCGTAGCGTTCGAGCGAATTTCGAAGATTCATAAAGACGATTCTCGGGTTTAGCGGACCACGAGAACCGGTAAGCGAGTTGACGCAAGCGTCTTGCTCACTACGGAGCCGAGCAACAACGACTTCAAAGCACCACGGCCGTGGGAGCCCATGACGATCATGTCGCTGCGTTCTTCCTTGGCTACGCGCGCAACCGATGTTCCGGCGTCACCGACGAGATGTCGTTCTCGAAAAGAAATCTTGGCTTTGGAGAGCACGCGTTTCGCCGCGCGTAACGCCGCGGCAGCATTCTTCTCATGGAATCTGGCGAGATCTTCGGCGCTGACGTACTTGCTCACGCGCTCGATCGTCGGCGGATCCACGTGCACCAGCGTCAGCGAAAGCCGTTTGCCGAAGCTTGGCATGTGCTTGACCACGTAGCGCACCGCACGGGTGCTATAAGAACTGCCGTCCACAGGGAGCAGGATTTTCATGGCAATACCTCCATTGTTACGGTAGCGAGCACAAACGGGACGCCGATTGATCCAAGTCAAAATTGCGTGCCGCACCGTCTACCTGAGCGCAGGGTGATCGCATCGGATGGATGCCGACTCCGCTTGCGTGAACCTGAAACGCGACGGAGCTGCGCGCAGTTGCAGTGGTCTGAGTTAAGCGGTCAGCCAAGTCGTGGCAAGAAAAATGGCACCGATCGCCGCCACGCCGCCGATGACCGGCAGTGCGTACTCACGACTGCCGGTACTCGCAGCAACGCTTTTCATGAGCGAGTTGGATGCGAACGCGGCAGCCATGGCGTAGGCAACCTCCTCGGAATCCACTCCCGCGTACACCTGTGCCACGCCAATGGCGGCAGCATGCACGTCGGCAAAACCGGTCGCGGCCGCGGCAAGAATCACGCCTCCGCTCCCCATCCACTGGCGCAGTACGGCGGCAATGAGCGTGGCCGCAGCCACGATGAAGGCGAACAGGACCGCCTGGCCGAGATTGAACGGTCGCCCTGGCGGAAGCTCGCCCGATGTCGAGGCACCGCTTCGAAAAAAGAACAAAGAACCAATCAGAATCGCAGCGACACCGCTGGCGACCAGCGGAGCGCCAAGTCGCCGAAGTATCGCGGGAGCAGCCACCAGCAGTATCAGCGCCAACTGGACAATGGTGGCAACGTTCGACAGCACCGCTGCCGCCACGCAGGCACGCCGGACGCCGGGTGTGTCGCGCGCCCGTTGGCCCATGCCGGCGATCGTCGCGGTGCTCGAAACGAAGCCGCCGAGCAAGCCGGCGAGCATGAGCCCCCGTCGCGTTCCGAAAACGCGCAATGCGATGTAGCCGGCGGCATTGATGCTCATGACGAGCACCGCAAACAGCCAGATGCGGCGTGGATTGAGCACCGAATATGGATCGAACGTGCGATCAGGAAGGAGTGGCAGCACGATGAGCACCGATGCGGCGAGCAGCAGGGCGTCCCCGAGTTCGCGTTCGCTCAGCACGTTCCGCGTGAAGTGATGCAGGGCCTGCTTGGTTTGCAGCAGAATGACGAGCACCACAAACAGGGCGGCTGACAGACCCGCTGAAGTGATGGCGAGCGAGCCGAGCAGATACGTGGCGAGCAGCGCCATTTCGGTCGTCAGGCCCGGTTCGCGATCGGTACGTTTGACGTAGGCAGTGAGAGCAAATGCCGTCACCGCGCCTCCCGCCAACCATTGCATGGCCAGCCCGAGATAGGCGGCGGTGGCGCCGATGAGCGCGACAACCGCGAATGTTCTGACCCCGGCTGGTTCGCTCGGAGAATGCTCGTCCTTATGACGCTCGCGTTGCACGCCGACGAGAAGACCGCCGCCGAGGGCGGCTAGCAGCCCGAAAAGTTGAGCAGAGTTCAACGGATCTGCCATGCTCGTTTCAGTGCACGACCAGCACCGGCACAGCGCATTGCGACAACACCCTGGCGGTGACCGATCCGAGCAACACGCTCTTGAGCGCAGTGCGCCCGTGGGAACCCATCAGTACGAGGTCGTAGTTTCCCTTCACCGCTTTTTGTGAAATGCATTGCGCCGCGTTTCCGACAGCATAAGTCTCATCGAAAGCGATCCGTGCGCGGCGCAGCCGCTGGCGAGCGGATTTCAAGTACTCGTCGCTATTTTCCCGGTGAATCTCGACAACGCGAAGTTCACCAAGGGTAGCGGCAACTCGATCAAGCATGGGAATGTCGACGTAGAACAGCGTGACCTTGAGGTCCTTGACCTGAGCACGCAGCGACTTGACCAGATACTGCGCCGCGCGACCGGAGCACTCGCTTCCGTCCGATGCAAAGAGCACTTTCATGTCGGTTCTCCTCGTTGAGTTGCGCTATTGGGCGATGCGCGCCCTAGGATGTGTTGCACCGTGGCAGACAGCTTGGCCAGATCGAACAGGAGCGCCGAAGCGACACCTACGGACAAACCAATGATCGTAAGTTTCGCCGGTGGCGCTTGGAAGTGGAACAGCCCTTGCAGACTCGGCAGCGTGATGCATAAAGCGACTACGGCAACCGCTATGGTGGCGACGCTCCAGTATGCCCCGTGGTCGCGCGCAAAGAGATGCGCCAACGTCGACCGGCGTGTGCCGACGACGCGAATGAGGACGAGGTTCCCCGCGGTGAACGCGATGAAGGCAATGGCCCGAGCCATGTTCGTCCCCAGCGCCGAGCTGATTCCCGCAGCATAGACGCCAAAGGAGGCGCCCAGGAGCAGTGAGCCTTGAATACCGGCAATCGCGAGCTGCGATGCTCCGAGCAGCAACTCGCCCGGTCGACGTGGCGGCTGCTGCATCGTTCCGGGTTCTACCGGCTCGTTCTCGAACGCGATGGCGCAGATGGGGTCGATGATCATTTCGATCAGGACGACATGCAACGGAAGCAATAGCGGCGGCAATCCGAGTAGAAGCGGCAAAAGCGCGAGGCCGCAAATCGGGATATGGATTGCCGCGATGTATATCGTTGCCTTGCGCAGATTGTCGAAAATCCGCCGCCCCATTTCGATGCCGGCGATAAGGTGCGCGAGGTCGTCTTCCAGGAGAACGATCGAGGCCGCTTCGCGGGCGACATCGGTGCCCCTCCCGCCCATCGCCAGACCGATGTGCGCGGCTTTCAAGGCTGGCGCGTCGTTGACACCGTCGCCGGTCATGGCAACCACTTCGCCATTGGCCTTGAATGCGCGTACCAGCCGCAGTTTCTGTTCCGGTCGAATACGCGCGAACACGCGCGTCGTCCTGACCATGCGCCGAAGGGTTTCGTCGTCGGCGCTCGCCACGTCGGCTCCGGTTACGACCGGCGCGCCGCAATCGATTCCCGCTTGGCGTGCGATCGCCAACGCGGTAGCGGGATGGTCTCCGGTGATCATCACGACGGACACGCCTGCTTCGCGCGCACGCCTGACGGCGTGCTTTGCGCTGTCGCGCAGCGGATCCGCAAACGCCAAGAGACCAGACAGTTGCAGGCCCAGCTCATTCGGATCCTGCGGCAAGTCAACCGGAACCGATTGGGTGAATGCGACAGCGAGGACCCGAATGCCACTTCTCGCATAAGCCTCAACGGAAGCCAGCAGAGAGTTCTGCTCGTCCGGCGTGAGCCTGCACATGTGGGCGATCGTTTCCGGCGCGCCTTTGGCAGCCGCGTACCTGCCTTGCGTTGATTGCCACACGCGCACGACGGCGGCTCGCTCTTGCGTCAGGCCGTACTCGCGCAGGAGCACGTTCGTGTCGCCATCGCCATTCAGCGCCGGTAAGCAGGCGGCCAAGCGATGGACCGCGGCATCCATGGGGTCGTTGGACGTACGCGCCGATGCGGCCTCGCCCTGCCGAACAAGATCGGCGAAGTACGGCGGCACCTCCGCTTCGTTCTTGCCAAGATCGAACGTTTTGCCTGCGACATTCAGCCCGCAGACCTCCATTCGGTTTTCGGTCAGCGTTCCGGTCTTGTCGACACACAGCGTGCTGCATGCGCCCAGCACTTCGATGATCGCCGTGCGACGCACCAGAACATGCAGGCGCGCCAGCCGTCGCGCGCCCAGCGCGACGAAGACGGCAAGCACCATCGGGAACTCTTCGGGCAGCGCCGACATGCCAAGCGCAATGCCCGACAGCGTGCCCTGCAGCCAGTCGTGATGGATGAAACCGTAGAGGAGCGCCACGAGTACACTCGCGAGCACCGCGACGATCGCGAACAGCCGGACGAGGCGGCCGAATGACTTCTGCAAGAGCGTTTGCTCGACCTCGATGGAGGCCAGCGAGACGCCGATCTTTCCGGCTTCGGTGTTCGCCCCGGTGCGCACCACCTCGGCCAGTCCGCGCCCCATCGTGACCAGCGTGCTCGCGAACACCGAGCGACTTGTCGAATCGCTCGCATCGTCGGCATCCGCGCGCTTGGGGACAGGCACAGATTCGCCGGTCAAGAGCGATTCGTCCACGCTCACATTTTCCGCTCGGCGCAGGAGCGCATCGGCTGCCACGCGCTCGCCGTCGGCGATGAACAGCAGATCGCCCGGGACGACGTCGCGCGCACTGATTCTCTGTTCGCGCCCGTCCCGCATGACTCGCGCCGACGGGGTGGCCAGCGCCCGCAGCGCCTCCAGCGCGTTTTCGCTGCGCGTTTCTTGCACGACGACCATGAGGATGGTGAGGCCCGCGAAACCCATCATGAGCAGACCCTCGCCGAGCCCGCCCACCGCCAGATAGATACCGGCGGCGAGTACCAGCAGCAAGAACATCGGCTCCTTCAGCACGCCAAGAAGAATCCTCATCGCCCCTCGCCGGGGCGGTCTGGGCAGCTCGTTGGCTCCGAATGTGCTCAAGCGAGCCGCTGCTTCAGCGCTGGAGAGCCCAGCCGGCGGCGTGGGTTGCAGCCGTACTTCGTCTTTCATTGGATATTTCTACCCGCCGCGATCTGACCGCGAGTTGACGTATGTCAATGTTTAGGCGGGCCCGCAGCCTATATTTAATCTATCAACATGCCGGACGTGAAGTCATGGACTGGTTTGCGGAATATCTTCACATCGTAGTCCTGCTCGACGAAATTGCTGTCGGCATCGCCGTCGTGGTGTTCGCGGCGGGGGTGATTATTGCCCCGACTGCCATCCTTGTTCGCGGGGCCTGCTGGTGGCGCCGCCGACTCAAGTGGGCGGCGATCGCGATGCTCACGTCGTGGCTGGGCCTTTGGCTGTTTTGGCGAGGCGAAGCACGAGCGGGTCGCAGCCCATCTGGTCGCATGTCGATTCGGTCCACCTAGGCGGCTGGATTATGCAGGTGCAACCACAAGCTGCACGAACGCTTTTGCGCACAGCGTTTGGGTTGCTGCTGATGTACGGCTGCTGGCAGGTGCTGGCCCCCTTCGCCCCGGCGATCTTTTTCGCGATCGCCATCGTCGTTTCGACGTGGCCGGCGCACGCTTGGTTGCTGTCGCGCCTCGGACAGCGCCGCGCGATCGCGAGTCTGCTTTCGTGCACCTTCGTCGGCATCGTCGTCGTGGTGCCCATCGTGCTGCTGTCCGTGGCTTTCAGGGACGCTGCCATGTGGCTGCTCGCACTGTTGGACGAGTGGAATCGCCGATCGCCTCAAGACGTGTTTGATTGGGTTCAACAAGTGCCCTTGCTCGGCGGCTATATCGATCGTTGGTGGAGCAACTCACCGTCCGATCTTTCGGCGTGGCTTTCGTCCTTCGGCGATCCCGTCAGGAAGATTTTGATCTCAATGGCACGTGCTTTTGGCAACGGCCTTGGGCAAATTGCGCTGGCCGCGTTGTTGCTCTTTGCCCTGTTCCGCGACGGTGATCGCATCGGCCTGCGACTCGCCGCCATAATCCGCGATGCCGGCGGTGAATGGGCTCACGATTCGTTGCATACCGTGCACCGCACGATCGTCGGCGTCATGGTGGGTGTATTGGGTACAGCGCTTGCGCAAGCGGTGGTCGCGATCGGCGGGTTCACCCTTGCCGGTGTTCCGAACGCCTTTCTACTCGGCGCACTGACGTTCGTTCTTTCGATGGCCCCCATCGGTCCGCCCTTGATCTGGGGCGGTGCTGCAATCTGGCTGGCACGTAGCGCCCATCCGGGATGGGCCATCTTCATGGTGGTCTACGGCCTGCTCGGCATCAGCCTGATCGACAACATCATCAAGCCGTTTCTTATCAGCCGATCCAGTCGCGTGCCATTCGCCTTGACCTTCATGGGGGTTCTCGGTGGCGTGCTGGCGTTTGGCGTCGCCGGGGTTTTTATCGGGCCGGCGCTCTTGGCGGTCGCCGTCAATCTGAGCAGGCAATTGTCATCCTCGGCGATCCCTGCACAAACCGCCGCGCATTAGTACTCGCGCCTCTCTCTACTATTGCATGCGCGAACTGCGGGCTTCGATCAAGGATCGGCGACAATGCCGGCGCCCGCACGAGGACGGTCGAGTTCACGCAATATCGCCGCATCCTTGGCGTAAATGTCGGGCTTGAATGCGATGCGATTGCCGTCGTGCGTATCGACGCTCCAGTAAAGGATCAGAATCGGTAGCGGATGCTCGAGCGCGACGCTTCGGGTTCCTCCGGCCGCAATCGCGGCGTCGATCTTCTTTCGATCCCAGTCGGGCATGCCTGCGAGCAGGCGCTCCACAAGTTCGAGCGGCCGTTCGATGCGAATGCAGCCGGAGCTGAAAGCGCGGCGCTCCTCGGCGAACAGCTCCTTGTGCGGCGTATCGTGCATGTAGACGCCGTAGGGGTTCGGAAAACGGATCGCGACGCGGCCAAGCGAATTGCCCTCGCCGGCATCCTGGCGCAGAACGATGCCGCGAGGATGGTTCCAGTCCACGCTCGAGGGATCGCGCTCGTGGCCCGAGTCATCGAATACGCGGATGCGGTTGGCGGCCAGTGAGGCGGGGTTGCGTCGTATCTTCGGCAGCAGATCCTGGGTGAGAATCGTCGGCGGCACGGTCCAGGTCGGATTGAACGTGACCGTATCGATGCTCGACTTGAAGCTCGGCGTACTGCGGTAAGGCATGCCTACCTGCGCGCGCGTCGACCAGGCCGGCTTGCCCTCGTGGAAATAGGTCGCCTTGAATCCGGCAATATCGACAACGACGACGTCGCCCTGAATTTGCGGCAACAGCCAGCGCGCGCGTTCAAGATTGACTCGCACTTGGTCGATGCGCGCGCGTACCGGCAGGTTGAGCGCAGAGCGCGTTCGTTCGCCGACGCGGCCATCGACCTCGAGATATTGCTCGGCCTGGAATTCACGTAGCGCCGTTTCGAGCGGCGCATCGAAACGTTCGCCGCCCTCGTCGCCTTCGGTTAGGTATCCGCCCAGTATGAGGCGGCGGCGCAACGCGGCCACGCGCGGGCCGGAATCGCCCTGTTTCAGCGCGGGACCGTCGGCAATCGCAGGCCAACCGCCAGCCGCATCGATATCACGCAGCTTCTGCAGCACGCCGCGCAAGCGCGCGTACGCGGCGTGCTGTGGGCGCGCTTGCGCGAAAAGATCGTCGATATCCGCGTGATCGAGGATTGATGATATGTCTCGTTGCCATGCCTCGCGCTCCACCGGAAGTGGTGCAAAGTTGAAGTTCGGATCGATGCGGTCCGGATCGAGCTTGCCCCAACGAAGGTCATTCATCGCCTGCAGGTAAGCATCCGTGGCAAGCAAATCGAGGGTGATGCGCTGCTCGTCCGTCGTCGCGGTGCGGGCGGGATCGGCTTGCACCGCAACCAGACCTGCATAGTGATAAGCCTGCGGATCGAGCCCGTCGCTGCGCGTGCTGCCGATCGCCGTCGCCAGCGCGGCGACGCGCGCCGGACTCTGCCAGGCCGGCGCGTAATCGCGTTGCGCGTAGAATGCTGCGACGTTTCGTGCCTGCACCGAGGCGGCAGATACTTGTTCGGCGCGTTCGCGCAATCGTTGTGCGAGTGTATCCTCCGCGGCGCGAGCGTTGGCGAACAACGCCAAGCCGAGTGCGGCCAATCCGCAGAGTGCCAGCTTAGACCGTTCGACGCCCATGTCCCTGCTTCTCCACCGCATCGCGACCCTCTTCAATACCAGCCTGAATATCGCGTACGATCGCCGCTTCTGACATCATCCATTCTGATATGAATCAAATCGTTATCGCCGCGGCGCTGCTGAGCCTGACGAATACCGCGGCGGCGACCGACACGCTCGCCGCACGCCTCGCTGCCGCGGCCCCGACGGCCGACCCCAATGTCATCCAGCTTGCGCTTGACGCGCGCGAATGCGCGATCGAACGTGGCCTGCCGGCCTCGGATCATCTCGCCGTGATCGACTATTCCAAACCCTCCGCGCAGCGCCGCCTATGGGTGTTCGATCTCGCTTCCGGCGCGCTCGAGTTTTTCGAATGGGTGGCCCATGGGCGCAATTCGGGCGACGGCATCGCGCACATGTTTTCCAATCATGACGGCAGCCTGGCATCGAGCCTGGGGCTGTATCGCACTGCCGGCGTGTTCTATGGCAAGGAAGGCATCGCGCTGCAGCTCGACGGCCTGGATCCCGGCTTCAACGACCGCGCCCGCGAGCGCGCGATCGTCATGCACGGCGCCTGGTACGTCAGCGAGGAACTCGCGCGGACAACCGGCCGTATTGGCCTGAGCTGGGGCTGCCCGGCGGTGCGAACCGCCGTTGCCAAACCGATCATCAATCGTCTCAAGGATGGTCAGTATCTTTTCGCTTACTACCCCGACCGCAACTGGCTTCATTCCTCCGCATCGCTTCATTGCAGTGCGGTATCGATGAATTCGACGACTTCGTTCAACTTCGCCAACGTCGCCCCTTGATCGCCGCAGCGGCTTTATTCGCTACGTTGCCGTATTGAACGTCGCTCGATTCGTGCGCGAATATGCCGCGCAACGGCGCGAGAATCGTCTGGCGATCCTGAAAAGCAAAACGGCCAGAACCGAGCGGTTTGGCCGTTGTAGCTGCAGGCATATGTGGCGGAGAGAGAGGGATTCGAACCCTCGATAGAGCTTTTGACCCTATACTCCCTTAGCAGGGGAGCCCCTTCGGCCTCTCGGGCATCTCTCCGGGAATTTCAGGCACCCTTGGCGGGCGCCTAGCAGCACCCGATACGCGACTGAACCATGCGGCTGCGGGGCCGCATAAGATAGCCATTTCGGGGGCGCAGGTAAAGAGAATTCAGCTGGTGGGCGGCGGCGAGTTGTTGTCGCCCTGATCCGAATGTTCGCGTTTGATGCGCTGGAAGATTTCCTCGCGATGAACCGCGACGTCCTTCGGCGCGTTGATTCCAATACGAACTTGATTGCCCTTGACGCCGAGAACCGTCACGCTGACCGACTCTCCTATCATCAATGTTTCACCAACGCGACGGGTCAAGATAAGCATACAAATCTCCTTCAGCCAGTTCGTCGTTCCAAACGACTCAATGCGCAACATCAGCCATGACGGCACGCACACGGCAACGGCTCAAACGCTACGGGAAAGGATTCCCGCCCTGCGGGGTAGACCGGGCTGCAGCACGCAATCTTTCAGCAAAACCGACTGCGCGCGGCTTGATCCAATCAATCAAACGATACTAGCCCACGCATTTCGGGCATGCAACGAATCGGGACTGGTCGACGCTGTACATGTGATGCAGATCACAGTATTTTGGCCTCGATCCATTCGGGCAGCGATTGCAGCGCAGCCGCCAAGGCCGGCGTATCCTCACCGCCGCCTTGGGCCATGTCGGGGCGACCGCCGCCCTTGCCGCCGATCTGCGCCGCGACGTGCGCGACGATGTCGCCGGCTTTGACCTTGCCCAGCGCTTTTCCGCTGACCCCGGCGACCAGAGAGGCCTTGCCATCGTTGGCGCCAGCAAGCAGCACGACGCTGTCGCCAAGCTGTTGCTTGAGCTGATCGACGCTGTCGCGCAGCGCTTTTGCATCGGCGCCGGGCAAGCGCGCGGCCACGAGTTTGATGCCCCCGATGTCGCGGGCAGAACCGGCGAGGTCGCCAGCCGCGGCGCTTGCCGCCTTGGCCTTCAGGCCTTCGAGCTCGCGTTCCAGTTTCTTCTGCCGATCGAACAGGGCCTGCAGCTTGTCGACAAGGTTGCCGCCGCTCGCGGAGAGGAGCTGCGCCATCCGCTCGAGTTGCGTTTCCTCGTCCTCGACGTGTTGGAGTGCGCCTGCGCCGGTGACCGCCTCGATGCGGCGGATGCCCGAGGCGACACCGCCCTCGCTCGTGATCTTGAACAGACCGATGTCGCCGGTGCGGCCGACGTGCGTGCCGCCGCAGAGTTCGGTCGAGAAATCGCCCATCTTGAGCACGCGCACGTCGTCGCCGTACTTCTCGCCGAACAGCGCCATCGCGCCGAACGCGATCGCCTCGTCGTATTTCATGTGGCGCACGTCGGCGGCGACGTTGCGGCGCACCTCGTCGTTGACCAGCATTTCGATGCGCTGCAAGTCGGCGCGCGATACGGGCGCGTTGTGCGAAAAGTCGAAGCGCAGACGATCGGGTGCGACGAGCGAGCCTTTCTGCGCGACGTGCTCGCCGAGCACCTGGCGCAACGCCGAGTGCAGCAGATGCGTTGCCGAATGGTTAAGCACGATCGCCTGGCGGCGCGCGCCGTCGACGTCGCCGCGCAGCGCCGCGCCGACGTGCAGCGGCTTGCCGTTCCAGCGGCCGACATGGCCGTGGAAGCTGCCGGCGAGCTTGATCGTATCGGTGACCGTGAACCTGCCCTCGCCCGCCGCCAACGTGCCGGTGTCGCCAACCTGGCCGCCCGATTCGGCGTAGAACGGCGTGCGGTCGAGGATCAGTGTCGCTTCCTCGCCATCGTTGAGCACATCGGCAGACTGGTCGCCGCGCACGATGGCGATGACGTGCAGGCCGTCCGCGGCCAGCGACTCGTAGCCGAGGAATTGCGTCGGCGTAAGCTTCTGCACGAGTTCTGCCGACAGGCTTGCCTTGGACTCGAACTGGCTCGCCGCGCGTGCGCGCTCGCGCTGCTCGTTCATCGCCTGCTCGAAACCGGCCATGTCGACGGTCAGGCCGCGCTCACGTGCGATGTCGGCAGTAAGGTCGACTGGGAAGCCGTAGGTATCGTAGAGACGGAACGCATCGGCGCCGGGAATCGTCTTCTGTGCGCGTGCGGCGATTTCGTCGAACACTTTCATGCCGTTTTCAAGCGTCTCGCTGAAACGTTCTTCCTCGGCCTTGAGCGCCTTGGCGACGATGTCCTTCTTCGCCGCGAGCTCGGGGTAGGCCTCGCCCATTTCGGCGACGAGCGTGTCGACGAGCTTGTAGAAGAACGGTTGCTTCTGGCCCAGCATGTAGCCGTGGCGCAGCGCGCGGCGGATGATGCGGCGTTGCACGTAGCCGCGGCCCTCGTTCGACGGCAGCACGCCGTCGACGACGAGGAAGCTCGTCGCGCGGATGTGATCGGCAATCACGCGCAGTGACTTGTTTTCGAGATCCCTGGTGTTGGTCAGCTCGGCGGCTTTTTTGATCAACGCCTGGAACAGATCGATCTCGTAGTTCGAGTGCACATGTTGGAGCACGGCGGCGAGGCGTTCCAGGCCCATGCCGGTGTCGACGCAAGGCGCCGGCAGCTTGGTCAGCGTGCCGTCGGCCGCGCGATCGAACTGCATGAACACGAGGTTCCAGATCTCGATGAAACGGTCGCCGTCCTCGTCGGGCGATCCCGGCGGGCCGCCGGCGATGTGCGCGCCATGGTCGTAGAAGATTTCCGTGCACGGCCCGCACGGTCCGGTGTCGGCCATCTGCCAGAAATTGTCCGAGGCGTACGGCGCACCCTTGTTGTCGCCGATGCGCACGATGCGATCGGCCGGAATGCCGATCATCTTGTTCCACAATTCGTAGGCTTCATCGTCGGTGTGGTAGACCGTGACGAGCAGGCGCTCCTTCGGCAGCTTGTAGACTTCGGTCAGCAGCTCCCAGGCCCAGGCGATCGCTTCCTTCTTGAAGTAATCGCCGAACGACCAGTTGCCGAGCATCTCGAAGAAGGTGTGATGGCGCGCGGTGTAGCCGACCGAATCGAGGTCGTTGTGCTTGCCGCCGGCGCGCAGACAGCGCTGCACGTCGGCCGCGCGCACATAGGGCAGTTTCTCGCTGCCGAGGAAGACGTTCTTGAACTGGACCATGCCCGAGTTCGTGAACAGCAGGGTCGGATCATTGCCCGGCACGAGCGGCGCCGAGGGCACGATGGTGTGGCCCTTGGACTGGAAGAAGTCGAGGAAGGTCTGGCGGATTTCGGCGCTGGTTTTCATCGGAACGTTTCGACAGGAATTCGCTGCGCACAGGGACGTACGGCCAGCGAACCCCTCATTCCGAGTCGTCTGCCGTGTCGTCGAACCCTTCCGCGCGGGTGATCATTGTAACAGTTGCAGTGTCGTAGCCGCGACGCAAGAGGAAGGCCGCGCGCTTGTTGCGCTCGGCAAAGTCGGCCGGCTTTCTGGCGCCGTAGCGACGGCGCAACTGGCGACGGACGAGCTCGGGCCAGTCCGGGTCGGCGGCCTCGATCAGTTCGCGCGCCCTGCCCTCTGCGATGCCGTGCTGGCGCAGTTCGGCGATGATCCAGCGTGCGCCGTAGCCGCCTTCCAGGCGCGAACGGACGAGCATTTCGCCGAAGCGGTCGTCGCTCTGGAAGTCCTTCGATTGCAGCTGGCGAAGAGCTTGGTCGGTCTCGCCAGCGTCGAGCCCGCGCAGTTCGAGCTTGGACTTCAATTCGCGCGCGGAGTGCTCGCGCCGCGCAAGCAGGGAGATCGCCTTTTCGTAGGCGCCAACCTGCTGGTCGTTTCGGGGTCGACGCCCCATGGCGAGCGCTCTCCCTGCCTGCGGCGTCGTTACTCCGCCGCCGCGCGCGACTGGATGCCGCGGTAGATCAGATACGGCTCGGCGTTGCCGTTGATCACGGCCTCGTCGACGACGACCTTGCTGACATGCTCGAGCGAAGGCAGTTCGTACATCGTCTCAAGCAGCACGGACTCGATGATCGTGCGCAGGCCGCGTGCGCCGGTTTTGCGCTTGAGCGCCTTGCGCGCGACCGCGAGCAGCGCGTCGGGGCGGAATTCGAGTTCGGTACCCTCGATCTCGAACATGCGCTTGAACTGCTTGACGATGGCGTTCTTCGGCTCGGTAAGAATCTTCACCAGCGCGGCCTCATCGAGCTCTTCCAGCGTCGCCACCACAGGCAAACGGCCGACGAATTCCGGGATCAAGCCGAACTTGACCAGATCCTCGGGCTCGACGTCGGCGAGCACCTTGCCGACGTTCGTATGCTTGGACTTGCTGCGGATCTCCGCGCCGAAACCGATGCCCGTCGACTCCGAGCGCTGCTGAATCACCTTCTCGAGGCCCGCGAACGCGCCGCCGCAGATGAACAGGATGTTCTTGGTGTCGACCTGGAGGAATTCCTGCTGCGGATGCTTGCGTCCGCCCTGCGGCGGCACCGAGGCGATCGTGCCTTCGATCAGCTTGAGCAGCGCCTGCTGCACGCCCTCGCCCGACACGTCGCGTGTGATCGACGGGTTCTCGCTCTTGCGCGAAATCTTGTCGATTTCGTCGATGTAGACGATGCCGGTCTGCGCCTTCTCGACGTCGTAATCGCACTTCTGCAGCAGTTTCTGGATGATGTTCTCGACGTCCTCGCCGACATAGCCGGCTTCGGTCAGCGTCGTCGCGTCGGCAATCGTGAACGGCACGTTGAGCAGGCGCGCCAGCGTCTCCGCGAGCAGCGTCTTGCCGGAGCCGGTCGGACCGATCAGCAGGATGTTCGACTTGGCCAGCTCGACCTCGTCGTTGGCCTTGCGCGATTCCATGCGCTTGTAGTGGTTGTACACGGCGACGGCGAGCGTCTTCTTCGCGCGCGTCTGCCCGATCACGTACTGTTCGAGGACGTCGAGGATTTCCTTCGGCTTGGGCAGGTGGTTGCGGGCGCCGGTAGCCTTTTCCTCGAGTTCCTCGCGGATGATGTCGTTGCACAGCTCGACGCATTCGTCGCAGATGAACACGCTCGGGCCCGCAATCAGCTTACGGACTTCGTGCTGACTCTTGCCGCAGAACGAGCAGTACAGAATCTTGTTGTTGTCGCCAGAGCGGCTCTGTCGATCGTCACTCATGCCGGGCCCCGGTTCCTTTACAAAGAAATGTCAGTCGAAAGAATAGCATAGGCTGGCCGGATTGCTAGGCAATCCAGCGGATTCGGATTTGCGTTGGCAGGAGCGGCGAATCGCGCTCCCGCACCAGTTTTCGTCAACGGTGACGGGCGCTTAGGCGGTCTTGATTGACTCGACCGGACGCGATTCGAGTACCGAATCGATGAGGCCGTAGCTCTTGGCGTCTTCGGCGCTCATGAAGCGGTCACGCTCCATGTCGCGCTCGATCTGCTCGAGCGTCTGGCCCGTGTGCTTGACGTAGATATTGTTCAAACGGTTGCGCAGATACAGGATTTCGCGCGCCTGGATCTCGATGTCGGTCGCCTGGCCCTGCGCGCCGCCCGAGGGCTGGTGGATCATGATGCGCGAGTTCGGCAGCGCCAGACGCTTGCCCTTGGCGCCAGCCATCAGCAGCAGCGAGGCCGCGCTGCAGGCCTGGCCAACGCACATCGTGCTGACGTCGCAGCGGATGTACTGCATCGTGTCGTAGATCGCGAGACCCGCGGTGACCACGCCGCCGGGACTGTTGATGTAGAGGTTGATGTCTTTCTCGGGGTTTTCCGACTCGAGGAACAGCAACTGCGCGACGATGACGTTGGCCATGTAGTCGTCGATCGGGCCGACGCAGAACACCACGCGCTCCTTGAGCAGGCGCGAGTAGATGTCGTACGCACGCTCGCCGCGCGAGGTCTGTTCGACCACCATCGGCACGAGATTGAGGCTGCGGGTGGGTTCGTGACTGGCGGTCATGCAATTCTCCGAAAACTGTTCTGCATCAAACGATTTTTCTGCAGCGGATCAGGTCGGACGCATCGCCTCGCCGAAGCTTAGCGTCTGCTCGGTCACCTTGGCGTGATCGGCGATCCAGTCGGCGACCTGATCTTCCATCACGCGGCTCTGCAGTCCGCTCATGAGTTGGGGGTCGCGCTGGTAAAGTTCAACCACGCGCTCCGGTTCCTCGTAAGTCGACGCGAACGAAGCCAGAGTTTCGGCCACGCGACGGTTGTCGAGGCGGATATTGTTCGCACGCGCAATTTCGCCTACCAGCACGCCGGCGGCAACACGGCGGCGCGCGATTTCCGCGTAGGCTTCCGGGCCGGGGGCGATCTGGCCTTGCTGGCGGGCCTGCTCCTGCGCCTGCTGGGCGAGCGTCTGTGCCTCGCGGTCGATCATGCCCTGGGGCAGATCGATCTGCGGATACGCATCGACAAGCTTACCGACGACTTCGTTCTTCAAACGCGCCGAAAGCATGCCCTTGAGTTCGCGCTCGAGGTTGGCGCGCACGTCGCTGCGGAATTTTTCGATGCCGCCGTCGCTGATGCCGAAGGCGCGGATGAAGGTGTCGTCGACCTCGGGCAGCTTCGATTCCTGCAGGCGAATCAGCTTGGCCTCGACCTGGGCGCGGCGGCTGGCCAGCGCGGGTTCGCGAAAGTCGGCGGGAAAATCGACTTCGACGTTCACCGTGTCGCCGGTGGCGTGGCCGATCAGCGCGTCTTCGATGCCGGTCGTCATCGCACCCGAGCCGATGATCGTGCCGACACGGTCGGTTCCCTCGGCCGGATGGCGGAAGCTGCCGCTCGCGTCCGCACCCTGTGCCGAGTACTCGAACAGGGCCATGTCGCCGGCTTGCGCGGTACGCTCGACCGGCGCCCAGTCGCGGCGTTGCGCGCGCAGGGTCTCGATCATGGCGTCGACATCGGCATCGCTCACGTTGGCGCTGGACTTGGTGATTTCGAGCTGGCTGACGTCGATCGTGCCGACCTCAGGCAGTACTTCGAACTTGGCCGTGTATTCGATCTGGCCGTCGGTGGGCACGCCGGTGGTGTCGATCTCGGGCGACATCGCCGGGCGCAGGTTCTCCTTGCCTACCGCTTCGTTGAAGCTGTTGCGGATCAGCTCGGAAATCGCCTCGCCGCGGACCTGCGAGCCGAAACGCTGTTCGATCACCTTGGGCGGAATCTTGCCGGGGCGAAAGCCCTTGAGGCGCACGCTGCGCGCGACTTCGGCAAGGCGTGCCTTGACCTGCGATTCGTATTGATCGGCGGGAACGCGGACGGTGAGTTTGCGTTCGAGTTTGCCCAGGTTTTCGACGGAGACTTGCATGGCTGGCACCTGAAATTCTTGAATTGGAAATTATATCGCGTGCACGCTGGATGCAGGCGAGACAGCATAAAGATAAATCGCTTGATCGCTTGCACGATCAAAACTGTATATGTGGTGCGAACGGAGAGACTCGAACTCTCACGGGTTGCCCCGCTGGAACCTAAATCCAGTGCGTCTACCAGTTCCGCCACGTTCGCCCGGCTTCTATCCATAGTCGCGCGAAGCACGAAGGCCGCTTGTTCGGTCTTCGTCAGCGTGTTCGGAGGTTTGGCGGTGAAGCCGAAGCGCGCGTCGCGGACGGCGCATATGATCGCCGATTCGCATCGAAGGGGAAAGTGGTGGGCCGTCTAGGACTCGAACCTAGGACCAAGAGATTAAGAGTCTCCTGCTCTACCAACTGAGCTAACGGCCCACTTGAGGTGAAACTGGGGTGGATGATGGGACTCGAACCCACGACATCCGGAATCACAATCCGGTACTCTAACCAGCTGAGCTACACCCACCACCGAGCCGACAATTGTAGCGCAAGTCACAGGTCGAAATACAAGAGTCCCCATCAATCTTGCAATGGCGCGCCCGGAGGGAATCGAACCCCCAACCCCGGACTTAGAAGGTCCGTGCTCTATCCGGTTGAGCTACGGGCGCATCCGGATAGTGTAACGCACGATCCCTGGGGGCTCTCGGAATCCAGACGTCGGAATCGAGAGCGAAGACAAATCTACCAGTATCAGTGGTCGGGGCAGAGGGATTCGAACTCTCGACATCCAGCTCCCAAAGCTGGCGCTCTACCAGGCTGAGCTATGCCCCGATATACCGCACGCCGATCAGGCCGCACGGGGGCGTGCATGGTAAGAGTCCGCATCGATCCAGTCAAACGCAGGCCCCGTTCCGATCCCGATGCGGCATTGGTCCGCATGGCACTCGCCGATGTCGTGAGCTAGCATCGACGCCCCTCGATACGGAGACGGACCATGAATCTTCAGGGCAAACGGATCGCAATCACCGGAGCGGCGGGCAGCCTCGGCAGCGTGATCGTGCGCGCGGCGCTCGACGCCGGCGCCACGGTGGCCGCGATCGACCATGCCGCCGTCGCTGCCGGTACAGGCAACCTACACGAGTTCGGCGGCGTCGATCTCTCCTCGGCCGCGGCCGTCGACCAAACCTTTAGCGCGATCGGCGAGAAGCTGGGGGGCCTCGATGCGCTCGTCAACGTTGCCGGCACGTTCCGCTGGGAGAAGCTCGAAGGCGGCAACCTGGCGACCTGGGATCTGCTGTTCAACGTCAACCTTCGCACCGCGGTTGCTTCCTGCATGGCCGCCCTGCCCCTGCTTGTGCGCAGCCCTTCCGCACGCATCGTCAACATCGGCGCGGCGGGCGCGGTGAAAGCAGGCACCGGCATGGGCGCCTACGCTGCCTCGAAAGCCGGCGTATTCAAGCTGACCGAGGCGCTGGCCGAAGAGCTCAAGGATCGCGGCGTCACCGTCAACGCGATCCTGCCGACCACTATCGACACGCCGGCCAACCGCAAGGACATGCCCGATGCCGATTTTTCGCGCTGGGTGAAGCCCGCGCAGATTGCCGACGTCATCCTGTTCCTGCTCTCGGACCAGGCTCAGGCCGTCACCGGCGCGCTGATCCCGGTCGCGGGCCGGACCTGATCGGCACAAAGGACGATGCCGCCCGCGCGTCGTCGCGGCTAGAGTAAAGCATCGACTTTTCCCCCGTATTTTTCCCTTTCCCCTCGCCACCAGGACTTTCATGGCCTCGCCTACCCTCCCCAGCGGCGTCGCGATCAACGCGCCATTGCATCCACGCTTCGACGAGATCCTCACCCACGACGCGCTCGCGTTTGCGGCTAAACTGCACCGTGCCTTCGAGCCGCGCCGCCAGCAGTTGCTCAAGGCGCGCATCGCGCGCCAGGCGCGCATCGACGCCGGCGAGATGCCGGATTTCCTGCCGGAGACGAAACACATCCGCGAAGGCGACTGGAAAATCGCGCCGCTGCCGAAGGCGCTCGAATGCCGCCGCGTCGAGATCACCGGTCCGGTCGAGCGCAAGATGATCATCAACGCGTTCAACTCGGGCGCGGATTCGTACATGACCGACTTCGAGGATTCGAACAGCCCGAACTGGTTCAACCAGATCCAGGGCCAGGTGAATCTGTACGACGCGATCCGCGGCACGATCAGCTACACGAACGAGGCCGGCAAGGTCTACAAGCTCAACGACAAGATCGCGACGTTGCAGATCCGCCCGCGCGGCTGGCATCTCGACGAGAAGCACGTGACCGTCGACGCCCAGCGCATCTCCGGCGGCATCTTCGACTTCGCCCTCGTGTTCTTCCACAACGCCAAGGAGCAGATCGCGCGCGGTTTCGGCCCGTTCTACTACCTGCCGAAAATGGAGAGTCACCTCGAAGCACGGCTGTGGAACGACATCTTCGTCATGGCGCAGAAGGAACTCGGCATCGCGCAGGGCTCGATCAAGGCGACCGTGCTGCTCGAAACGATTCTTGCAACGTTCGAGATGGAAGAGATCCTGTACGAGCTGCGCGAGCATTCGGCCGGCCTCAACGCGGGCCGCTGGGACTACATCTTCAGCGCGATCAAGAAATTCAAGAACAAGCCGGGTTTCTGCCTTGCCAATCGTGTCGCGATCAACATGGAAGTGCCGTTCATGCGCGCTTACGCGCTCGCGCTCGTGCAGGCCTGCCACAAGCGCGGCGCGCCTGCGATCGGCGGCATGGCGGCACTGATCCCGATCAAGGGCGACGCCGCGGCAAACGAAAAGGCACTGGCCGGCGTGCGCCACGACAAGAAGCGCGACGCCAGCGATGGCTTCGACGGCGGCTGGATTGCGCATCCTGGTCTCGTCGATATCGCCATGCAAGAATTCGTCGCCGTGCTCGGCGACAAGCCGAATCAGTGGAGCAAGCAGCGCGACGAGAAATTTGTCGCCGCCGATTTCCTCAATTTCGTGCCCGAGGCGCCGATCACCGAGACCGGCCTGCGCAACAACATCAATGTCGGCATCCATTATCTCGGCAGCTGGCTCGCTGGCAACGGCTGCGTGCCGATCCACAATCTCATGGAAGACGCCGCGACCGCGGAGATTTCGCGCTCGCAGGTCTGGCAATGGGTGGTCAGCGACAAGGGCGTGCTCGACGACGGCCGCAAGGTCGACGCCGCGCTCGTGCGTACGCTGATTCCCGAGGAACTGGCCAAGGTCAAGGCCACCGTCACGGCACAAGGCGAAAAGGTCGACACCTACGAGCAAGCCGCCAAGATCTTCGAAGAGATGGCGCTGTCGAAAAACTTCCCTGAGTTCTTGACTCTGCCCTTGTACGAAGCGATGGCTTGACGTCCGAGCCCGCGCGCAATGCGCGGGCGGCGTCATCAAGACTTGTCGTCGGCCGTGCCGATCACGCGGTAGTTGCCGGACTTCTCCTCTCGTTCGAGCTGGAGAAATCCGCGCTTCCTGCCCTCTTCGAGCAATGCACCGAACGATTTGAAGCCGTAATAGCTTTCGCTGAAACCCGGCTTGCGCCGCTTCACCGCCTGTTTGACCATCGAGCCCCAGATCGTTTCATCCTCGCCGCGTTCTTCGATCAGCGCTTCGACGGTTTCGAGGACGAGATCGAGCGCTTCCTGCTTCTTTGCCGCCTCGCGATCCTGCGCAGCTGCCGGCGCCGCAGCCTTCGAGACCTTTTCTTCGGCCTTCTTCCTCGGCGCCTGGCGTTTTTTCTGCACGCGTACCAGATCGTCGTAGTAGATGAACTCGTCGCAATTCGCGATCAGCAGTTCCGAGGTCGAATTCTTCACGCCGACGCCAATCACGAGCTTGTTGTTCTCGCGCAGCTTGCTGACCAGCGGCGAGAAATCCGAATCGCCACTGAGGATGACGAACGTATCCACGTGCGCCTTGGTGTAGCACAGGTCGAGCGCATCGACGACCATGCGGATGTCGGCCGAGTTCTTGCCCGACTGGCTGACGTGCGGCACCTCGATCAACTCGAACGAGGCATAGTGCATTGCCGGGCGGAATTCCTTGTAGCGTTCCCAGTCGCAATAGGCCTTCTTCACCACGATGCTGCCCTTCAGCAGCAGGCGCTCAAGCACTTTGGTGATGTCGAATTGTGCGTATTTGGCCTCGCGTACGCCGAGCGCGAGGTTCTCGAAATCGCAGAACAGGGCGAGGTTGCGCGTTTCGGTCTGCATGGCGTGCTCCGGGTGGGCCGGGCTTGAGCACGGCGGAAGCCGACACTGTGCACGTCCCGCAGGCTGCCTTCAAGCCGCTTCCATTTCTGCAGTCGCGCACAAACGAAGAAGGCCGATGCGCGTGGCATCGGCCTTCTTGGTCTGAATATGGCGCGCCCGGAGAGATTCGAACTCCCGACCACCAAGTTCGTAGCCTGGTGCTCTATCCAGCTGAGCTACGGGCGCTCAGTGAGCCGCGCATTATCCCGGCAAGGACGCCGTCCGTCAATACGCGGATAATGCTCTTTTTACACGAAAGCGATGAGCGAGAATGACTGTCTTCGCCGCTCGTGTCCGCGCCCAATTGGAGCAGTCCGCCATGAACACGACCTATCGCAAGCCACTTCCTGGCACCCGGCTCGACTGGTTCGACGCGCGTGCCGCCGTCGATGCGATCCAGCCCGGCGCGTGGGAGACGCTGCCGTACACCGCGCGTGTGCATGCCGAGAATATCGTGCGTCGCGCCGATCCCGCACGTATCGACGCGTATCTCGGCCAACTGATCGAGCGCAAACGCGATATCGATTTTCCGTGGTTCCCGGCGCGCGTGGTGTGCCATGACATCCTCGGCCAGACCGCGCTGGTCGATCTGGCCGGCCTGCGTGACGCGATCGCGGATCAGGGCGGCGATCCAGCGGCGGTGAATCCTGTCGTGCCGGTGCAATTGATCGTCGACCACTCGCTCGCGGTCGAATGCGGCGGTTACGACCCGAACGCGTTCGCGAAGAACCGCGCGATCGAGGACCGTCGCAACGAGGACCGCTTCCACTTCATCGACTGGACTAAGAAGGCGTTTCGCAACGTCGACGTGATCCCACCTGGCAACGGCATCATGCACCAGATCAACCTGGAGAAGATGTCGCCGGTGATCTACGTGCAGGACAGCGTGGCATTCCCCGACACCTGCGTCGGCACCGACAGCCACACGCCGCATGTCGACGCACTCGGCGTGATCGCGGTCGGCGTCGGCGGCCTCGAGGCCGAGAACGTCATGCTCGGCCGCGCTTCGTGGATGCGTCTGCCCGACATCGTCGGCGTCGAGTTGAGCGGCAAGCCCCAGCCCGGCATCACCGCGACCGACATCGTGCTCGCGCTGACCGAATTTCTGCGTCACTCCAAAGTCGTCGGCGCCTACCTCGAATTCCGCGGCGAAGGCGCGGCGGCGCTGACCGTCGGCGACCGCGCGACGATCTCGAACATGGCGCCCGAATACGGCGCGACCGCGGCGATGTTCTTCATCGACGGCAACACGCTCGATTATCTGAGATTGACCGGACGCAGCGACGAGCAGGTCGCGCTGGTCGAGACCTATGCGAAGACCGCGGGACTCTGGGCCGATGCGCTGAAGACCGCGCAGTACGAACGCACGCTGCATTTCGATCTGTCCAGCGTCGTGCGCAACATGGCCGGCCCATCGAATCCGCATCGCCGGCTGCCGGTCAGCGAATTGGCGGCGCGCGATATTGCCGACAAAGCCAAGCTTGAAGCGGGCAAGAGCGACGAAGCCAAGGGACTGATGCCCGATGGCGCCGTCATCATCGCCGCGATCACCAGTTGCACGAATACTTCGAACCCGCGCAATGTGATTGCCGCGGGTCTCATCGCACGCAACGCAAATGCCAAGGGCCTCGTGCGCAAGTCGTGGGTAAAGACTTCGCTCGCGCCCGGATCGAAGGCGGTGCAGCTCTATCTCGAAGAAGCGGGCCTGTTGCCGGAGCTCGAGAAGCTCGGCTTCGGCATCGTCGCGTTCGCCTGCACGACCTGCAACGGCATGAGCGGCGCACTCGACCCGAAGATCCAGCAGGAAATTATCGACCGGGATCTCTATGCAACAGCGGTGCTCAGCGGCAACCGCAACTTCGACGGCCGCATCCATCCGTATGCGAAGCAGGCCTTCCTCGCCTCGCCGCCGCTCGTGATCGCCTACGCGATCGCCGGCACTATTCGCTTCGATATCGAGAAGGACGTGCTCGGAATCGATGCGCAAGGCAACGAGGTGCGGCTCAAGGACATCTGGCCGAGCGATGCCGAGATCGATGCGATCGTCAAATCGAGCGTCAAGCCGGAACAGTTCCGCAAGGTCTACGAGCCGATGTTCAAGATCGCAGTCGACAGCGGCGAACGCGCGGCGCCGCTGTACGACTGGCGCCCGCAGAGCACCTACATCCGCCGTCCGCCGTACTGGGAAGGCGCGCTGGCCGGCGAACGCACGTTGCGCGGCCTGCGGCCGCTCGCCGTGTTGCCGGACAACATCACGACCGATCATCTGTCGCCGTCGAACGCGATTCTGCGTAGCAGCGCGGCCGGCGAATACCTCGCCAAGATGGGTCTGCCCGAAGAGGACTTCAATTCGTATGCGACTCACCGCGGCGACCACCTGACCGCGCAGCGCGCGACGTTCGCCAATCCGCAGCTCGTCAACGAGATGGCGGTCGTCGACGGCACGGTCAAGAAAGGCTCGCTCGCCCGCCTCGAACCCGACGGCAAGGTCATGCGCATGTGGGAGGCGATCGAGACCTACATGCAGCGCAAGCAGCCGCTGATCATCATTGCCGGTGCCGACTACGGCCAGGGCAGTTCGCGCGACTGGGCCGCCAAGGGTGTGCGTCTCGCCGGCGTCGAGGCGATCGTCGCCGAAGGCTTCGAGCGCATCCATCGCACCAACCTGATCGGCATGGGCGTGCTGCCGCTGGAGTTCAAACCGGGCGACACACGCAGGACCTACGCCGTCGACGGCAGCGAAACCTTCGACGTGACCGGCAAACCCGCACCGCGCGCGGCACTGACTTTGGTGATCCATCGCAGCAACGGCGAGCGTGTCGAAGTGCCTGTCACCTGCCGCCTTGATTCGGACGAAGAAGTCTCGATCTACGAAGCGGGCGGAGTGTTGCAGCGCTTTGCCCAGGATTTTCTCGAATCGTCGAAGGTGGTCTGAGCCATGACACGTGCAGCGCAGATCAAAATCCCGGCCACCTACATGCGCGGCGGCACGTCGAAGGGCGTGTTCTTCCGCCTGCAGGATCTGCCCGAAGCCGCGCGAAAACCCGGCGTCGCGCGCGATGCGTTGCTACAACGCGTGATCGGTTCGCCCGATCCTTACGGCAAGCAGACTGACGGCATGGGCGGCGCGACTTCGAGCACCAGCAAGGTGGTGATCATCTCGAAGTCGTCTATGCCAGGCCACGACGTCGATTACCTGTATGGCCAGGTTCCGCTCGACGCCGACTTCATCGACTGGAGCGGCAACTGCGGCAATCTGTCCTCGGCGGTCGGTCCGTTCGCCATCGCGAATGGTTTCATCGATCCCGCGCGCGTACCGCACAATGGCCTCTGCACGGTGCGGATCTGGCAGGCCAACATCGGCAAGACCATCGTCGCGCAGGTGCCGATCACGGACGGCGAAGTGCAGGAGACCGGCGATTTCGAACTGGATGGCGTGACCTTTCCCGCCGCCGAAATCGCGCTGGAATTCCTCGACCCCGCCGATGGCGGCGAGGACGGCGGCCGAATGTTTCCGACCGGCAATCTGGTCGATGACCTCGACGTGCCCGGCGTCGGCACCTTCAAGGCGACGCTGATCAACGCCGGGGTGCCGATGGTGTTCGTCGAAGCTGCCGCTCTGGGTTTGAACGGCACCGAGCTGCAACCGGCGATCAACGAAAACCAGGTGCTGCTGGAAAAGCTGGAGGCGATCCGCGCCGCCGGCGCGGTACGCATGGGCCTGATCGGCGATGTCGCCGACGCGGCGCGGCGCCCGCTGACGCCGAAGGTCGCGTTCGTGGCATCCCCGAAGGATTACATCGCCTCCAGCGGCAAGCCGGTGCATGCCGCCGACATCGCGTTGCTGGCGCGCGCGATCTCGATGGGCAAGCTGCACCACGCGATGATGGGCACGGCTTCTGTCGCCATCGCCACTGCCGCGGCAGTGCCCGGCACGCTGGTCAACGCCGCAGCCGGCGGCGGCACCCGCGACCTGGTGCGTTTTGGCCATCCGTCCGGCACATTGCGAGTCGGCGCCGAGGTGAAGCAACTCAATGGCCAGTGGGTCGCAACCAAGGCGGTAATGTCGCGCTCGGCGCGCGTACTGATGGAAGGCG
>Ga0207639_10000097_pt1 | contig 74426 bp, 45 predicted proteins | sample KBSCornC32_FD_184299 | JGI IMG/M metagenome (GOLD analysis project Ga0207639, IMG submission 184299) | Corn rhizosphere microbial communities from Kellogg Biological Station, Michigan, USA - KBS Corn C3-2 (SPAdes) (version 2) | ecosystem: Host-associated > Plants > Roots > Rhizosphere > Soil ... | reverse complement strand
CTCTTGCCCAAGCTCACCAAACCCACGGCCTGGGTTTTAAATTCAGCGGTATAGCGTCGTCTTCTGATCACGGGGTTCACGGTTTCTTATTTCCTTATTTCGTGGTCCAGGATTCTCGCGCACCTCAATCCGCGTCTATCCACGAAATCCGCGGTTCAGGGCCATCCGCAGTCCAATGAACTTCATCTGCGCTATCTGAGTTATCTGCGGCATCTGCGGAAAAGACCGTGCCTCACCCTCTCTGTGTCTTCTGTGGTAATCCGCCTTCGCCGCTCCCGCCTTTGGTTCCGGATGCCACATTGCAAGGAAGCCCGCTTGCTCCCGGCGCGCGTTCACCCAATGCTGCCGCCATGCCGTCGAATGAAACTGCCCGCCATCTGGAGCTCAAGCGGCTCGCGCTCGTGTGGGCGCAGGCGCACGGCTACCGCATCGCGGCGGCTGAGGTCTCGGTGCCAAATCTCGGCGCACGGGTGGATGTGGCCGGGTTCCGCCCGCCCGCCTTGCCTTCGCGGCGAAATCCGGCGCCGGCCAACCCGGCGGGTGTGAGCGTGATTTTTGAGTGCAAGCAGAGCCGCGCCGATTTTTTGAAGGACTCCCGCTGCCGGCAGCAGATGGCCGCGCGACTGGCCAAGCTGCACGAGCGGCGCGAGCGCTACGAAGCCGCCATGCGCATGCACATGCCCACGCTGCGGCAGGCGGATACTCTCTTTCCCGAGTTCGATACCTACCGCTTTGAGTCCGCCGGTTACGAGCCGTACGACAAGCTCACCGCCGAGCTCCGCCTGCTTGCCGGCCGCTTGCACGCGCAGACGAAGTTTGCCGACCTCGTCCGCTGGCGCGCGGCGAATCTGCACTACGTCGTCGCCGAGGCCGGCGTCGCGCACCCGCATGAGCTGCCCGCGGGCTGGGGGCTGCTGGTTCATTCATCGGGTGAGTTACAGGTCGCCATGGAGCCCACGTGGCAGGACGCTTCGGAAGTAGCGCGCACGACGCTGCTCTTCCGGATCGCCATGGCGGGAACGAAGGCCGTGAACGGCCTGTTCGGCATCGAGTTGGAATGGCCACCGGCGCGGGGCAGCCGCGGCGCGAGAGCGGTTTCGAGCGATTGCCAAAAGTAATTTCCGGCCCGCATTTGTGGCGGCGGCTCTTGGGGGCGCGTCACACCCGCAGGAAAATCTTTCGCTGGAAAAGAAACCGCGCCACCAGCACCACGATCGTAAACGCCACAGCCGAGGGCAGCCAGATGAGCCAGAGCGGCATGTGCGGCGAGGGCAGGTGGTCGAGGTCCACTGGCCCGGTAATGCGGCTGGCGAGCGACCCATAGCCCACGAAGTTTCCGAGCAGGTAGATGGTGATTGGGTTGCACCCAATCCACACCCACGGCAGCGCCAGCGCCCGCCACTCCAGCACATCGATGAGGAAATAGAACAACGCCAGCAGCCCGGCACTCCAGCCACCGGCGACGAGGACAAACGAAGACGTCCACAGCTTCTTGATGACCGGCATCTGGTTCCATGGAAGGTGGTTCATCGGCGTCGCCGGATCCCACGGACTCCACACCCAGCCGAGCGCCAGCAGCGCGCCGCCGCCCAGCGCCAGGCCGAGCGTCTTCGCGCCCGGCGATTTCTCACTCCGCAGCCAGAGCCCCGCCAGCACGCCAAGCAGCGCGGAGGCGATCGCGGGAAAGGTGCTCAGGATTCCCTCCGGGTCGTGCGTGCCAGTGGGCATGTCCTTGGTCACGCCGTCGTAGCGGTGCCCCGGCAGCCAGTGCGTATCGAACGCATTCACCACGTTGCTGCCTTCCGAGTAGTCGCCATTGCCGCCAAACTGCAGCAACGCCCAATAGCCGCCCAGCAGGCCGACGAGAATGACCACCAGCCATGGCGGACGCAGCCACAGATGCAGCAGGCCCGCACCGAGCGTCGCCAGCGCAATGCGCTGCAAGACCCCCAGCCACCGGACATGCTCCAGCCCGGCTGGGTCCCAGCCATGCCGGAAGCCGCCATTATAGATGACCCCAAAGACAAAAAGCAGCGCACAACGCCGCACCAGCTTCCAGGCCGCCGACCCACGCCCATGCTGCTCCACGCTCCGTGCCAGGGAAAAGGTGAGCGACACCCCGGCGATGAAAACGAACATCGGGAAGATGAGGTCTTCAAAATGGAACCCGAGCCACTCCACGTGCTCGAACTGTCCCGCGAAGGCCTCCGCACCTTCGGCTACCTTGGTCGCACCGCTCATGGCGGCGTACTTCTGCACCATCGTGCCGAGAGCGGTGAAGAGCGTGCCGAGCCCCACGATGAACGCCATGTCGAACCCCCGCAGCGCGTCGAGTGAAAGCAACCGTTTAGCCGGTGCGGGCTCCTTCTCAGGGAATATCGGATTCATTGGCGGGCCCGGAGATGAGCACAGTCTGCCCCGGATGGGGAGGGAATTTGCGCATCCCGCTTCGGCCCTGTTTTTTATTGCCGGGTGACTGGCCTATTGCTCCTCGAGCAGCTTCTGCACTTCCTCCCGGTTTTTCCCGAGTTTCTTCTCCAGGCGCCCATAGAGTTCCTCCTCCTTGCCCTCGGTGTAAAGCAGGTCATCATCGGTGAGTTGGGCAAATTTCTGCTTCAGCTTCCCTTTCGTCTCATCCCAGCTGCCTTTGAGCTTCAGGCGGGTCGGAGCGGTCTTCTCCTTGGCGTCTTCCTTCGCTTCCTTGGCCTCTTTCTTAACGTCTTTGGCCGCTTCCTTCACGGCGTTGCCGGCGTCGTTGGCGTCTTTGCCGACTTCCGATTTTTTGTCACAGGCCGGGAGGGCCAGCGCCACGGCGGCCATGGTGAGCAGAGGGATGTTTTTCATACCCCCTAATCGCTGCGGCCTAGCGATTGGACGCCTTCGGCAGGCGGATGATGAGCAATTCCCGCCAAAAGGTAATCTCCGCCGCACCGGAGGAGCCTGCCGTCGCCGGCACCGAGACCCGTGTCTGAAATCGTCCGAAGCTGGACTCGTCGTCCGGGCTTGCGCCGGTGCGCCGAGGGCAAAGCCCGCTCACCGTGAGGGAGCCATCGCTCTGGCACACGCTCAAGCTGTGCGAAGGCACTCGGGGCAGATCGATCACCACCACGTGCGCGCCGCCGTCGTCATACTGGCTCACCTCGGGTTGCCAGGGCGCCGCAGGAAGAACGGGATCGAGGAGAAGCGTATCGGTTTCGGGAGCGACAACAGGCGCGACGGTGGCATCCATAATTGGAGTCCCTTCGCACGCCGCGTCGATGGCGGTTGTCCGCTTTTTAGTAATTATCAAAAACTTTCGTAACAGCGCCGCTCATCCGGTGCTGGGCGCTCACTTTGCCGCCTTCGCCTGCTCCAGCCACTTCTCAATAGTGGGCCAGGATACCTCCATGCTGCCCTCTTTGGACGGATGTGTGCCGTCCGGCAGAAAGCGGTGATATTTGTCCGCATCCTTCTCCTTCAGCCTCACCCAATTCGGATACTGATCGATAAGCGCGAGATGATGGTCCGCGGCGTACTTGCGGTAGTTGTCGTTGAACTGCTCCAGCTGCGGGCGGGCGGACTGGCTGCGGTTTCCGTTGGGCGCGTCGTAGGGGATGTTCATCACCTGCAGCACGATAGTCGCCTGCGGGTTTTTTGCCTGGATGCCGGTGACGATCGTCTCGAGGTTCTTCGCCCCGCGCTCCAGGGGCATCTTGAATTTTTCGTGTGCGTCGTTGAACGAGAACTCGATGAAGACGAGGTCCGGGTTCAGGTCCAAAACCTTCTTCTGCAGATTGGCCACGCCCCAATCCGAGTTTTGTCCCGAGCCGCCGCTATTCACGAACGTGACGAGTCCCGGGTAGTTCTTCTGGAACCAATCCTTCGTCGCCACTGCCCACGCCCCACCGACCGTGAGGCTGGTGCCATACACGACGACCGTCTGCTTTTTGCCTGCGGCGAGATTGGTGAAGATGGGAGGCTTCGGATCCGCCTGCACGAAGAGCGTGAGGCAGAGGAGGGTGACGAGGAGGCGTAGGGCTGGCATGGGCGAGTGTTAAGGGTGACTGGCGATGGGGCGCAAGCGCGCCGTGGAGTGCGGCAGCTTGCTGCGCGGTGGTGGGCAAACGGCTCGAAGTTTCGCGAGACTTGCCCCGCCGCACGCAGCAAGCTGCGTCCTCCACACAGCGGCAGCAAGCTGCCGCTTTCCACGGCGATTTTACCGTTTTGCCGGATGAATCTTCAGCACGAGGATCCGGTCTGGGACGCCGAGCTCAATCTGGCCGACTTCGCCAAACGTCAGCACTGGCTCGGTCGATTCCAGTGGGTCATAGAGCACGGCCTTGGTCACTTTGTCGGCAAACTTGATGCTCACCGGCATGAGCGGCGCCTGCGGCACGCGGCGGAACGGGGGCGCCGTCATGTCATCGAGAGCGATCTCGTGCCAGAGGAGCAGGTAGTATTCGCCGTTTCCTTTTTGCAGCAGGAGATGGTGCACGTATTGCGTGCGATCAAAGCCCGGGGCCTTGCCCACTTGCAGATCAAAATCCAGCGGCACCGCGACGGCCGGCCCGATCGGTTTTTCCGAAAGCAGGGTGATGAGATTTTTCACCGCGGTGAACGCGGGCTTGCGGGTGAGGTCGTGGCGGATGAGCCCAAAGTTCGCCTCCCGATCGCCGGGTTTTTCAAACTCATCGGCAAACTCGTAGCTGTGCGTACGGCGAATGCCCTTGCGGAAATACTCGGCGAAAAGCCGCGGGAGATAGCGTGCATGGGCCCGCTCGCTGGTCCCGCCATCGAAGGTCGAGTAGCCCGTCTCGGTAGCGGCCATCGGTTTGGGTGCAAAGGCGGGCGCGTAAATATCGAAGGCGTAGGGGAACTCGTCGATGTTCACCGTGGGCTGCCCGCCATGCCAGATGTATTTCTCGATGCCCGCATAGGAGAACGGCTGGCTGAATGGGTTGCCGCCGGGGTAGGGGTGAAAATTACCCCAGTCCACCGCGTCCGTCAGCGAGCCGTTGCCGAAGGGCGAGCGCACGTCATATCCATACGTTTTCCCGAGCGAAGGGCCGACTACGATGAGCCCGGCGGTGGCGGGGTCCGATTTGATCGCCGCGTACAAATCCTTTTGGAAAGCGACCACGCCCGCGATGATCCCCGCATCGCCCTGCTCTGTACCCTGCCCCTTGTAGGTGCGCTTGTTGTTCTTCCAAAAAAGATCCGGTTCATTCGGCCCTTCCACGGCCACGATGCGCGCGCCGGCGGCATTGGCGCGCTTGATCGTGTCCACCCATTCGGACGGTGAGCGATCGGCATCGGTCACCACGGTGGCCTTGATGCCCGCCTTGCCGAGTTCGATGAGGCGGTCGCTGAATCCGTCGCGGATGTGGCGGATGCCGCTCTCCAGCAGTCGCGCCTTTACCGTGTCGAAAGAGCCACCATACGGCGTATCCGAGTAGCCCCAATGGGTGCAGACGCCGATGGAATCGAGGAAATCTTCGGTGGATTGGGCCGGCTGCGGCACCGCCCACGACGTTGCTCCGGCCATCGCCAGAACTCCAGCCACTCTCAAAAGGAAGGAACCCTTCATACAACAAATGCAATCTCCATGGACGCGCGAGGTGTAAGCCCGTGGTAATCCGGCGGCAAGCCATATGCGGCGGGAGAACGCCTCGGGAGTGGGCGTGAGGTTTTGTCTTGGCCCACGAAAGGCACGAAAGCCACGAAACTGCTCCGCGCCAACCGTGGCCCAAAAAGAAAACCGCGGATTTCCTTAAGCAGCAAAGCCGCGGCCAAAAGAGAAAACCGGGTGACCGCAGAGCGCACAGAGGGCACAAAAGGCACAGAGATGGAAAAAGCGGACGGGGCGGTGACCACAGATGCCACAGATAACTCAGATGACACAGATGGAGCTGGAGTGAATCCGTGCCCATCCGCGTTATCCGCGGTCCAAATGTGCGCATCTTCGTCATCTGTGGTCATCGGACCATCCGCTCTTTCCATCTCTGTGCACTTTGTGGTCTCTCGGGCCTTCTCCGTGGGGAGCGGCGTCGCTATTCCGAGAAATCCGGGATTTTCCTTTTGGACCGCGGATGGCGCGGATGGGCGCGGATTCACTCCAACTCCATCTGAGTTATCTGTGGCATCTGTGGTTAAACAGACCGTGCCTCTCCCTCTCTGGGCCCTTTGCGGTTCCTCGGCTTGCGTCCTTGGTTTCGGCTCCGCTGGTCTTTCGTGGACCCCAGAAATCTGCTTCGGAGGGGCGTGTCTTTCCCTTGCCAGACCATTACCGCGCTTGCTCCGCGGCACGGCGCTCGCTACCAATGCCGGTCGGCCATGACCACCGCCCGCTCCCTGATCCTCGGCGTGTTGCTGCCTGCGCTGGCTCTCGTTTCCGCCTTTGGAGGCGGCGTCCAGTACCCGGGCAGCGACCTGCTGCGCGCGCCCGATGGCACTTTCTACGGGACCAGCGCGGAGGGCGGCGCCTCGGCGCAGGGCACGATTTTCCGTATCACCCGCGATAGTGAACTGACGCTGCTGGTGAGCTTTACCGGCGATACCGGCGCGGCCAAGGGCAGCCAGCCACGCGCGGGCTTGCTCCGCACGAGCAATGGCCTGCTGTGGGGAACGACCTCGCAGGGGGGCGCGTCGGGGAAGGGGACAATTTTCAACTACAATTCGGCCACCCGGGCGTTCGTCACGGTCGTGGAATTCTCGGGGGCCAATGGGGCGAATCCGCTCGGCTCGCTGGAGACCGATAATACCGGCCTGCTCTGGGGCACGACCTCGCATGGGGGGGCGTCCGACTTCGGCACGATCTTCAAGCTGGATGCCGCCACCGGCACGCTCACGACCGTCGCCGAATTCACCGGCACCACCGGAAACCTTTTGGGCAGCGTGCCCAAAGCGGGCTTGTTACGCGATGCCGATGGGATCCTTTGGGGCACCACGTCGGCGGGCGGCGTCGCTGACTTGGGAACGATTTTTCAAATCAACCCCGCCAATGACCCGCTAGTAGCTAACTCCACCTTCTCGTTTACCGGGACGAATGGGGCGGTGCCCGGCGCCTCGCCCGATGCGCCTTTGGAAGAGGATGGGACTGGGGCTCTCTGGGGCACCACGGAAACAGGTGGCAGTGGCGGCCTCGGCACCGTCTTCAAGATCGTGACCACGGTTGTCGGGCCGAATCTCACGATGACCCAGCTCACCAACGTGGTGAACTTCTCCGGCGCGAATGGGCAGAATCCGAAAGGGCGGTTGCACGACGATGGTCAGGGCTTTTTGTATGGCACCGCGGCGGGTGGTGGGACCAACGGGCAGGGGACGGTGTTCAAAGTGAACGCCACCACCGGCGACCTCACGACGCTCGCCCACCTCACCGGCACGGCGGGCCTGGCCAAAGGCTCTTTCCCGCTCGCCGGTCTCACGCCCGATGCCCAAGGCCAGCTCTGGGGCGCCGCTTCGCAGGGCGGACGCGAGGACCTCGGCGTTTTTTTCAAAATCGATCCCGCCACCGGGCTCTACACGCTGCTCGCGGAGCCAAACCCGAATCCTTCCGCGCCCAGCGCCACGGCCACGCCGCCGCCGGCCAGCACCACCACCGGTCCCGTAGGTGGCACCGTCGTGCTCAAGGGCACGGCGAAGGACAATACGGAGGTGCTCTCGGTGCTTGTTTCGCTCAATGGCGGGCCGTTTGTTCCGGCGACGCTCCTGCCGCCCACCAAGCCCGGCGGGCCGATTATCTGGACCCTCAGTGTCACGCCCGAGAACGGCATCAACGTGGTCGTGGTGAAGTCCATCGACAATGGCGGCGACAGCTCCAAGTCCGTCACCTTTTCCTTCAACTACACCGTGGCCCGCCCGGACCTCGCCGGCGGCTACAATGGCCTCGTGGAAGCCGAGCCCGTGAGCACGACGCCCTTGCTGCACAGCGGCGTCTTCACCCTGAAGGCACTGCCGACCGGACGCTTTACCGGCAAGCTGACGATGGGTGGCCTGGCCGCGTCGATTCCGTTCACCGGCTCCTTCGGCAATGACGGTACGCTGCGTTTTGGCAAAACCGGTCTGCCGCAACTCGTGGTGCTGCGGAAGAATCAGCCCGCGCTCGTTTTCGCTGCCGCCGTGGATGTGGCTTCGCCGCCGAGCCGGCAGATTACCGGCACGCTGCGGGAGAATGGCGACGTCGTCAGCACCGTGCGTGGGGACCAGGCGCTCTACACGAATAAGAAGAACCCGGTCCTCCCGCTCTTGAACGTGCCCATCACGCTGCTCGATCCCGCCACGGATAAAGGCAGCTACACCGCCGTGCTGCTGCCGCTGGACCCGGCCACGCAGGGCCTGCCCGCCACCGATTACCCGCCAGGCGCCGGCTACGCGCTCGGCAAGATTGCCCCGACGGGAATCGTGAAGTTTGTCGGTAAGACCGCGGACGGCATGCCCTTCACCGCGTCAAACGCTCTCAGCCCCGGCTACGCCATGCCCTTCTTCGCCAAGGTCTATGGCCAGGGCGGCGCTCTCTGCGGCTTCGTGCAATTCGAAGACGTGCCCGGCCAGAGCGACGCCGACGCTGCCCTGCGCTGGTACAAACTGCCGAATTCCAAATCCCCCAGCTATCGCGGCGGCTGGAACCAAGGCATCGAGACCGACTTCCGGGCTTCCCGCTTCGTCGCCTCCAAGATCTCCGGCAAGACGCTGCTCGGCAATCTGCCCGGCAGTGGGAATGCCACGCTTACCGTGAGCAGCCCCACCCTCGGCCCCTTCGCCAACGATCTGTCCATCGTCGCTGCCGGTCCGATCGGCATCGGCTCCGCGCCCGGCGGCGCGACTGCCGCCACAAATCTCCACGTCACGATCCTCGCCACCGGACAGCTCACCGGCTCCTTCACCGACCCGGCCAACGGAAAGCCCGCCGCGTTCGTCGGCGCCGTGATGCAAAAATCCCAAACCGCCGCCGGCTATTTCATCCAAAGCCCCGCCACCGCCGCCCCGAAGACGGATCCGAAGAGCTCGGGGTTGGTGGGGATGGAGGCGAAGTAAGCCATCCTAGGCGCGGAAACTCCAGAGCGGATTCAAATTAGCAACGGAGAGTAACACCACTTCTGCTATCTATGCACCAAAATAGCGAGTTTCGGCGTCGGATTTAACTTGTATAGTCGAGATACATCGAAAATCCTGATGCCGCACAGATACCGTCGTGTCGAGCATCCTAGGGATGTTCAATAGTGACGGACTTGGCGTAGTCAACTTGCCGGAATGGTCCCCTCTTCGGAGGGGACGCTGATCGGCAAGACTCCCGTCAGTATAGGTCGTGTTCTTCAAGCGGGCGCGACCGAAGAGCGGAATTCCGCGCGCGGCATCCAAACCCACGGCGTATCTGTGCACCCCATATAATAGTACCCCTCAGATGAAGCCCTTTTGTGATCTATTCTCGATCTCCGCGATAGAACGCGAACTCTGCCGGGCGCGAGTCGGTTTAGCAGAAAAGGCAAATGACCGACTCTTTTGGTTCCGAATCAGCAAGGCGGCAAGGCCACCCGTGGAGAGCGAGCTTTACAGAATCTTCCCAAAACGTCGGCAATGGAATTGCTACCGTCCTAAGCGGCGAGATGGACGAACTTCCGGCGAAGTAAATCAAGCAGCTCTCTGGACTACCGTTCGCCGATTGCGCGAAAACTGCGAACAAACCGGAAGCCTAGAACCCGAGTGGTCTGTTAAACTTGCCGCGCGCGCTAAAAGCATTCGTGACCGAGTCTTTGGCACGCTGCCATTTGCGTTCGATTCTCCAACGATCATTCCTGAGGCCAAAGATTTAAAGACACATGAATACCGCCCGATTGCACAGTTCCCTCTGGATGACAAAATAATCGATTCGTTGGCAGCGCGGTACTTTCGGACGCTTCTCGAAGGAGTTCTTACTCCCTCTTGCATCGCATTTCGGATGGCGCCCAAAGGGGAAACTCCTCCCTCAATCCACACCGCTTTAAAGGAACTGCTTCGTGCGCGAGACCGCCATCCGACCGGAACCTGCTGGGTAGCTGAGTGCGATATCCGAAGTTTTTACGACAGCGTCTCTCATACTGTCGCCATGGCAGAGCTCGAGAAAGCGATTTTGGAGACAAAAGTTGGAACAGTCGATGCCGACGCGATGCGTATCTTCAAAGCATACTTGGCTTGTTACTCATACCAAAAAGTCGTTCGAATCGATGCAACTGCGAAGCTGCAACAGCATGATCCAAAGGGGTGGTTTAAGTGGTGTGATAGGGTTCTCGCTAAGTTGCACAACGGAGGGGCCTTGGATGAAATCGGTGTGCCGCAAGGCGGGGCGCTTTCGTGTGTGATTGCCAATGTCGTATTACATGCTGCGGATAAAGCAGTTCTTGATCACCAGACCGCGTGGCCATCGCTAAAATACCTGCGATATTGCGACGATATGGTGATTGTGGCGCCGTCCCAAAGTGCATGTAAAACGGCATTTGCTGCTTATAGGCGCTCGCTGCTCGAACTAAAGTTGCCCTATCATCGAGCGAAGGCGGCTATTACGTACGGCCCATCGTTTTGGAATGGTAAATCGAGACGGCCGTATAGGTGGTCACCATCATCAGTTGGTGGAATTCCTTGGATACAATTTGTTGGATTTCAAATCAGACACGATGGGGTCGTTCGGATTCGAAAGAAATCGGTCGAAAAGCACATCAAGAAATTGGTTTCAACCGCCGATAGCATGATTCAAATTCTATGTCCTAGAAAACGTCGAGATGAATCGGAGCGTCGTGAATTCTCAACCAAGCTGCGGAAGAATCGCTACGAGATTCGACACAGATTTCGTATGAAACTTCTCGCCCTATCTGTGGGGCGCATTAAATTAAATTCTCGAGGAATAGGTCCTAGGCCTGCATGCTGGTGTTTTGGATTTAGGGGACTATACGGGAGAAGAATGCCAGCATATTTGCTTAGAAAGCTGGATTACCATCGTGAACGCCAATTCCAGAGAGTCTGGCGTCTGATCAAGGAGCTTGCAGACAGGGATTCTACACCCCAAAAAAAGACAAAGCCGTTAAAGTGTTACGGAAAGCCATTTAGTCACTCAGCTCAGCTGCCAGCATGTGGGCCAACTGGGCGGATTGGCAGCAAAGGGGGAGGCTTTTAGCATTCACAATGACAAATCTTTGCCCGGGGCGGGTGGCATTGTCCAACACACTGCCCCTAAAGGGTTTCCGACTTAGCAAAAAAATTCGCCGTCGAAATCTCCGAAACCTCTTCTAAGGCCCCAGAGGGTTGGTGCATTCCAAGAATTTACGTCCATTTCACTGCCCCCATTAATTCCGCAGCACCGCGAGCGCCTCGATCTCCGCCGTCTGCGGGAACATGTCGAATGGCGTGACGGAGGTGAGGCGGTGGGTGCGGGAGAGCTCGGCGAGGTCGCGGGCCATGGTGGCGGGGTTGCAAGAGACGTAGAGGATCTCGGCAGGCGGGGTGCCTTGGAGGAGCTGCACAACGCGCGGGGAGAGGCCGGTGGCGGGGGGATCGAGGATCACCGTGGCGCGGCGCATGTCGTGGGTGGAGAGGATTTCGCCGAGGAGCGCGGCGACGTCGCCGGCGAGGTAGCGCTCGTGGGGCTGGGCCTGGCGGCGGGCGTGAGCGACGGCGTGTTCGTTTTCCTCGATGCCGATGACGGTGGCGAAGTGCGAGGCGAGGTGGCTGGCAAAGAAGCCGGCGCCGCAATAGGCGTCGATGAGCAGCTGCTGGCCGGGCGTGATGGCGCGTTCGGCATGGGCGAGGAGCGCGGCGGCGACGTCGTCATTCGTCTGCTCGAAGAAAGGGCTGCGCTCGCGGGCGACGAGCGAGTAGTCGCCATCGGGCACGGCGCGGCGGCGGAGATTTTGCAGCGCCTCATTCACCGCGGGCTGGGCGATGGCGCAGCGGTCGATGGGAACGAGTTCGTGAGAGCCGTGGGCGAAGAAACCGGCCTTTCCATCCTGCACGTGGACGCGGATGCGGTTGCGAAATTCGTAGCCGCGTGGGGAAGGGACGATGGGCTGCATGGGCACGTCGGCGAGGCGGCCGACGCGGCGGAGCGTTTGCTCCACCTGGCGGTGCTTGAGCGCGAGTTGCTCGGGATAGGCGAGGTGCTGATAGGCGCAGCCGCCACAGTGGCCGAAATACGGGCAGGGGGGCGAGACGCGAGTGTCGGCCGGTTTGAGGATTTCGATGAGGCGTGCCTCGGCGAATTTCTTCTTATCGCGCAAGACGCGGGCGCGGACGGTGTCGCCGGGAGCGGTGAACGGGACGAAGTAGACTTTGCCGTCGAGGCGCGCGACGCCGGCGCCGCCAAAGGCGATATCAGTGATTTCGAGTTGGACCTCGGTGGACATGGAAGCTGGGAAACTCACGCAAAGATGCGGGTGCGCCAAGAAGAAGTATAGGGTGGCTGCTCGGCGATGGTTTATCGGGACTCATTTTTGCCCACGAAACACACGAAAGATACGAAAACAGGGGAGGTTTTGTGCATTGCGCGTGTTCGTGGGCCAAAGAAAGGGGGAAAGAAAAGCGGCTTCCACGTTGCCGTGGAAGCCGCTGAAAAGAGGTTTGCTGACCCCGGGGCTTTAGAAGCCGTATTGGGTGGAGTTGTAACGCTTGCGGGTGTTCCAGCCGAGTTCCGGCGGGAATTCCTCGTAGCCACCGTGGATCCACGGGATGTTGGACTTCAGCACGGGCTGGAAGGAGCCGCGATGAGTCGGGAAGGGGAAGGTGGCGACTTCGTAGATGCCGGTGCCGAGACGGGCAAAGAAGCGGCCGACGCCGCGGGCGAGACCGTAGGAAAACGCGGCGGCGTTGCCTTCGCGATCATTGATCTGGGCAGCGCACTGCGGAATTTCCAGCCAGCCAAAAGCGATGTTGGCCGCGCCACGGGCGAGCTTGCGCGTGGGACCCTGGTCATTCATTGGGGGATCCTGAATGTCGGCAAGAGCAGTGCCTGCCAGGGCGAGTGTGGTGAGGCTCAGGAGGAGTTTCTTCATGTGTGAGTTGGTCAAATCAGAATCGAACGCGAATGGCAAATAGGATTTTGTGAATAAGTCTCTCAAAACAGATTTTTTATCCAGTCCCAGCCGTGGATGAGGTAGGGCCACAAGACGGCGCGGAGGACGTAGATCCAGATGCCGAGGTAAATCCAGGAAAGGAGGCCAAGGATATGGCCAATCATCACGATGATTCCGTCACGGCAGAGCATGCCCACGACGAGGAAGATAATCGAAAGGGCCGGCGGACCATTCGTAAAAGGAATGGGCAGCGGAAGCGCGAGGAAGAAGCCACCGGACACGATGCTGAGGCCGATAAGGCTCGGCATGCTGGGGCCGCTGACGATCCACCGTTGGCGAGGCTTGGTCCAGCGTTCGAAGCGGGCCATCATGCGGGAGATGAAGGGCAGCACTTTCTGGAGCGTGGTATACTCCAGCTTGGTCTTCATCACGAAGTTTGGCAGCCAGGGCTTGCGACGCATCATGAAGCCCCAGCCGATGAAGGCGATCGCGAGGCCGAACGGAACGGAGAGGAACGGGATGTTCGGGATCGGGAACGGAGCGGCAAGAAAAAGGGTGAGCAGGGCCCAGCCGCGCTCTTTCAAATGCTCGGCGATTTGCTGGACCGTGAGCGCCTCGCCATTGGCCAGCGGGAGAAGCTTCATCAGCTCGGAGCTAATGGGATCGAGCACCTCCTCGGCGGCGGTATGGCCGGGGTCCTTCGGCTTTTCGTCCACCGTGGGCGCGGTGGAGGGCGCTCCGGGCGTGCTGTCGCGGGGCGGCTCGGCATCCGGAGAGGAAGCTGGTGATGGGTTGGCTTCGCTCATTTCCGTGTGGATGGGAATCGGGGCTGAGCTGGGCGTGCGTGGGCAGAAATCGGGCAGCAAGACCACCGGCGGGGTGGCATCCGTCCAACTCTTGGAAAACTCGTAACGGGCATGATCAGTTCCAAAAATGTAGCACGCGGGCGGATACTGACTCAGCGTCAAACCGCGTATCTGGAATCGGGACGTAGCCGCATCGTGTCCGCCATGGCAAGAGGGTTCACGCGTTTTTGGGAAAAACGGTTGTTAAATGACAGCATTCCAGGATGCGGCGGTGGCGGCAGAGTCACCACAAAGCGCACAGCAGGCACAAAGGACACCGAGACGAAAGGGCGCAGCTTTTTTACCGCTGATATCGCAGATGAGGCGCCATTGACCGCGGATTTCGCGGATGGGCGCGGATTCACTCCAGTCCCATCTGCTTTATCTAAGTCATCTGCGCTATCTGTGGTAACCAGACCGCACCCCCCTCTTCTGTGCCCTTTGTGGTAAACGCGGAGTCTTTGGACGCCGACTCCTGATGGAAGCTACTCGAAGTCGTAGACGACGACGCGGGCGCAGTTGGGTTTGAAGGCTTTCTCCACGAATTCGAGGTGGAGGGGGTGGATTTGGTAGGCGTCCTGTTCCTGCTTGGTGTCGAAAATCAGATTGAGGGCGATCTGGTAGCTTTGGTCGACGACGGGGCGCTCGCTGTGAACCATCTTGCCCACGTGGAAGCTGCGGACTCCCGGGATGGGGCGGAGGTATTTTTCCGCGCCGGCCAGGAGGGCCTCGGTGGCGCCGGCGACTTCAGGGCGGGTCCAAAAAATGACAACGTGGCTGAACATAGGGGGCGCGGTGTAACGGAGACGCCGCGAGGGGGCAAGAGGAAGGGGTGGGGATTTGGGATTTGGGAGTGGTTCGCGCGCTCCCGAACGGGCCGGTTGTCCGAACGCGATCCGGTCGCCGAGCGCTCATTTTTTCTGCTGCCGACGACGATTTGCCCTCGGCAATGTGAGGTCTGCATTTTTTCTTGCGCCCTCAGCTTCGCTCCGGCGTCGCGTCGCGGAGAGGTCCGAAATGGTCGCGCGAACTTGGAAAACGCACACCAGAACCCGACTGAAAACCCGAGCAAAAACCCAACGAAAAGAAAGGAAAGGGAAGGGAAGGGAATGGGGGTCAGTATGGTCCGCGTACCCCAGGCGGCCGGCTCCGACTCCCCTGGTCAATTTTTTTGAGACCGGTGCGGGAGGTGGAACACGCCAAACACAAAAGTATTACACACAAACTGCTGATTTCGACTTTCCGCTCGTGCCCGGGGGCGCTAAGATGGTTTGCACGTATGAAGATCCCACTCTTGTTGGCGGAAGGCAGTCCCTTAACCCACCCGGTGGTCATTGGGGTGATCGCGGTCATTGCGCTCGTCATTGCGATCATCCTTTTTAACTTTTTGGGCATCTGGATCCGCGCCCGGGTGGCGGGTGCCCCCGTATCGATTATCACCATGATTGCCATGCGGTTGCGGGGCGTGCCAGTGGCGCTGATGGTGGACTCGCGCATCACCGCGCTAAAGGCGGGCCTGCACCTGAACACAGACCCCATCGAGGCGCACTACCTTGCGGGCGGGGACGTGGCCCACGTTATCCTCGCGCTCATCGCGTCGGAAAAGGCCGGCATTGCGCTCAACTGGGATCGTGCCTGCGCCATCGACCTCGCGACGAAGGGCACGGGCAAGACGGTGCTGGATGCGGTGAAGACCAGCATCAACCCGAAAGTGATCGATTGCCCGAATCCATCCAGCGGGCGGCAGACGATCGACGCGGTGGCGAAGGACGGCATCGGCGTAAAGGTGAAGGCCAAGGTGACGGTGCGCACGAACCTCGATCGGTTCGTCGGCGGCGCGACGGAGGAGACGATCATCGCGCGCGTGGGCGAGGGCATCGTCACGAGCATCGGTTCCTCCGACAGCTATAAGGACGTGCTGGAAAACCCGGACCGCATTTCCAAGACCGTGCTGAGCAAGGGACTGGATAGCTCCACGCAGTTCGAGATTTTGTCCATCGACATTGCCGACGTGGACGTGGGCGAAAACGTGGGCGCGAAGCTGCAGGCCGAGCAGGCCGAGGCGGATAAGCGCACCGCGCAAGCCCGCGCCGAGGCGCAGCGCGCGCAGGCCGTGGCCGCCGAGCAGGAGATGAAGGCGCGCACGCAGGAGATGCGGGCGAAAGTGGTGGAGGCCGAGGCGCAGGTGCCGCAGGCCATGGCGGAGGCTTTCCGCAATGGCAACCTGGGCATCATGGACTATCAACGGCTGAAAAACATCCAAGCCGATACGGCGATGCGCGAGAGCATCGCCGGCCCCGAGAAATCAGCGGACCGCTAAGCCATGCTCGCCGATACGGAGATCAATATTAAGTATCTCATTTATCTCGCGTTCGCGATCTACGGCGTCTTTGCGTGGTGGCAGGAAAATAAGAAGAAGAAGGAAGCGGAGGAGCTGGAAAAGCGCGTCCGCGAAAACGGCCCGCGCGGGGTGGACTCGCCACCCTCCAGCGAAGCCACGCTGCGGCCGCCGAGCCAATCGGCGCCGCCAAGGGGGAGCGGTGAAATCTCCGAGCAGGAGCGGCTGCGGAAGTTTCTGGAGGCGTTGGGCGTGCCCTCGGGGGCTCCGCCGCAGTCTCAGCCGCGGCCGGTGCAACCGCCGCCACAACCTGTGCCACGTCCGATGCTGGGGCCGCAACCAACTCCGGTGCGGCCCGTATATCAGCCGCCGGTGCCGGTGCTGACGCGGCCGGTGGTCTCACCCACGCGGTTGGTGCCGCCGCCGACGAAGCCGCGGGAATCATTTGCTCCGGGGCAGGGGGGCCCGCTGGATGAGGTGGAAGAAGAGGTGGTGCAATTTCGGAAAGCCGCCTCGATGATGGTGCCGATGTCGGACCCCGAGGTCCCCGCGCCTCGCCGGGCCGCGGTGACGATGCCGGCGGATTTGCGGGAAATGATGCGATCTCCGCAGACCCTGCGGGCGGCGATTGTGGCCCGGGAGATCTTGGGGCCACCGCCGGGGCTGTAGCTGATCTCTGCGGCAGATGAGTTGGAGGAGCTTTCCCTCGGAGCCGGGGCGCCTTCGCCCCGAGTTTCGTTTTCAAGAGATGCACTTTTTAGGCGGGGCGCGGCTAAGGACTGAAGTTCTGGTATCTGCTTGGCTGCAGAGAGAGACCGTCAGGCATTTGATCAAGTAACGGTCCGCGTGCCCCTCTTGGTAAGCGAGCCGGGCGAGCCACGAAGGTAGGGAGGTACGCCATCCCTACCTTCACTGCAGGCGGGGAACGCGCCCCGCAGTCCATCGGCCCGGCGCCCCGATTCGCTTTTCAGGTGCGACGCAGAGCGTCGCGCCACCAAGAGGGCGCGGCGGCCTCTGCCCTTACGGGTGCAGAAGCACGGGGAAGCTGCCGGCGGGTTCGAGATAGAAACCGGCGGCGTAGCCGGCGCCCTTTTGCACGGTGAGGCCCTGGAATTTCACAGACTTGCCGGCTTTCACAAAGGAGCCACTGAGCAGGCCGGTCTTGGCGTTAAGCTTGATGGTGAGCTTATCGGCGGAGGAAGTGGGAACGGTAACCAGATTGGCGAGCGAGACGTTTACGGCCTTACTGAGGATGGTGTTGTTCTGGTCGTCAGCCTCGAAGGTACCCATGCCATTGGAGGCGTTCAGCCCGGCGAGCAGACGCTGCTGCGCCACCGCGGTGAATTTGGAGCCGGCGAAATAGGCCGAGAAGTTGAAGCCATTTTTGAAGGCGCCTGCCGAAGACGCGGGCCGCGTCCAGATGGAGGAGAGGGTGTCGAGCGTCCCATTCGCGACGTCGACGCGGGTGGCATTCGTCAGTTCACCGTGGCCACCGTAGAGTGGGGTGAAGAAGGTGAACTCGGTGCTGTTGCCGATTTTGGCAATGGCGGAGCTGGCGGAGAAGGGCGTGCCGTCGGCGAGTTTGCCGGTCATTTTGACCGCGCCGCTGGGCGAGAGGATGGCGATGATGAAGCTATCGCCGTAGGGCAGGGTCATCGAGTTGCCCCCCATGGCGGTGGCGTGATAGCTGCCGGCGCCGGTGAAGGGTGTGTCCTTCGGGAAATTCAATACGCGGCCGGCGATGCCGTTCTCGGGGAGTTGGTCCGGCGCGTCGTAAATGGAGAAGGAGAAGGAGTCGGGGCCGCTGAACTGAACTTCGAGGCGCAGTGGTGACTGGCCTTTGCGCGGGAGCAGCGCGGTGAGGCCGCCACGCGTGTTCATGATGCTTTTGAACGCAAACGTGGTGCCGCGGAAGCGGAGCTTGCCCGTCGCCATGCCGCCGGCGGAGACCTTGAGATCGATGGCGCTGTGTTCGTCGGCCTGGTTGTGGCCGATGAAGCGGCCCACGGGCGCGGGCAGCGTGTCGTCGTCCTGGATGGTGACGGTTAGAAAGCGACTGAAATCGTTGATGGTCACGCCGGGGCCGGGATTCACGAGGGACACGTTGAAGGATTCGTCAGCTTCGAAGACGCTGTCGTTGACGATGGGGAGATTGATCTTCGCGGTCGTCTGGCCGTCGGCAAAAGTGACGACGCCGCTGGTGGCGGTGAAGTCGGCGGCGCCCTGGGTGGTGCCGTTGCTGATCGTATAGCCGACGGTGGCGACGCCCGCCGTGGAGCCGATGCGGGAGACGTTGACGTAAAACGCGCCATTGCTTTCCGAGGCGGTGGCCTTGTTGCTGAGAGAGACGACGCCGCGATCGAGGTACGTGTTGTAGCCGAGGGCGAAGTCGCTGCCGGTGCTGAAGGAAAAATACGAGCCGGAGACGCGCAGGCGGTAGGTGGTGCCTGCGGTGACGTTAAACTTTACCGTATCCGAACTGTCGTCGGCGATGGAGATGGCCGTGGCGATGGTGGCGCCGGTGTAGGCAGCGATTTTGGTGGCGTCTTCACCGAGGAGGGCGGAGGCGCGGAAGGTGGCCTGGCCGGTGAGCGGAGCCGTCCAGGAAAACCAGACGGAGCTGCCGGCCAAATCCTGGACGGGATCGCCCGCATCGACCGTAGCTCCCACCGAGGTGGCGTAGAGCTGGCCCGTGGCGCCGGCGAGCGGAGTGGCATTGGCGAAATGGTCGTTCACCGGGTTGCCGGCCGCGAAAGAGATTTTGAAATTCACCATGCCTTTGGCAGCGGCGGTGTAACCATCCACCGCGAAGAAGTATTGCCGCCCGCTGATGACGGGGACGGTGAGCTTGCTGGTGTTCACGCCGCCGCTGTCGTCATTGTAGAGGGAGGGTGCGAGGGTGTCGATGGTGCTCCCTGCGCTGTTGGTGTACATCGCGAGGATGGTATCGAAGTCGCTGCCGGTGGTTTCCACGATGGCGGTGCCGTCGGCGGGAGCGCTCCACGCATACCACACCGAGTGACCCCCGCTGGCTTGGATGCCGCCGTTGATGTGGCGAGGCTCGCCGGGTTCCGCGGTCGCGGTGCTGTTGGAGCCGCTGTTCAGAATACCTGCGGTGACGGTAAGGGCATCGGCGAAGTCGTCGTTGGCGGGTCCGGTGGCGAAGGCGGTCGTGGGCGCGAGGGCGGCAAAGAGGAAGGTGAAGAGGCGTGAGGTGTGGTGGCGTTTCATGTCGCCATGCTGCGGCCACGACGGAAAACGCACCATCGGACCACGGTCGGAAGGTGGGAGGGATGGGAGTTCCGACGAAAGTCGTAGGACGGGCAGTCCCACGTTCACCGCCCCGCCGTTCTACCGTCGTGTTACGCCTGATTAACCACTCGTGGTCATCCGTCCTGCGGGCTGAATTTAAAGTGGCTGCCAGTCCTACGGATGCACGCGCAGGCGAATAAAGCGCTGCGGGACGCTGCCGAGCGGGATGGCGTCGCGGACGATGAGCGTGGTGCTGGTGTTTTGCTCGATCACGGTTTGTGCGGTGCCCCACGTGAGGAGGTCGCCGCTGACGACGATCTCGTAGGTAAGATTGGTGGCGTTGGCGTTCTTCGTGACGCTCAGGCGGAGGTAGCTGTTGCCGCCGATTTGCTCGACATCGTGCGTGATGTTGTTGAGGCCGCTCATGCTGTTCGTCGGCGAAGAGCCGAGGGCGTATTCCAGCGTGTCGTTGAGGCCGTCGCCGTCGCCATCGCTGCCGGCATTCATGGTGGTGGTGTTGCCGGTCATGGCGACTTCCCAGTCGTCGAGGATGCCGTCGCCGTCGCTATCGATGTGCGGCGTGTAGGCGAGGTAAAGATCGCTGCCGCCCTGAATGACGCGCCAGAAGCCTTTGGCGGCAGGCAGCGGGGTGGAGTCGACGACGAATTTGTTTTGCGTGTAGCCGGAGATGGCGCCGGTGGCGTGGACGATGGAGAAGACGTGGGCGGTCTCCGAGAAATTGGCGAGGGCCTGCGGCTGAATGGTGATGACGGTCGGGCTCGCCGCGGTGGACGTGATGGTGAGCGAGGGCACGTTGACCACATCCGTGGTGCCGGCGGTGCCATTCCAATCGCTGAGCTGCCATTGGTAATTGGCGCCGGGCGCGAGGGTGAGCGCGCCGGTGGTGAGCGTGCCGATGCCCGCATTACCGGGCGCGAGGATGCCGCTGACGGTGGTAGCGCCAGTGACGGTGCCGGTGCCGCTGAGCGCGCCACCGGCGGAAATGGCCGCGGGGCCAGCGATGGAGCCGGTGAGCAACAGCGTGCCGGCATTCACCGTGGTGGTGCCGGTGTAGGTATTGGCGGCGCTGAGTTGCATGGTGCCGACGCCTTCTTTTTGCAAACTGCCGGTGCCGGCGTAATCGTTGGAGCCGTTGCGCAGCGCGTTGGTCACCATGAGGTCGGCGCTGGCGTTGCCGGTGGCGTCGGCGACGTCGAAGATGGTCGTGGCGTTGCCGCGCAGATGGTTGGCCCGGCTATTGGTGGTGCTGATGGTGGAGGGCGCGGTGCCTCCGACGGTGATGGTCCCGATGAACTCGTAGCCTTCGTAGTTGCCGGTATCGGTCGTGGTTTGGGTGAGCGTGGCGCCGTTCAGCCGGATGTCGCCGATAGGATTAAAGCGCGTGGCGGTGAGCGTGGCGCCATTGAGCACGATCTTGGGCAAGCCGGCGGCATTCATGCCGGCGCCGCCGAAGACATTGTTGGTGCGCCAGTCGAGCGTGGTGCCGGCATTGGCGGTGATGGTGCGTCCGGAGATGTTTTTGCCGAAGCTGGCATTGGCGTTGAGCCCGCCCGCCACGTTGTTGGTGGGGCTGCGGAGGGTGCCGCCATTCACGACGACATCGCCGGTGAAAGTATTGATGGGGCTCGGCAGGACGAGGATGCCGGGGCCGGTCTTTTCGAGGCCGGTGCCGGTGCCGGAAATGACGCCGGAGAGCGTGGCCGTGCCGGCGGAGGCGACATAGACGCGCGCATCGCTGGCGAGCGTGATCGTGCCGCTCACGGTGGCATTGTTGTCGAGCTTGAGCGCGCCGAGCACGCCGGCGTTTTCCGCCGCACCATAGCCGGAGAGGGTGAAGGCATTGGTCACGGTCACACCGGTGATCCACGCCTGGCCGCCAGGGAGCACGGTGACGTTGCCGGTACTGAAGGCGTTGGCCAGATAGGCCTTGAGCGAGCCTTCCTGGATGACGGTGCCGCCCGTGTAGGAATTGGCCACGGTGCCGGTGCCGGTATTGTCGCCGAGGCCGATGACGCCCGGGCCGGTCTTGATGAGCAGCAGCGGAGTGGAGCCGTTGTTGGCGATCTGCACGCGGATGCGCTGGTCATTCGCGGTGTCGTAGAGTTCGGCGCCGCGAAGGAAGAGTTCGCCCGAGGCCATCCCCGTGGTGAGCTTGCCGGTGGCTCCGGTCGTCGTCTTCAGCCAGAAACTGCCGGTCTTCATAATCAGGCCGCCGCTGGTGAGGGTGAGCTGGGCGCCGCTGTTGATGATGACGTCGCTCGAGCCGATGAGCGAATTGATCGAAGTATTGGCGGCGATGGTCCCCGCGGCGGCGAGCCCGCCATTGACGGTCCAGTTTTGCGTGCTGGTCCCGCCGGAGAGCGAGGCGTTGTTGATGGTGCCACCGGTGGAGTTGGTGGCGCGATCGGGAGTCGCGGCAACCACGCCGTTGGCGCCGAAGGTGGCAAAAGCCGAGGCGGTGGCCGTGCCGGAGCCGACGGTGGCCCAGCCGCCCACGAGGCCGGAGCGATTGGCCGCGAGGGAGCCATCGAGATTCCCAATGGTTACACGGCCCACATTGCCGGAGCCGCCGAGCGCGCCGAGCACACTGCGGAATTCGGCAGTGGCACCGGCCGTGCGATTGAGATTGGTGACGGCGAGGATGTCGGCGGTGGTGGCGCCCTGCGCGGCGGCGAGGACCGTATTGCCGCCCAGGCCGAGTTTTACATTTTGGACCGTGTTCGTCTGGTTGCCCGCCTGCGCGTTGTTGAAAAGCAGGGTGCCGCCATTGAGGGTGATCGTTTGTGAGCCGATTTGATCGCCGGAGCCGCCGGAGATTTCCAGGAGGCCGGCGCGGAGGAGCCCGGAATCAAACGGATAGGCTCCGGGGGCGATGCGAGCGCCGGAGCCATTCACCGCCACGGCGAGGCCGGAACTGAGGTTGACGTTGGCGCCGTTCACGTTGAGCACGCCATTGTTGATGGTGAGCGTGCCGGTGTGCGTGGGGCTCGTGTTGAGATTAATCGTGCCCTGGCCGATGGGGCCGAGGGTGGCGTCGGTAGTCAGCGCGCCGAAGAACACGTCCGTGCCCGTGACCGTGGAGCCCATGCCCACCGTATCGCTATTGCCGGCACGAATCTGCGCGGCCTTGAGCGTGCCGCCGGTGAAGGAGAAATCGTTGCCGGCCGCGGTCGATTCGATGGTCAGGGTGCCCGTATTCAGATCGGTCGGGCCGTCGAGCGCGACGGGTGCGCCGGTGCCGGTGAAGAGAATCTGATCATTGGCATACCAGCCCACGGATTGATTGGCCACGCTCGGACCGGCGATGGTGGAAGTGTGCCAGGCAATGCCGTTGGCGGCGGCATTGTTGATCGTCACCTGCGCGCCGCCGCCAAAGACGCCGGGAGCCATGGTGACATTGTCGAAGGTCGCAGTGCCTTCATTGGCGGGATCGGCGCTGGCCATCACGAGGCAGAAGTACACATTGGGACCCATGGCGATGGTGTCGCTGCCCACGAGGCTCCACGTAACGCCATCGGCGGAGGAGAAGGACTCGACCGTCGGGCCCCGGCGGCGAATTTTGATCCAATACGGCGCGATGACATTGGGGCCGGTGGTGTCGAAGGTGCCGCCGCCGATGTCGCGCCGGCGGTTGAAATGGACACCCTGCCCGGGCGTGAGGAGCGTGCAGGCTTCGCGCGCATTGGGGTCCATCGTCTCGCGCACCATCACCCCCGCGACCGCCGCGGCGTTCGTATTCGTGAGCGAGGAAACGAGGGCGGTGAGCTCGCCATCGCCGGTGAGCATATATTCGGCGCCCTGCATGCTGTCAGCCGTCCCGCCGGGGCCGGTGCTGGTGGACGAGAGGATGTAGGTGCCGTTGTAGAAGCTGGAATTGCCGGGCGCGGAGACGGCGCCGACGTCAGACGACGTCCACGGCGTGGGCAGCGGATCGCCCGGCGGCTGCGTGGCGATGGCGATCCATTGCTCCAGCAAAGTGACCGCATCCTGATCCACGAGGGCCTTGGCCAGCGGAGGCATCTTGTACGGCTGCGTGGCCGTGGAGATGCGCTGGTACATGATGGACCGTGAGAGGTCCTGCGGGGCCAGCACCTTGGCATTGGCGATGCCCAGATTGTCGGTAACATAGCCGTTGATGATCCCCGCGGAGCCGAGCGACGTCTCGATGCGGGCATCCCAGAACGCCTGTACGCCGCTCGGGCGATGGCACTGGGAGCAGTTCGCATCGAGATAGGAGCGCATGCGCTGCTCCACGGTCGCGGTGGTATCGGAAATGGCGTAGAGTTTGGTGAGACCGGGGATATTTCCCTCGGTGAGGGCAGGGGAGAAATAGCCCGCGTGGTTCATGGCGCGGAGCTGGTTGTCGGTCACGGTGCTGCCGGTGCCGTTGAGCGCGGTGGCGTAATCGGCGGTGCGGTTGAATTGCCCGGTATTCACGCCGAGCACGCCGCTGGAGTTGGTGTTGTGGCAGACGCGGCAGTCCTGCCGGCCCGGGTAGAACCACGATTGGGTGCGCGCGAGATCGAGATGCACGCGCGCGGTCGCGGATGCGGTGGTGGTGTGCGACGTCATGGCCACGCCGAGATAAAGCGTGGAGGGCAGGGCCTGGTTGAGACGGCCGTATTCCTTCCACGTGGTGCCGTTATCGCTCCAGTAATAGATGAAGTCGTTGCCGCTGCGTTTCAGGCGCAGCCACGTGTTCGGGTAATTGACGAGCGGCGGCGGATTCTTGGGATACAGCGCGGCGGAGGCGCCACCGGCGGTGACCCGATATTGGTATTCGTAGCCGCCGTTGTTGTTGTTCCGCGCGGCGTTGCTCGGGAAGACCATGGCAAACACATGCGGCGAAGCGGCATCGAGCGTAGCGCGGGCCATGATGCCGAGCTTGGCGTAGAGATCGGGCTGGGTGAGCGACTCCGCCCGATACTTCACGTCGAAGTCGCCGGTCTGCTGCTGGTAGAGAAAGCGGAAACTGTCCGCGTTATTCCAAATGTCGCCGGCTTGGACGGTGATTTCGTAGCCGCCAGCGATGGCCGTAGTGGACGTATTGGTTACCTGCGCGCCGATATCGATGCTCGTGAGCGTGGGGCCGAGCTGCGAGGCGCCGGAGATGGCGACGTCTTCGTTAAAACCGGCGTAGACGATGTCGGCATCGCTGTTGTCGGCGCGCCATTTGTAGGAGGCGCCATAGACGTCGCCCTGGCTGTCGCGCACGAGCACGCGGGTCTCGAGCCGTTTGCGCACGCTGGGATCGTTGTCGTTCGTCGGCAGCTCGAAGTGTTTGAGAAACACGGTGCCGTTGGGGAAGGTCCATTCACCGGAATCAACGAAGCCAATGGTTTGGCCGGTGGGGATGGCGAACCAGCGGCTCTTCTTCGCGTTGTCGCTCCAGAGCGGCGTGTTCACTTCATACGGGACGAAACTGCCGATGGGCTGGAGTGTCGCGAGATTGGAAAAGAGGCCCGTCGCCGAGAGCGTGGCCGGCATTTGCGGGGGCTGGGTGCCGCTGCGGCTGAGCTTGTAGATTTGTCCGCCGGTGCCGGCGGCGGGATTGGCCACCATGTTGCTCGAGAGTTGGCACATGTAGAGCTCGCCATCCGCATCCACGCCGAAGGACGAGAGACCGGTGTAGTCGGCGCCGGAGTTTGGGCCGGGGCCTTTCGGCACCGTGCACAGCGGCACCTTCACGGGTGGGTCCACGGTTTCATCGAGGTACCACACGTTGCGCGAAATGTTGTCGCCGAAGATGTAGCGGCCCGCGAGGTCGCTGGCGAATTCCGAGCCGCGGTAGACGAAACCGCCGACAATGGCCGAACTGCCGCCATTGGACGCGTGCGAGTAGGCGTAGATCGGCTGCCGGCTCACGCCGATATAGGGCGCGGTCAGTTCGCCATTGGCGCCTTCCTTCAGCTTCCACTGGAAATTCAGCCCACTCTCATTGGGTTGCATCACATTCACTTCCTCCCACGTGCCTTCGCCAACGTCGCCGATGTAGATGCGGCCGGTACCGGGGTCGACATTCATGCGGTGCGGGCTGCGCAAGCCGAGCGCGAAGATTTCCTCCAGCGCGTTGGCGGTGCCGACGAAGGGGTTGTCATTCGGCACGTAGTAGGAATTGGGCCAGTTGGGGCCGACTTCCTCGAGCGCGCGCTTCGTGGGCGGATGGCTGATCGTGCCGCCCTTTTTATCGACGTCGAGGCGCAGCACGCAGCCGAAGAACGCGCGCGAGATGGTCTGGTTATTCGTGTCGTTCTGGTCGTTGCCGTTGGTGAGGTAGAGGTAGCCGTTCGTGGGGTGGAAGAACATGCCGCCGCCATTGTGCCACGTATTGTGATCGGTTTGGTCGAGGATGATGTACTCGGAGGCGGGATCGAGCGTGCCGGTGGCGGGATTATACGTGTAGCGCGCGAGACGCTGGTGCGTGCTGGTGGCGTTGGCCGGGCGCGTCGTAGGGCTGCCCACCACGGAGCCGGGCGTGACCCAATTATAGAAGACGAAGATGTAGTGGTTGTTGGCGAAATTCGGGTGGAAAGCGAAGCCGAGCAGGCCTTCATCGTCCCAGCCCTGGCACTGGTTGGAGAGGTCGAGCAGCAGCACCTTATCCGCGTTCGTGGCGGTGGAATTTTTGGGGAAGGAGTAGATGCGCCCCTCGCGCTCCCACACGACCATGCGGCGGGTGCTCGGAGTTTGGCCGGGCAACTCGGCGATGCCGAGGGGATCCAAAAATGTGAGGCTCGGATAAGCGAGCACCGCGGCCCAGGACCCGGAGAAAGTCGGGGCGGTCTGCGGGAGGACACCGCCATTGAATGCGCTGAAGGAAGGGCGATTTGCGATGCCGTAGTTTTGGGCGAGGGCGGTGCCAGGCGCGAGGCAGGCCAGGAGCAAAAGCAGGCCGCTTAGGAGCGAGGTGAGCGTTTGGGAGCGGTGCGGCAGCGGAGTTGGAGGGTGCATGATTTCCGGGAAATCGCGGACAAACACCCAAGCTAGAACCGCCCTCTAGTCCGTCAAACGACAGTTTGAAGACAGCGAAATAACAGAGATTTCTGTATGGGCAGGGGGTTCCTGACAGAAAGCGCTGGATCGCGTGCGAGCACCGCGGCCCGCTTGGTGGCGTGACGCTCTGCGTCGCGCCTGGAGCCGTCTCACAAAACTGCAGCCGCGAAAATCTTGCACTCGACCTTGTCGCTGCGACCGGAAGGTCGCAGGGAGCGGTGACGATTTCTCTGAAATCTAATCTGGCCGTTTGGACAAGGCGCGACGCAGAGCGTCACGCCACCAAGCGGGCCGCGGTGCCGACCTTCGGGCACGCGCCGCTACGAGGCCTTCGACATCGCACACTCCAGCACAAACCAAGTGGGATTCAAGCCGGCGAGATGGGGTCGCATTTTGTCCAATTCTTCCGCGGGGCCGTGGAGCTCCAGGCGGAGGAGCTGGGAGATCTTCATGGCTTCGTCAAGGAGCGAGCCGACGTTGTTGATGTGGGCGAGGGCGCCCTCCGCGCCGATGTAGGATTCGCGGCAAAAGACAACGTCGCCGGAGATGGTGAAATCGTAGCCGAGACAGGCGGGCTCTTCCGCCGTCTTGGCACAAAACGTGGGGAGCATGGCCTTGAACGCGCCCATTTGACCGGGATCCACTTTGAAATAGGGATGAATGGAAACGATGTTGGCGAGTTGGCTCATGGCGGGTTTATGGCGGGAGTTTCACGCATGGGCAAGGGCAAGCAGAGGGGGAGGGCTGTCTTTGGGTGGCGGAGGACGAGCACCTCCCAAAGACAGCGTGGTGGTGGGAATCGGCGCCCAGCTTATCCGCGTTGGCGGATGTGTTCCTCGTCGTGCAAGCGGAGGCGGGCGGAGAGAATGGCAGCGCGGCCGAGGTAGCCGACGAGGCGGCGGGGATTATTCGGATCGACCACCGGGAGGCGGCCGACATTCCGACTCAGCATTTTGGTGAGGGCGTCGTGCAGCGGCTCCTCCGGGTAGGTGACCACGAGGTCGGTGGCACCGGCGTCGGTGACGAGGAGACCGGTGGGGTCACCTTCGCGGAAAGCGCGGACGATATCGCCGCGCGTGATGATGCCGGCGAGGGCGCCGCCTTCATCGACGATCAGCGTGCCCTGGCGATTCGCGATGCCCGGGTCGCCCTTGGCCACGAGGTCGGACAGGGCGCTGACCGTCATGGTGGAGGGGATGGTCGTGCCGACGGGCTGCATGACTTCCTGGACGCGGGCGAACTCGAAGGGATCAATGCTGTACTCGCGGGTGATGTGGTGGCCGCGGCGGTCGAGCTTTTCCGTGAGGATGGAGCGGCGCATGATCAACACGGTGACGAGCAGCGCGAAGACGGAGCCGGTGAGCACGGCGGGAAAGAGATTGAAATCGCGGGTGAGTTCGATGGCGAAGACCATGGCGGTGAGCGGCGAGCGCATGGTGCCGCCCATCATTGCCGCCATGCCGACGGTGGCCCAGATGCCGGCATCTCCGGCGGGCATCCAGGGAGCGACGAAGGCGCCGAGCGCGCCGCCCATAATGAGCAGCGGGGCGAGGACACCGCCGGAAGTGCCGGAGCCGAGGGCGGTGGACCAGACAATGGCCTTGGCTAAGACGAGGCCGAGCACGGCGGCGCCGATGAGTTCGCCACGGAGGAGACCGTGGATGGTGTCGTAGCCGACGCCGAGGACGCGCGGCTCGATGATGCCGCCCACGCCGATGACGATGGCGCCGAGGGCGGGCCACCACATCCAATGAATGGGCAGCTTTTGGAAGAAGTCTTCCAGCGCATAGACGAGCTGGGTGAGCAGGCCGGAGCCGAGACCCGCGAGCAGGCCGAGCCCGGCGGCGCAGAGTAGCCCGGTGCCGGAGAGTGGCGCGTGCACGGGCACAGGGAAGATCGGGCCATCGCCAAGCAGCGGAATGCGCAGGACAGAGGCGACCAGTGCGGCGACCGCGACGGGGATGAAGCTGCGCGGCTTCCACTCGAAGAGGAGCAATTCCACCGCGAGGAGCACGGAGGCTACGGGCGTGGCGAACACGGCGGACATGCCGGCGGCCGCGCCGGCGACGAGCAGCGTCTTGCGCTCGGCGGCGCTGAGGTGGAAGCGTTGGGCAAAAAGGGAGCCGAAGGCGCCGCCCGTCATGATGATGGGGCCTTCCGCGCCGAAGGGGCCGCCGGTGCCAATGGAGATGGCGGCGGAGATGGGCTTGAGCAGGGCGACCTTGAGCGAGATGCGGCTGCGGCCGAGCAGAATAGCTTCGAGCGCCTCGGGGATGCCGTGGCCGCGGATTTTTTCCGAGCCGTAGCGCGCCATGAAGCCGATGATCAGCGCGCCCATGACCGGTACGAGCACGACCCAATAACCAAGGTGGTGCCCCTGCGGCACGCTGGGGACGGCGGAGAAGTGCTGGTAGAACGAAAGATTCGTGATGACCGCGATGAGCCAGATCAAGGCATACGCGACGAAGGTGCTGATGACCCCGATAAGGCATGCCATGCCGGAGAGCAGCAGCACGCGGCGGTTGGTGCGGAAGTCCGCGAGTCGCAATCCAGTGTGTTCGGAAGTTCCTTCTTCCCGGTCCATCGGGCCCGTGGCCGGACCAGCAGTTTCAGCAGTCATGAGCCCGCGAAATTATATCGCAATACGATATATGTCAAACAAAGCCTCGCCTCGCGGGCTCGGGTTAAGGAAAGTAGCGGCGCATGGCTGGTTCGAAAAAGCTCACCAAATCCCAGTACGAGATGCTGGCCGCGTTTCGCTTTGCGCTGCGGCAATTCCTGCGGTTCAGCGAGGACGCGGCGCACAATGCCGGCATCACGCCGCAGCAGCACCAAGCGCTGCTCGCCATCAAGGGTTTCCCGGACCGGGACCGCGTGACGATGGGGGAACTCGCCGAGCGCCTGCAGGTAACGCCGCACAGCGCGGTGGGATTAGTGGATCGGCTGGAGACGGAAAAGCTGGTGACGCGCGAGCATTCGGCGGCGGATCGACGGCAGGTTTTTATCGCGCTCGCCAAGCGCGGCGAGCAAGTGCTGGAAGCGCTCTCCGCCGCCCACCACGAGCAACTCCGCCGCATCGGCCCGGAACTGCGCAACATGCTGGATCGGCTGGGCGGGAGCGAAGGATGAGTAAGCTGCCGAACCCGTATGGCTGCCAGTCGAGGGCCGTATTTCACGCTTCGGCGAACTTGAGCAATGCTCACCGGTTTGAAACTATTTCTGATAAACAATTTCACTATTTGGCTGGATGAATTCCGGACACACCCTATCACTCATCCCATGTCCTCCATCCGTCCTCACTTGGTGGTGTGCCTCTGGCTCCTCTCCCTCATCGCGGTGCACGCCGATTCTCCCGCATGGATTTCACCCCTTGACGGCAGCACTTGGGGATCGTCCACAGGGAAGTTTATTCGCGTGGAGGCGAGCCGAGATGTCCAGGCAGTGGACTTTTTTGTCGGAGACGTAAAAATCGGGCGAATTAGCCATCGAGAATATGCCCATCCCGGGACCTACTATTTCGATGGGTATCTTGCGAATAATGTGCCGGGAACATTTACGATTACGGCCAAGGGCGATGATGGATTTTCCTATACCAATCTGGGGGACATCACCATCCATTTGGTCAGCGAAGATCCCATGCCGACGGTCACCATGGAGCCGGCAACCGAGGTGCGTTGCTGCTCCCTGAAATTGAAGGCAAACGTCGTGAGCCAAGGCACAACGCTCTATAGCACTCTTTTTCAGATTTCAACCTCGTCTACCTTCCCGGAGCTAACGATTGACCCCAATGAACGTATTCGGATTCATGGCTCGGGAGTTCCCGGTCCGTTTCCCCTCGCGATTGATGATTTCAATTTTACTTTTTTTCAGTTTCCTCAATACCCGGTGGAGCAGGTTATCGCGAACCTGGAGCCATCGACTGAATACCATTGTCGGTTGGCGGTGCGGACGCTGGGTCGCTATGTCTATGGGCCGGAGGTCGTAGTCACAACCCCGCCCAATCAACCTCCGACCCCCCGGCCTGATATCGCTGTGCTGCAAGATAGCGGCTCGGTGTTCATTTATTGCCTCGATAATGATTCAGATGACGGACTGGAGAATCCAAGGCAATTGACCATTGTTTCCACTTCGACAGCGTCTCACGGCACCGTGGAAATTAACCAAACCGGCGTGCCACGCCTTCGCTACACCGCCGGCGAGACTTTTACCGGCACGGATTCCTTCACCTATACGGTTGCGGATCAGTTCGGCGCAGAAGCAACTGGGACGGTTGAAATCCGCAGCATCGCTCAACATTATGCCGCGATCGCCGGAAGTTATCTGGCGGATGTGAGTTCCGATGGCGGAAATTCCTCGATCGGCACGCTGGCGGTGACCGTCACTCCTACCGGCGCTTACTCGGGAAACCTCAATCTAGTTGGAGTGCCTCATCCCTTTACCGGGGCCTTCTCTCCACACGAAGACGGAACTCTCAGTTCGTCGACCGCGTTTGTTTCCTTCCCCTCATATTCCTTTCAGTTCACTATTGATTATGCCCCAATCGACGGGGACCCCGAGATCACGGGCGATCATGGTTCCGGTATTGTCCCGACTCCCATATCCATGCCGCCCGCCGAGGCCGCCGCCGAGATTGGGCAATTCACAGCCATCCTTCCGAATCCGAATGAGGCTACGGCCAGTTTCACCGACACGCAGCCTCAAGGCCATGCGTTTGCCACGATGAAAATCGCGCGCGGTGGAAAAGTTGCCGTGGTGGGGCGAACGGGTGATAATCAGCCCTTCAGCGGTGGCGGACGATTGCGGAAAGATCACCAAGTGTCGATCCACGCCCGAACTGCTCGCAAGGGGCAGCTCACCGGATTGCTCAAATTCGACCAGGCCGGCGGAATCAACGGAAACGGCACAGTGACCTGGAAAAATCCCGCCAATCGAGGCCGGGTTTATCAGGATCCCTTTTCGATGACGCTGGAGGTGGAAAGCGAACGTTTCGTTCCGGCAAAAAAGGCGAGCGATCTTCTGTCCGGGGGGCCCACACTTCAGTTTGCCGTGAAGGACCACGATGGCTTTGTTGAGGGAATGAAAGCCGGTTCCTGGGATACCCACAATCGCTTGGACACTGGCCGGTCGGATCCCACCCGGCTGAGCGTTACTCTCAATCCCCGGACCGGCCTTTTCTCCGGCACCTACCGTCAAGTCCACGGTGCGCCGCGCCGCCTCATGGGCGTACTCCAGCCGGCCAACGGCAAAGGCAGCGGCACGGTCGGCTCCGCCGGCTCCGACGCGCCATTGGAACTGGTGACCCAGTAGGGCTTAGAGCGGCGCGCTCCACGTCTGCGGTGTCCAGACGCCGGTCTTCCAGCGGTCGAGTGTGGCGTGCTCGCGGACGAGCAGGTGGTCGCCGTGAACCTCGACGTAGAAGAAGGCTTGGTCGGGCCAGGAGAAGTGCGCGGAGTTGTCGACGTTGAAGATGCCGATACCGTGCGGCGCCTTGGTGGAGTGGCCGTCCCAGCACTGGATGTCGCGCTTGTGGGTGTGGCCGTGGAAGGTGGCGACATGGCGGCCAGCGAGTGCTTCGTGGAAGGCGTGAACGTCAACGGGGTCCCATTCCCATTTGGTATAGTCGGTGCCTGCTTTTTCCGCGGTGTAGCGGGCGACGTCGACATGATGGAGGATGATGACGGGCTGGTCCTGGGCGACGTTCGCGGCGAGATCCTCTTTCAAAAAGGCGAGGCTATCCATGGCGGCGTAGCGGCGTTTGCGTGGTTCGTTCGCCTCGGTACCGACGATGAGACCAAGAGCAGCGAAGTGCACGCCGCCCCATTCCCACGAGTAATGCAGGCCATTACCGCTGATCGCCTTCAGGCCTTTGCGCGAGCGATGGCGCGGGGCGAGTTGCTCGACCATGAAGCCGTCGCCGTGCGGGGCATCGTGATTTCCGATGATGTCCATCACCGGGTACTTCAGCCGGCCTTCGCTGCCGCTGAGGCCAAATTCTTCGAGATACTTTGTCCATTCCGTGTGCTGCATCGCGAGATTAACCGGCGCGGTTTTGTCGCCGCTGTCGATGAGGTCGCCCACGTGCAGCACGCCCATCGGCGTCGCGACTTTGCCGCCGCCGGCCTCAGCGGGAATGTCGGTGCCGGCGAGGCGATTGAGCGTATCGACGAGGCCGTGCGTGCCTGTGGCGGAATCCTCGTCGAGTTTGTCGGGGGCATCTTTGTCGGCGCGGAAATGGGTGTCGCCGATGACGAAGAAGGACGCGAGCGGCGCGGCCGTGGCAGCGGCGAAGCCCGGAACGCAGACGCCGGCTAGCGCGGCGGTGCCGGCTTTGAGAAAGGAGCGGCGGGAGAGATACGGAAAGGCGGACGGTGTCATGGGTGGAGTTCTCCTGAGGTCATCGGCGAAGCGAGCTGTTCTTAGCTGCGTTGAAGAGCGCGCTTACTTCGAACTGAGAAATTCCAGCAGATCGGCCATGTCCTGCGGGGTGAGGCCGGCTTCGAGTCCCTCGGGCATGAGGGAGCGCGCGGAGTGCTCGACTTTGGCAATCTCCACGCGGGCGAAGGTGCGGAGCGGGCCACCGGGAAGACGCAGGATGACGGTGCCTTCGTTCTCCGCCACGGCGATGCCGGTGATCGTTTCGCCGCCTTTGGTTTCGACCGTAACCGTGGAAAAACCGGCGGTGATCTCGCGGGAAGGTTCGAGGATGTTGCCCATGAGCTTTTCGCGTCCGGCGGTGGCGGAGGCAGCGAGGTCGGGGCCAACGGCGTTGCCGTCCTCGCGGATGCGGTGGCAGATGGTGCAGCGCGCGGCGAAGGTGGCGTGGCCTTTGGCGGCGTCGCCTTTCAGGGCGAGAGCGGGCTGGAATTCGGCGATGACTTGGTCGCGCGAGGCGGCGGGGCCGAAGAGAGCGAGGACCCGTGCTTTGAGTTTTGGGTCCTTGATTTCGCGGAGCGCCATGATGTCATCGGCCGCCAGCCCGGCTTTGGCCACCGTGCCCGCTTCGAGCGCGGCGAGCAAGGTTTCGACCTGCCGGGGCCGGGCACGCCAGAGCCGCACGGCTTCCGCCCGCGCGCCGGCTGAGAGTTTGGGCCAGGCCTCGGTGAGGATGGTGCCAAGATTCGGCGGATTGAGTTTTCCCAAGGCGTGCAGGGCGGCGGCGGCGGTTTCGCCGGTGAGACCTTGGTGGAGGCCTTCCGCAATCGTTGTGGCCGCCGCGGGTCCTCCGGTGGCCAGCAGGGCGAAATCCGAGACGCTGGCGCCACCCGTGCGCACCCGGACGGTGGCTGGCTCGAATAACGCTCGCAGCACGCTCGCATCCACTTCTTTCTCAAGGGACGTGCCCGCACGCGCGGCGCCGCTCGCCAGCGGCACCAGCCATTGAGCCGGATCTTTTGCCTGCACAGCGAGGGTCATGACGGCTTTGATGCCTTCGGGATCGCACTGGGCTCCGATGATCTCCGCCAGCTCCCGAGCCCACATCTGGTCACCGGCGTTTTGGCTCCCGATGCATTGGGAAAAGAGCGCGGCGGCATCGTGTCCAGCGGAGGCAAGAACGGCGGCGCGCAGCCAGGCATCGGAGCCGGTGTGGTGGGCAAGATCGAGGATGACCGCGGGGCGGTCGCGAAGGGCGAGGCGGCCGAGTGCCCAGGCAAATTGGTAGCGGACGAAGGCGGAGGAATCGTGAGCTAGCGCGGCGAGCGGAGTTTGCAGCGAGGCTGGTACTTCTTTACCGGTAAACTGATCAGCGCAGACGTGAGCGGCTTCGGCGCGAACCTGCGGGGCGGGATCGGCGAGCAGGTGCGCGAGGAGATCCGCATCGACCGCGATGGGTTTGCCGGGCGTCGGGACGGCAAGGAGACGCAGCGCCATGAGTCGGCCGAGCGGGGCAGGGGAATGGCTGGCGAAGGCGGTGAGAGCCGTTGGAGTGGCGGGATCGTGGCGTTCGCGCAGGAGGCGGGCGGCGGTTTCACGGTGCCAGCTGTTGGGGTGCGCGAGCAGGTCCACGAGTTCGGCGGTGGAGGCGGCGCCGAGTTTGGGCAAGCTGCGGAGCTTGGCGCCATCGGGCACGAGGCGGTAGAGGCGGCCACGATCGTTGCCGGAGTTCAAATCGAGATGTTTTTTGAGCGACTCGGGGAGCGACCACGGATGCTCAATCGTCTCGCGGGCCATATCGCAAAACCACAGGCAGCCGTCCGGCGCATTCGTGAAAAAGACGGGGCGGCACCAGTTGTCGCGACTCGCGGCGAATTCGCTCTTTTGCTCATCGGCGGCACGCTCAGCGGTGAGCTGCACTTCGCCGTGGAGGACTTTGCGGTGGATGAGATTGCTGCCGCAGTCGGCGATGAAGGCGTTGCCGTAGTACGCGGCGGGATACGCATCGCCGCGGTAGATGGTGATGCCCGCGGCGCCTGTAAAATAGCCACTCGCGCGGCCGCCGCCTTCCACCACGCCCTTGGAGGCGCCGGAGACGCGCCATTGTGTGCGGATGACGCGCCACGGCTCCACGGGGCTGGTGCGGAAAACTTCGGCCTGCGGGCCGTCGGGGGCGATATCCACCGCGGGCGGCGGTAGGATTTCGCCTGGCGAGGAGGAGGTACGATCGTGCAGGAGTTGGATGATATGGCGGCTGTTGGAGCAGACGAATTTACGGCCGGCGTCGTCGAACGACATGCCCCACTGTCCGCCGCCGACTTCGGCGCGGAGTTCGAGTAGGGCGGGGTCGAACGAAAAATCGCGGCCACGCAGCTCGAGCACGGGATCGGCGGCGCGAGCGAAGCTTTTGAGTTTGCTCGCATTGCCGCCGAGCGCGCCGTGGATGCGCTGGTCCGGGCCCCACTGCAGGTAGTTGGGGAGGGCCTGGACGTTTAGCTTTTCCAGGCCGGCGCCAAAGCCGCTGGCGACGAGCGCGTGAACGTCGGCTTTATCGTCGCCATCGGTGTCTTTGAAATAGAGCAGTTGCTGCGAGGCGAGGACGAAGACGCCGCCGTCCCAGCAGGTGATGGAGGTAGCCCAGGACAGGCCGTCGGCGTAGACGGTGGCTTTGTCGTAACGGCCATCGCCGTCGGTGTCCTCGAGGAGTTTGATGCGGCTGAGTTTTTCGGCCGCGCGCTCGGAGTAATCGATCATCTCGACGACGTAGAGGCGGCCGTTTTCATCGAAGGTCATCGCGACCGGGCTGACGATGAGGGGCTCCGAGGCCATAAGCTCCACATGGAAGCCGGGGCGGACGGTGAAAGTTTCGACCGCCTTCTCCGGCGGCGTGGGCGGGATGCGCGGTAGATCCTCTGGTTTCACCTCGGGCTCCGCGGCAATGGAGGCAAATGCGAGCAGCGGGATGTTCAGAAATGGGAGAAGACGGGCGAACATGGCGGAGGAGTTTCCGATATAGAGATACGCGGGGCGAACTTTTTCGGAGCGGCTTCTTGGTGGCGTGACGCTCTGCGTCGCGCCTAGAGCCTGTCCGGCAGTTGTTGGTGATCGCTATTTGAGGGCCAACAATTGCCGGACATGTTCTTGGCCCTTAAGCTAGGCGCGACGTAGAGCGTCGTATCTGTTTAGCCTCTCGAGGGGAAGCATGTAGCTGCGACCTTCCGGTCGCAGCTACATTGCTCCGTTTACGCTTATCGGATGAGGCTAAACAAATACAGAGCGTCACGCCACCAAGAGGTCTCCCAGAGCCAGCCGCGCTCACTTTTTGTCTCTTGTGAACTGGAGGGAGTGGCGATAAGCAACGTCACAGCGACTCACCTCCATGCGTCCGATTTCCCGCCGACAATTTCTTTATGCTACCACGGCTGCCGTGGGAGGCTTGGTACTGGCGGAGGGCGCGGCGGTGGAGCCGGTGATCGATATCCACCAGCACGTGGACTACACGGGACGGACGGATGAGCAGATGTTTGCGCACCAGCGGAAGATGGGAGTGACGCATACGATTCTGCTGCCGGCGGGGCGGTTTTATAATTTGGAGGCGGGGGTGAGCGGGAATGATCGGGCGCAGGAAGTCGCGCGGCAGCGGCCATGGGAGTATTTCTTTTTTGCCAACGAAGTGCCGTATCTCAGCGATGCGCGGGATGTGATTGTGGCAGGATTGAAAGCGGGTGGGCTCGGCATTGGGGAGCAGAAGTTCATGCTCGATGCGGATTCGCGGGCGCTGGTGCGCATCGCGGAGATCGCGGCGGAATTCGACGTGCCGGTGCTGCTGCACTTTCAGTTCAACCGCTACAACACCGCCTTTGAGCGCTTTCACGTGATCCTGGAGAAATTTCCGAAGGTAAACTTCATCGGCCATGCGCAGACTTGGTGGGCGAATGTGGACGCGAAGGCGGACCAAGCGGTGCTGTATCCCAAGGGGCCCATCACGCCGGGCGGGCTGACGGACCAGTGGCTGAAAGACTATCCGAATCTTTTCTGCGACATGAGCGCGGGCTCCGGGCTGAATGCGTTGCGGCGCGATGAAGAGTTCACGCGCGGTTTTCTCGACCGGCATCAGGACAAACTGCTCTACGGAAGCGATTGCAACGACATCGTCGGGGAGGGGGAGAAGTGCAGCGGCGCGGGCATGCTCGCGGCGATCCGGAAGTTTGCCCCGAACAAGGCGGCGGAGCGGAAGATTCTCTTTGAGAATGCGAAGCGGGTATTGAAGCTGAAAATCTGACGATGTTGGGATATTTTCGAAAATTGGCGTCGCGGCTTGGAAAGCCGAAGACGCCGTCTCCTGCGCCGACTCCCGAGAACGAAGAAACGCCGCCGTATTTGGATGAGCCAGGATTTTTGTGATGATTGGGGATATGCCCACGAATTCGTGAGGAGGAGCCGAAGCGCGAATACGACCTGCAGCGAGACTGGACGCGCCTGCATTTCCCAGTAACGTCCCGCCCTCATCATGTTCAGTCTGCTGGCCGATAAACTACAGGGCGTCTTCCGCAACCTCGCCGGGAAGGGGAAGATCTCGGAGTCCAACATCACGGATGCGTTGCGCGAGGTGCGCATGGCGTTGCTGGAGGCCGATGTCCATTTCCAGGTGGCGAAGGATTTCATCGCGCGGGTGAAGGAGCAGGCGATGGGCGAGGCGGTGCTGAAGTCGGTGACGCCCGGCCAGCAGATCGTCAAAATTTTCCATGATGAGCTGACCAAGCTGCTGGGGGGCGATGCCTCCGAGCTGAACCTCACGCCGCCGGCGCGCATCCTCATGGTGGGCTTGAACGGCGCGGGCAAGACGACGACGAGCGGCAAGCTGGCGAATTTGCTGCGCAAGCAGGGCAAGGCGCCGGTGCTGATCGCGTGCGACCTTTACCGTCCGGCGGCCATCGAGCAGCTCGCGACGCTCGGCCGGCAATTGAGCGTGCCGGTCTTCACACCGCCGGCGGGGGAAACGGACGTGCTGAAGGCGGCGAAGCTGGCGCAGGAGTGGCTCGCGCAGACGCCGCACAACGTGGAGATTTACGACACGGCGGGCCGGCAGGAAATTGACGAGGCGCTGATCGCCGAGATCAAACGACTCAAGGAATTTCTCCAGCCGCAGGAAGTGCTGCTCGTGGCCGATGCCGCGACCGGCCAGCAGGCCGTGAGCGTGGCGACGCATTTCCACGAGGCGCTCGATATCACAGGCCTCGTGCTCACCAAGCTGGACGGCGATGCCCGCGGCGGCGCGGCGCTCTCGATGCGCGAGGTGACGAAGCGGCCGATCAAATTTTCCGGCAGCGGTGAGAAGATGGACGCCTTCGAGGTATTCCATCCGGACCGGCTGGCGGGGCGTATCCTCGGCATGGGCGACATCGTCACGCTGGTGGAAAACGCGGCGGCGGCCATCGACGAGGCCGAGGCGAAGCGGTTGGAAGAGAAGATGATGAAGGCGCAGTTCGACTTCAACGACTTCCTCGAACAGTTCAAGATGATGCGCCGGATGGGTCCCTTGGAGAGCATCCTGAAGATGCTGCCGGGCATGGGCGACACGTCGAAATTGAACATCGATGAAAAGCAGATCAAACGGACGGAAGCGATCGTGCTTTCGATGACCAAAGAAGAGCGGACCAAGCCGGACATCCTCAATGCGCGCCGGCGCCAGCGCATCGCGAAAGGCAGCGGGCACACCGTCTCGGAGGTGAATGACCTGATCAATCGCTTCAACGAGATGAAGAAGATGATGAAGCAGATGCCGCGGCTGCAGAAGATGATGGGGCGGATGAAACCGAAATCGCCGTTCGGAGGATAGGTCCTATGCGCGAGTTCGACTTTCACGACTTCCTCGCGCAATTCAAGATGATGCGTCGGATGGGCCCGCTGGATAAGATTCTGAAGATGTTGCCCGACGTGGGTGATGTGTCCAAAGTGAACATGAGCGAGAGGCAGATGCGGCAGACGCAAGCGATTGTCTATTCCATGACTTTCGAGGAGCGGAGCAGGCCGGAAATTTTGACCACGCGGCGGCGAGAGAGAATTGCGAAGGGCAGCGGACGGCCGGTGGCAGAAGTGGATGATTTGATACGGCGTTTCGGGGAGATGAAAAAGATGATGAGAAAGATGCCGCGACGGCCGCGGCGGCCGGGGGATGATGAACCGCCATTGGCTGGCGTTGTCCGCTAGGGCTGGCGGTTTGAGGAGCGAATTGTTTTAGGAAAGGAGAGCGTCGGGAATTGTTGTTTCGAATGACTCGACCGTTCCGTTTTCTCTCCGTCTTTCTCCTGCTGGCTGTGACGGCGCTGGCCGATCCCGCCAAGCCCAATGTCATCTTTATTCTCTCCGATGATTTGGGCTATGGGGAGCTGGGCTGCTTTGGGCAGACGAAGATCAAGACGCCGAACCTCGATCGCATGGCGGCGGAGGGGATGCGCTTTACGCAGGCCTATGCCGGGACGACAGTATGCGCGCCGAGCCGCTGCACGCTGATGACGGGCAAGCATACGGGGCACTCGGCGATTCGCGGAAACAAGGAAATCAAGCCGGAGGGGCAGGAACCCATGCCGGCGGACACCTTCACGGTGGCGCACCTTATGCGCAATGCGGGCTACGCCACGGGGCTCATCGGAAAATGGGGCCTCGGGTTTCCAGGCTCGCCGAGCACGCCGGACAAAATGGGGTTCGGCTATTTCTACGGCTACAACTGTCAGATGCAGGCGCACAACTACTACCCCGATCATCTGTGGCGGGATGCGAGCAAGGTGCCGCTGGACGGCAAAACGTACTCGCACGATTTGATGGCCGAGGAAGCGCTGGAGTTTGTGAAGCGTAACCGTGAAAAGCCGTTCTTTCTCTATCTCGCCTTCACGATTCCGCACGGAGACTTCGTCGTTCCTGATCAGGGCGAGTATGCGAAGGAGAGCTGGCCGGCACAGTCGAAGAACATTGCCGCGATGATCACCCGGATGGATAAAGACATCGGCCGCCTGATGGCATTGCTGGTGGAGCTGAAGCTGAATGAAAACACGCTGGTGTTTTTCGCCAGTGATAACGGTGCCGGCCATGCGCCGAAATTTTTCGAGAGCTCGGGGCCACTGCGGGGGATCAAGCGCGATATGTATGAAGGCGGCCTGCGCTCGCCCAGCATCGCGCGGTGGCCGGGACGCGTTAAAGCCGGCGTGGTGAGCGAGCAGGTGTGGGCCTTTTGGGATTTGCTGCCGACGCTGGCGGAACTCACCGGGCAGAAACCGCCGGGTGGTCTCGATGGGGTGTCCGTCCTGCCGGCGCTGCTGGAAGGAAAAGCCGTGGCGCATCCGCCGCTTTACTTTGAATTTTACGAGCGCGGCTTCACGCAAGCGGCACGCATCGATGATTGGAAGGCCGTGCGGCTCGGGACGAAGAAGCCGGTGGAACTGTATGATCTGAAAAGCGATCCCTCCGAGAAGAACAACCTCGCTGCCCAGCATCCCGACGAGGTGAAACGTTTTGAAGAACTGTTGAAGTCAGCGCACACGGATTCCGCCGTGTGGCCCATCCGCGAAAATGTCGGGAAGGGAGGAAAGACCGGCGCCGAAACCGAGGACGAAAAATGATCCCGCGCCGCACGATGCTCAAGACGGTGGCGGCGGCAAGTGCGGCCGTCTGGCTACCTCCGCGAGCTTCGGCGGCAGAAGTGACGCCGGTTTCCAGCGAGAGCATCCTCGCGTATCTCGAAGGACTGGCGCGGGACGATGGCGGTTACGGCTGGGAAGGGCAGGGGCACTCACATCTTACGCCCACGTTCTTCGTTATTGGGTGCTATCGGCTGCTAAAGAAGCCGCTCCCGCGCTCCGCAGCGCTGGCGGAGTTTGTGCGCACGCACCATCCCGCGGCGTTGAAGAAGCTCGAGCAGGAGCGGCGCATCTTTGAATGGCAGCAGGCGCAGGCGCTGGCGTGGCTGGGCGCGGATGCCGGGTTTCTCAAAGAACGTATCGCGGCGTGGAAGCAACCGCTCGCCTACATGAAGCAATACGAGCAGCACGGGTATCCGCTGTTTTCGTCGGAGATGGGCGTCATTCTCGCGCGCGTGCTGCTCGGGATGTCGGCGGAGGAGTTGCCGAAAGAGTTTGTCGCCTACCTCGATCGCCATCGCCGGGCCAATGGCAGTTTTGCTAATACTCCCGCGGAGGATGGCAGCGATGGCCACGTGCTCAGTACGTGGTGGGGCTTGCAAGCGTTGCAGACACTGAACCGCAGCCGGGAGCAGCGCGACGAGTGTGTGGCTTGGTTGAAGGCCTGCCAATTGCCAGGTGGCGGCTTTACGTTTCAGCCGAAGCCGGAATTTGGCGGCGCGGACGACGTCGCTTACACGTGGGCGGCGGTGCGGGGGCTGCGGCACCTGGATGCAGAGCCGGAGCGGCGCGAGGCGGCAATCAGCTATCTGCATTCATTGGCCAATGCGGATGGCGGATTCTCAGATCGCCCGGGCTGGCGGAGCAATCCGATGGCGACCTACTACGCGCTGGATGCGCTCGACGCCCTCCGGGCGCTGGATTCGCTGGCCGGAATCAAGCGCCGTCCGGCTCCGGGGAAGCGGGTGTTGCCGGAGAATCTTAAGGTCTTTACCATCCAGCTCGAAGCACATGGGCAGGGGAGTCCGAGCGAAGCCGTGGCGCTCGCCCGCGCGCTCCGCATTCATTGGTGGGGTGCAAAAAATGCAAAACCCGAGTGGCTGGCGCGGGCGCAGGCCCTGGCGGATCAGCAGAAAGTGGCGGTGAAATTTTTCGTGGCGAATGAGGAATACGGCACATGGGTGCATGTCCCCGGGCAGGGCACCTATAGTCACACCAGTGACATCTTCGCGCCCGCCGGCGCGGAGATTGGTTCCTCGCTGGCGAAGCAAGGCGTAGTCTCGTGGGAGCAATTTCGCCGGGAGCGTCTTGGCCCGCTGGAACGCGGGCAGGGGCGGCTGTTGTGGCAATTTGGCGAGAACGAGGAACTCGTGCGGATGTATCTCGATGATTCCGTCGAGCGCGGCGGCTACGCGGCCATCAGTACCTACCATTTCGGGAATCCGGATTTCACCAACAGCGAGCCCTTCCTTCATCGCTGGCGCGGCCAGATTCCGTACGTCGCCTTGCAGGATTCGCACGGTCCCGAGCCCTGGTGGTTTGCCGATATGACGACCGGCTTTCGCACCGTGTTCCTCGCGACGGAGCCGACGTGGGAGGGGTGGCTGAAGGCGCTGAAGCAAAATTGGGTGGTGGCCATCCGGCGCGACGCGTGGACGGCGGGCAAGACGTGGATGCACAGCGGCTCGCTCGAGGTACTGGAGTATGTGCAGTCGCGCGAACAGGAGTGGCGCTGGTGGGATCATCCGGAGATCCGGCGTCCGCTGGTTTCGCTCGTCGCGGTCCGGCCAGGGGATGAATTTGAAGCGGGCAAGCCCGAGCAGGGTGTGACGATTCGCGTGCGATGTGCATGGGAAAATTCTCCGCAGGGTTTGCTGAAGCAGCCGCTCGCGCAGTTCGTCCGATTGACCGTGGATGGGGAGGAGGTGACGCCGACTTTGCAGGCGAAGAAGCGGCCGAATGGGCTCTATGACGAATACTATCACGCCTTCCACATTCCCGAGCCGAAGGCCGGGGTGCATCGCGTCAAAGCGGTGGTGCAGGAGCTGGCGACGAAGGGGGAGGTTTCGGAAGCGATTGAGTTCACGGTGTGATCGGATTCGCGCTAGAAATGCGATGTCAGGAAAGTGGGAATCGCTCGCCACAAGTTGCGTGCAAGTAGCCGTAGCCGGGAGGCTGCGGATCGCGCTCCAACATTTCTGAACGCGTTTTGTGGAGGCGGCCGCAATCCGCAGCCTCCCGGCTGCGGCTACAAACGCGGCAAGCACATCGAGCGATGCCCGTGAGAGGTGTGACTTAAAATTGGCCTGCAAGCTTCCGCTTGCAGTTCCATCAAAACCAGAGCGCCCCGCTCCCAGCATTGCTGCCAGGAGCGGGGCGCGGACGGGATTGAGGAACGCGCGGACGCCAATTGGGAGGGGTGAGCCGCAGGTGCTTCAGTCGGGAGTTACACTGGTTTGTATTGGCCGGGAATGGCGCGCGGATACATGCCGTCGGGGCCGGGCTTCACCGGCATGTCGGCATCCCACGCGAGCGTCGGCGGGAAGATGCTCTTGCCGCCCTTGAGCATCTTTTCCATCTCCACTTCCACGCCACTGTAGGTGGCCTGGCGGCCCAGGATGGCGGTGGCGGTGCTGGTCGCGCCGCGTTCGGCTTCGTTGTAATCCTTGTTGTTGCGGACGGCGTCGAAGAAGTCGTCGTGCTCCTGCTGGTAGGGATCCTTGTCGCCCTCGCTTTTGTGGCGCCAGGCTTCACCGCCGCCGGTGGGCGTGATGACGTAGCGGTTCACTTCACAACTGCCCTTGGTTCCGACAACGGCCTCGCTGACGCTGTTCCAGCAGTTCACGATGTGGCGGCAGTAGCTGTAGCAGCGCGAGCCGTCGTCGTAGGTGAATTCCACCGCGTGGTGGTCAAAGATTTCGCCGTAGTCGACCCCTTTGCGGACTTCGCAGCCGCCCATGCCTTGGGCCTTCACGGGCGCCTTCTGGCCCTTCACCCAGTTGATGACGTCGAGATTGTGAATGTGCTGCTCCACGATGTGATCACCGCAGATCCAGGTGAAGTAGTACCAGTTGCGCATCTGGTATTCCATTTCGGTGAGCTTGCGGCCTGCCTGCTTCTCGAGATCGGCGCGTTTCTTCAGCCACGGCGTGGCGCCGTTCCAGTAGGCGCGCATCGTCGTGATGTCGCCAATGGCACCATCTTGCAGACGCTTGATCGTCTCGATGTAGCCCTTCTGGTGATGGCGCTGGAGACCCACGCCCACTTTCAAACCTTTCTTCTTCGACTCGGCGGCGGCGGCGAGGAAGCGGTTTACGCCGGCGGCATCGGTGGCCACCGGCTTTTCGGTAAACACGTGTTTGCCCTGCTTGACGGCTTCTTCAAACATCATCGGGCGGAAGCCGGGGGGCGTGGCGAGGATGACCACGTCGGCCATGGCGATCGCCTTTTTGTAGGAATCCCAGCCGATGAACTGGTTCTCTTCCTTCACGTCCACGCGGTCCTTGTGCTGGCTCTTGAGATTGTTGAGCGAGCTCTTGAGGCGGTCCTCAAACACGTCGGCCATGGCCACGAGTTTCACGGGGCCCTGGTTGAACGTGGAAAGCGCCTGGCCGGCCGCGCCGCTGCCGCGTCCGCCGCAACCGACGAGAGCGATCTTCAATTCTTCGCTGGCCGCAGCGCCATGGGCGTAGCGGAGCGGGTCGAGCGCGCCGACGACAGCGGCCGCGCCCAGGATGCCGCCACTACGCGCCAGGAAACTGCGGCGCGTGTGCGGGATAATGATGGGTTCGTTCATTGGTATTGTTGATGTGGGTGAGAAATGGAGGTGCACTCCTGCATGAACAGGGGCGCAGCCGCATGCCTACGGCGGATTAAGCACCGAGGGCGAGTATTTCTTTGCGGTCGCGCGCAGGAATTTGCGGGGAGGGAGCGCGTGCCCATCGAACACGGCGGTGAGCCAGGTGGCGGCAATCGAATCGAGGGGCGTGAACACTGGGAGCCGGGCCGCCCTCGCCCGGAGCTTGGGTGGAGCGGTTTCAGAAATGTCGTTGCCGTTCTCCGCGGCGTTGATGCTCGCTGTCGCTCGCACCCTGCGGGCTGCCTGCGGCAGTCTTTCTCGCTCCGCTCGGATTCGGCCACGGCTACAGACGCACACCGCATCGGGAACGGCTACCGTTCTGTTTAAGCTCGGGGCGGCGCGTCCCGGCTCCAGTTAAAAGACCTCGCTTAAAACCCAATCCGGACCGACCCGGTGGCGTTGGTCTTTTGGGGAGGGATGACTGCTCGCATGCGCTTGATGTCCTCCTCTGAAACGCCGGAGGCATCGAGGGCGGCATCCGCTGCGGCGGCGTCCTTGCCGCGCCACGTCTGATAAATCTGCTCCACGGATTGCGTGCGTTGCTCGGGGTTTTGCACGCTCTTGGCCCAGTCCATCGCGGCGGAGGGATCTTTTTGGGAGACGGCCACGGCATAGGTGCGGCGGGCGTTGTCGAGCTCCGGTCCCTGCGGCTGCTTGGAAAGCCATTCGCCCGCGGCTTTGGAATCCTGCCAGGCCCATTGGCCCACGACGCGGTCATAGAGCTGCGGTTTATCCTTTTCCTCTGCACCCTCCATCATCAGGTCGGCTCCCTTGGCCGGCTGCATCATCATGATCATGTTCGAGGCGGAATCGCGCATCGGCTTTTGCTCATCGGCGGGCAGCGAGTGGATCCATTTGACGGCCGCATCCGCGTCCGTCATCGCCCATTGGCTCACCACGCCCTGGCGGATCTGCTGCTTCTGCTCGGGAGACATGGTGGCGGCGCGATCCAAAAGACGTGTGCGGCTGGACTCGGAGGTGCTGCTATTGGCGATGCCGGACAGCGCCATCGCGCGGGTGGAATCATCCAGCGAGGGAAGCTTTTGCAGCGCGGAATCGAGGTCGCTCGCCGCCATGCCGGCAAACATCATACTCACCAGCATCCCCTTGGTCCGGTCGTTGCCGTCTTCCTTGCGCTCCGTCTGGTACCAGCGCCAGACGCCGTCCGGATCGCGGCGGGACCAAGCGCCGACAATGGACGCGCGCACGCCGAAATCCATCGGAGAGCCGGAGCCGAGTTTCTGTTCGGCGTAGGCGAGGGCGGACTTGCCGTCCGATTCCGCCCACTGGCCGAGCAGAAGGGAATACATCATCATTTTCTGCTGCGGCTCTTTCACCGTTTTTTCCACCTCGGCGAGGGCGTCCTGCAACTGGGCATCATCCAGCTCCACCAGCGGGGCGATGGCGCGGAGCATGCCGCGGATGTTCATCATTCCGCCCATGCCCACGCCCATTTGCTGCCGGGCACGAGCGATCAACGCCGCGACATTGGGCTTCCCATCGGGCCCCTTCAAATTTTCATCCATTTCGTCGAACTTTCGGACGAAAGAGCGCTGGCTATGCGCATCGGATGAGCCGGCATTTCCGGATCCGCCCGCAAGGCTTTGCGAGCTGCTTTTTCCAGCACTGTTGGCGGCTTGGGATTTGGAGGAATCGCCGCCCGAACCGATCAAGTAGGCAACGACGACGGTGGCAATCCAGGCGACGGCGATAAGGAGATGCTCGCGTTTCATGGGCATGAAGGATTGTCCTCCATCTTAGAGCCCGAATTGCGGGTGCCAACTAAATCGTTACAGGTCGGTAAATCTTCGCACCGAAGACGAACCGAGCGTAACCATCGAATGAAGACTGGGAGCGAGTCTTAGCCGCCGTAGCTGCTTTCCACGCGGTGCGCGACGTCGAGGTAACCGTAGTCGGCCTCGTAAATCTGCTTCATGGCCTCGAGGTAGTCTTCCTTTTTGCCGAGCTTCTCGTAGACGAGGCCCAGCTGATAGAGGACTTCCTTTTTCAGGGCATCCATGCCGGTGATTTCGCTTGCGGCGGTCTTGAACTGGACGACGGCGAGGTCGTTCATGTTCTTGGCCACGAAGCACTGGCCGAGCAGGTTCATCGCCTTCAGGCGCACGTTCGGGTTTTGCCGGGCGCGCTGCAATTCCGGGACGGCTTCCGTAAATTTGCCCGCATTCTTGAGCACTTCGCCGAGCTCGTAGCGGAGCTGCAGGTCGGTGGGGTTGTCGGCCACCCGCTTCTTGGCGGTATCGATGACCGAGCTATCGCGGTGTTCGCGGAGCGAGGTGAGCTCATCCGCGTACGGTTTGACGTCCGGGCTCTCCTGGTCCGGCACGCTGGCGAGGTAATTTTCCAGCACCTTGATGCGCCGCTCCGTCTTCCGCATTTCCAAATCGGTCTTTTTACGAGCGATGTTGGCGTCACCACCATTCGTCAGGTTGTTGGTGTGCGTGTAAAACCAGATGGCGCTATCCAAATGGCCTTCAGCCTCTTCCTCCGACCCATTGTTGGCCAGGATGACTTCAAACCACTGTTCATAGAGGTTGGAGAGCCGGCGGGAGATATCCACGTTGCTCTGCTGGCCTTCCCATTGGGCGTAGAAGTCGTGCACTTGCTGGCCGATTTGCTCGCTGGTGCGTACCACTTTGCCGGCGGTTTCGAGCTTCTTTGATGCTTCTTTGTCGGCCAGCTTGTCCTGGAAGCTTCCTTCCTTTTCCCAGCCACCCTTGTTCATGGTCGCGCGGGCAGAGGCGTCCTTGCCCTTCTTGATGGCGTCCAGATCGGTGGGATTGATTTGTGCAATCTTATTGTAGACCGCGACCGCCCGTTCGCTGTCGCCGATGGCCGCATAATGGCCGGCGAGCTGGTGCATCAGCTTCGTGTCCTTCGGATTGGAGCCAACGAGGGTCTCCAGCGCAAAGGAGGCGACTTGCGGCAAATTGGCCTTGGTGGCGGCGTCAAAGAGGAGCTGGTTGGCTTGCGGGTTCCGCGGGTCCGTGGCCAGGACTTTCTCCGCCATTTCCATGGCGGCGATGGGATCCTTTTTCAAAGTTCCGGACGCCGTGAGTCCGAGCGTCGTGCCGGCGATCGAGAAGGCCCCGGCCTTTTTTCCGCCGGTCTGAGCCAGCGCGGCGGCGCGCAAAAGTTTGCGCCCGTCCAAAAATCCCGGAGCCTCCTTGAGCACGCTCTGCATGAGCTGCACCACGTAGCCGTGGTTGCCAATATCGTTGGCATGCCGTGCTTTGAGATAGAGGGCTCGGGCGTTTGCTGAGAGGTCGTCTTCTTTCATGATGGGAAATTAAATCCGGGGAGCAAAAAGTAGCAGACAACCACATCTTTTACAATGGGGTCGCGCAATGAAATTGTTGTGGGTCGCGCACTTTTTCTTGTGGGCAAGCCGCTGGACAGAAGAACGGCGAACACTGCTCCGGGGCCCGGAAACCCACGCCGGCAGAAGGAATGGCCGGTGCGGCGCGCTACTCTTTTTCTCGCCCAAGAAGGCCGCTCATCAACCCACCGTGATCCCCGGCGGACCAAGTTCCGGCATAAGTATCGCCGTAAATGAGCACCCGGGCCGAATAGGCGCTGCCGCCGCCGGGCAGACCGAATCCATCCACGGTAATCACGGGCGTGTCTCCCGCCCATTTGACCTTCACCGGGATGGGCGCGGTGACGTCGCGCTTGCCGTATTGGATGCGGGCGCGGACGAGCCAGTTGTCGCCGAACAGCTTGTTTACCCCCACGATGGTATACTTGTCCTCCTGCTCGGGCTGGAGTTGACCTTCCTTAATCATGCACCAGCGACCATTCATCACCGCATGGGTCATCGTGGCTTTGAATTTGGCTTCCAGTTCGTCCTGATTGGGAGCGTCGGACTTGGCGGGACTTTCCGCCTTGGCCGTCGGGGTGGGGGAGGCTGCTTTGGAATCCGCTGGCTTTTCGTCCGCCGCAGCAGTCGAAAGGAGCGCAGCCTTGAGAATCCCGAATGCACAAATGAGGGCGAGGCGTTTCATACGTGGTGACGGTGTATGCGATCGTCGGCATTCATCACCCGGAATGGGGGCCGATAAAAGCATTTCTTTCCCAGGGAGCGACGATTTTGGGTAAATGTTTGTTATCAACGGCTTCTTCACGCCTGAATCATTGATCTTCGGTAAAATCCGGCTAGAAAGTTGCTTCCTACCCGTTTTCCGTCCATGAATCGCACCCACTTCATCCTCGCTGGACTCATTTCCAGCGCCCTCCCGGCGTTCTCCGCTGACCCCACCAAAGAGCAGTTGGACTTTTTCGAACAGAAGATCCGGCCGATTTTTTCGAACAATTGCTACAAGTGCCACGCCATCGAATCCGGCAAGCACAAGGGCAATCTCACGCTCGATACGGCGGCTGAAACGCAGAAGGGCGGCGACACCGGCCGCGGGGTGGTGCCGGGCGATCTCGAAAAGTCGCTCATCTACACGGCGATTACTTACAAGGACAAGGACCTGCAGATGCCGCCGAGCAGCAGCGGTGGCAAGCTGACGGACGCGCAGGTCGCGGATATCGCCACGTGGATTAAGATGGGCGCGCCGGACCCGCGCAAGGAAGCGGCCAAGGTGACGAAGCTTTCCGGCCTGACGGACAAGGCGCGCGCCCACTGGGCCTATCAGCCGATCAAGAATTACCGCACCGTCGCGATCCCGAAGGTGAAGAACCAGGCGTGGATTCGGACGCCGGTGGACGCGTTCATTCTCCAAAAGCTGGAGGAGAAAAACATGCTGCCTTCGCCGGATGCGGATCGCGAGACGCTGCTGCGTCGTGCCTATTATGATATGATCGGCATGCCGCCGAGCCCCGCGCAGGTGGAAGCCTTCGTGATGGATGGCAGCAAGAACGCCTGGGAAAAGGTGGTGGATCAGCTGCTGGCCTCGCCGCACTACGGCGAGCGCTGGGGCCGCCACTGGCTCGATACGGCCCGCTACGCGGACACGGTGGGCGGCGACGCCAACACGAACAATGGCCGCACGGACTACCGCTATGCGCATGCGTGGACGTACCGCGACTACGTCATCCGCGCGTTCAACGAAGACAAGCCGTACGACCAGTTTCTCACCGAGCAACTCGCGGCCGATTTGCTGTACCCGATGAAGCCCGCGGGCAGCGTGGCGAAGAATCCGCCCGCCACCAAGTCGGCGGCCCCGGCGAAATCCGGCAAGCCCGACCCGCTGAATCTCACGGTGAAGACCTCGGCCTCGCCCAATGGCAAGATGCCGGCTCCCGCCAAGTCGGCTCCGACGCCGGGCAAATCCGCAGCCCCCGCGACGGCGGATACCGCCATGATGAATGGCGGCGATGGCATGATGATGATGAACGGTGGCTCGACCGGCGAAGTGACGGGCAGCGGCGAGATGGAGGCCGATCCGCGCCTCGCGGCTCTTGGTTTCCTGACGGTGGGCGAGCGCTTCAACAACAACAACGACATCATCAACGACCGCATCGATGTCGTCGGCCGCGGCATGCTGGGCCTCACGGTGGCCTGCGCGCGTTGCCACGACCACATGTTCGACCCCATTTCGCAGAAGGATTACTACGCGCTCCACGGCGTGTTTAATTCCATCAGCGAGCCCGCGGAAAAACCGCTCATCGCCGCGCCAGACCCGAAGGTGCGCGCCGACTACGAGGAGAAGAAGCTCGCCGTCGAAAAAGAGAACCGCGACATCTACTATCGCGAAGTCGAGCACTACCTCGACCTCGTCCGCTCCAAGCCGCTCGCCTACTTCAAGGCCGCGCTGCTCCGCGAAGAAAAGAGCGAGAAGGCCCAGCTCGAGCGTCAGGAGCTCATCAAGACCGAGCAACTCGACCCCATCCTCGCGAACTACTTTGGCCGCGTGCTGAACGAGGGCAACCGCTTCTACGGCCCCATCCGCAAATTCCAGATGGTGAAGCCGAGCGAGTTCGACACCGCCGGGCCGCTGGAGATGAAGGAGATCGTCAACAGCAAGCGCTACAGCCCGATCATCGTCAACGCCCTCAAGGAAGCGAATCCGAAGAGCTACGAGCAGGTCATCGGCGTCTACAACCGCGTGATCAGCCAGTATGCGCCGAAGATCAATGGCTACGTGAAGGCTTACCAGACCGCCACCACCGACAAGGTGGAAGGCTACGGGGATCTGGACTTCCTGTCCGGCCTCTTCGACATGACCCCGGCGCCCAAGGCCGACACCAACTGGGTGCGCCAAGCGACGGGTGGCTGGCCGGTGCAGTTCACGGGCCGTGCGAAGTTCGTCTTTGCCAAGCTCAACGAGCTCGACCTCACGCATCCTGGCGCGCCCGCCCGCGCCATGGTGGTGCGCGACCGCTCGAATCCGATGGACTCGAATGTGTTCATCCGTGGCCAGGCGGCGGTGCAGGGCGAACACGTCCAGCGCCACTTCCTGGAAATCCTGAGCCCGAACCACGTCGCGCCGCCGTTCAAGCAGGGCAGCGGCCGTCTTGAGCTCGCCAAGGCGATCACTTCCAAGGACAACCCGCTCACCGCGCGCGTGCTCATCAACCGCGCGTGGCTGTATCATTTCGGCGAAGGGTTCGTCCGCACGCCGGACGATCTCGGCGTGATGAGCGAGGCGCCCACGCACCCTGAACTCATCGACTGGCTCGCTTCCTGGTTCATGGAAAACGGCGAGAGCATGAAGAGCCTGCACAAGCTCATCCTCATGTCGCGCGTCTACCAGGCGAGCTGCTACACCCGCCCGGACTACGAAACCATCGACCCGGACAACCGCCTTCTCTGGCGCGCCAACATCCGCCGCCTCGATTTTGAATCGGTTCGCGACTCGCTCCTCGTGTTTAGCGGACGCCTCGATCCCAAGATGGGTGGCCAGCCGGTGAATATCACCGACGAGCCCTACATCTATCGCCGCAGCATCTACGGCTACATCGACCGCGGCAACGTTTCCGAGCTGATGGGCCACTTCGACTTCAGCGACCCCGACATGCCGAACTCGAAGCGCACGACGACCATCGTGCCGCAGCAGGCGCTCTTCCTGATGAACTCGCCCATGGCCATCGACGTCGCCCGCCGCGTCGCCGTGCGACCCGAGGTCACCCGCACCGATACGGATTTCCGCCGCGTCACCGCCATCTACCGCATCCTCTTCCAGCGCCAGCCCACCAAGGCCGAGGCGGAAGTGGGCATCGCCTTTGTCCGTAGCGAAGCGCAGAAACAAGGGGAAGTCGACGCCGCCGGCGTCGAACTCGCCAAGAAAACTGCGCAGATCGCCAAGCGCATCGAAGATCGCCGCAAGCGCGACAACGACGGCAAAAAGGAAATCCAAAACGAAGGCGACGTCGTCGAACGCAAGGTCCTCAACCCTTGGGAAAGCTACATCCACGCCCTCCTCTTCTCCAACGAAGAGGCGTACGTGAACTAAGCTTCAAGACGACGTTTTAGACGGGGCGGTTCCCGATCGGGAAAAGATAGGTAGCCGCGACCGGAAGGTCCGCGGGGAGTGGCGCCGATTTTTCGCAAACTGCTGGAGCGGAGGGGTGCTGCCGGCAGTGGCACTCGCGCTCGAACGTATGCCCCGAAGAATCTCGCTTCGCGCGAGAGTGGTGCCATTTCAGCACGCGAGATGGTCGCTCTGCTTGCGCCGTCAATCCATCCTAGGTTAAGAGCGATTGCCAAAAATCTCTTCCGGCCCGACGGGCCGACGGACACAAGCCGGGGGCTTCCCCCCGGAGCACGGACGAATGGGTAACCAGCCAGCCGTCCCGACAAGCGAGGCGCTTCCAAACGGGGACCAGCAATTCTTATCGACTGCGTGCTTGCCGTGGCTGGCTCACCACGTCCCGTTCCTTCGCAGGTTTTTCGAGCCATTCAAAGATGGCGGCGGCGACCGCCCGCGCCGCGGCCTTTTCGGCTTCGGCCTGACGAGGGCCGAGCAACCACGCCACAACCTTGGGATTATCAATAAATTCGACCTCCAGAAGGCCGACGGCAACATTGGGAAGATGCGTATCCTGGCGGACATAGCCGAGCATCCGTAACCCGTCTTTTCGGTCGTCGGAATCTGGTGCGACCAATCTTTGTTCGTATTTGCCGCCCAAAGGCTGGAAGGCCTTGGCCACTCGTTCCGTCACCAAAGAGCAAAAACTTTTGTCGCGTGATGCATAGGGATTCAGGAAGTGCATATATTCCCATTTCACGTGATCCGCGGCGAGGTAATAGGATCGGGTGCCTTCAGCTTTATGGTTGTCGGAAGCATTAAAATGAATGCTCAAAAAAACATCCGCGTTCTCGCGCACGGCGACGGCCGCGCGCTCCATCGCTCCGAGATGGGAATCGTCATCCCGCGTGAGGACGACGCGAAGGCCGAGGGATTTGGCGCGCGCATCCGCTTGCAGCGCCGAGCGAACCGCCTTGGTGAAGCTTAAAGTAAGAGCCTTTTCTAGAGTCTTCCCGTCGGCGGCGGTGGCATTATTCCAAGACGCGCCGTCTCCGATCTGGGAACTGTCGGTTTTACCAGCGACCAGCTGGCCTCCATGGCCTGGATCGAGAACGATCACGGGGCCGGCGAAGCTGGAAGCGCAGCCCAAGCTGAAACACAGACCGAGGAGCGAGAGGAGTCGGTTTTGGATCATATTTTAAAAGAATGGCGGAATCGTTCGTGAAAAAACCAAGCGGCAATTAGCGGGGGATAATGCCGTAGGCTTTCAGGTCAAAAAAGCTCCCATGCACTATGCCCGAACCCTTTCCGACCACCGTCTCCCGCTCCACGATGTCCGCGGTTTTCCGGGCTGGATAGCCAGCGTGCGCCATGGCTTCGATGATTTGCGGAAACCGCTCGGCTTCCGTCGTGTAAGGCTGCGCTGCCAACCAAGCTTCCCGTTGTTTTGGACCGCTGGTCAAAACGGTCATTTCAACGCAAAGAAATTTTGCCTGCAAACTGGGTGTCCGAATTTTGCCAAATAGTTTCCCAAGGTACGTTGGCTTGGCTTCCATCTCCCAGGCCTTTTGGGCACAGAGGTCGAGGTGCGCATCGAGAAAACCCGGAAGCTGGTTGAAGCTTTCGAACAATTCGACCCGGGAGCGCTTGGCTTTGCCCAGCCGTGAAACCAGCGCCCACTCCACCCACGCTTGATTGGAACGCGAACGGATCGGCTCCGCCAAATAAGGCGTGCGCTCCCCGGGGGCGATGAGTTGCTCAAATTGCTCCGCTTCCGCGGCCCCCAGAACTTCGGCCACCCGCCGCTTCAAGGCGCCCCCCAACCGCTTATTACAATGATAAAGAAACCATTGCAGACTGCCGTCATTGCTGGTGAACCCAATGATCCCATAGGTAACCATGGGGGTTACGTCTCCGCTTTCCGCTGGGCCTTCCAGCTTTTTAAACGTTCCTTCCCAACAATCAATCAGATGAAAGCATCGCCCAAGTTCGCTTGGAAAGGGCAGGTCGAGCAATCTGTACACAGCGGGGTCGGCGACGGGAGGTTCCTCGACGGCGAGCCCGGCCCGCTGCCTCAGTTTTCCAATATTCGACTCGGTCGCTTCGGAGAATGCTCTCCATTTCGAAGGAATGGTGGCGTCCGCCCCCAGTTTCTGGGCGAGGGCGTGATTCAGTTGTTCAATGAGAAACCCATAAGACCCACGAGAGAAAGCGAAGCGCTCCGCTCCGAACGCGGTGGGGCAATGGCACAAGACAACCAATATATAAAGGACGGTCAGACGGAAGAAACACCGATGAAAGTCCATGGTTAGGAAGTGTCTCCGGGGGGCACGAGGGAATTGGGGCATAAGCGGTTTGCTACAAAGTAAGAATTGCGGGGTCAAATCTTTTTGAATTTTCGCGTCTGCCGGGAGCTCTTCGTTGGTTTGGGTGTTGGTTAAGTTTACGGTCCTCCCACTTTTTTTTGGCGCGAGAAACGATGCACTCGCGGGTCTTTCGCACTTTCGCCGCGATTGTGTCCTTGCACGGCGTCCGGCGGCGAAGCGCAGGGCAGGCGGCGGCGATGATACCGCCGCCGGGCTTTCGTTGGTCTACTTGGGCGGAGTGAGCGAGAGCCAATCGTGGCCGAAGAGGAGGAAGGCGGTGAGGCAGAGGAAGAGGATCCCGGTGAGGACTTTGACCAAGGCGGTGTGGCGCTTTTGGAAGCGGATGAGGTCCTCACTGCGCAGGCCAATCCACGCGAGGAGGAAGACGATGACGAGCGGGAGGATGAAGGCCAGATTGTAGAGCAGCAGATAGCCGATGGCGCTGGTGCGGCCTCCTTGCAGCATATACTGGATGGTGGGCAGGTAGACTTGGCCGGTGCAGGCGAGCTCCAGCAGTGAGACGACGATACCGGCGGAAAAAGCGGCGACCACGAACCGGGTGGAGCGCGAGCTGGTGCGGATGGTATAGCGAATGCGTTCCTTGAGGCTGGCGGGGAGTTGCAGCGTCATTTCCCCCACCTGCCCGCGCGCGGCGAGCTGGGCATCGCGGAAACAGAGGACGGCGACCATGAGGGCGAAGCCGGCGAGCAGGTAGTTGAGCACGACGCCGGCGAGACGCATGGCCGTGAGCCGGTTCAGGACTTCCGCGAGGCCGAGACCCACCGCGAAGTAGGTGAGGAAAACGGCGCTGATAAACGCCAGGCCCACGGCGAGAATTTCCCCCGGGCTGCGGCGGGCCACTTGCAGATAGGAAAGCAGGAAAATGATTGTCGCGAAGGCGCAGGGATTGATGCCGTCCAGAAGCCCGGCGCCGACGACCGCGCCCATTTTAAAGGACTCGTAGCGCTGGGTGATGGCGGTATCCGCGGTGGTGACGTCCGGTGTGGCGACGTCCGCCCAGCCGGGGTTGGGCACGGCGGCCGCGGTCTTGCGGAGCAAGGAACCGAGCGTGCCGAAATTGATGTCGTCGCGCACGAGCGCGCCCTCCTGCGTGAAGACGGAGGGCGTGGACTGGTGCAGATTGCTGGCGACCAGAAAGCGGGAGGAGAGCACTTCATTTTGCACGACGGCCTTGGGATCGGAGATGTCGTGCTCCTGGACGATCATCTGCGGAAACTCCCCGGCGAGCCGCTGGAGGAGGTCGCGCGTGCGCTCGCAATCGCGGCAGCCGGTCTTGAAAAAGAAGACCAATCGGAATTCCTGGCCCGTGGCGGCCGTGGCCGGTGCCGCCGGCGGCGGAGCCACCGCCACGTCGGCCTTCGTCAGCGTCGCGGGACTCAGCTTCGCGAGGGCGGCGAAGCTGGCGAAGGACTTTTGCTCGGAGAGCCCGAAGTACGTGAAGATTTTCGGCTGGTTATTCGTGGCAATCCCCCGGGAGAGCGGCACGAGCACGCCGTAAGCCTTTCCGAGGCGCGCATAGTTGGCTTCCAAAAAGTCGCCGATGCGGACGGGAGCGTTGGAGGGTTCCGGTTGCAGGCGGATGAGCGCGGCCAGGGCGGCCGGGTCCACGGGCCGGCCCAGGCGCAGCAGGGCGAACTGGGCCTCAAACCGCACCATGTCGGAAGGGTCGCGGGCGAGCTTCTCCAGGGCGGCAAGGATTTCGTCCGAGACGCCGGTGGTGCCGCGGCCATTCCCTGCCTCGGACCACGCGCCAAATTGCGTGCGGGAGGAGGAAAACCGGTAGCTGCTCCCATCGTTGTCCTCGTCGGCGACGTAGTGCGAGTCGTCAAAGAAATGCTTCCAGCCGTTCGACTCCGGCGCCGCGAGGCTCGGCAGGGTGGAGCGCACCGCCGCGGATTCGTCTTTCAAAATTTGGTCCAGCCGGGCGGCGGCGTTGCCCAGCCCCAGGGAATGATAGGCGGCGCGGCGCAACCAGGGATTCTTGGAATCGAGGAACGGAGCGATGGTGGCGTGCTGGGCATCGTCCCGGCCGGAGAGCAGCACCATGGCGAAGACCTTCACCGACTCCGGCGCCTTCGCGTTGTGCAGCGTCTTGTTGCTCCAGTCGGCAATGGCGGCGGCAATGGACGGGTGCCGCCGGGCGCGGGCGAATTCCCACGTGTAGATCATGTCCGGCTGAATCAACGGCTCGGGGCGGACGAGCTCATCCAGCAGCATGCCGATGCGGGAGGGCGTGGCATATTTGACCCAGGTCTCCACGGCCGTCTCGCGGACGTCGTCCGCCGGATCGCGCAGCAGGCGTAGGGCGAGTTCCAGCCGCGGGTCGTCGAGCTGATCCGTCGCCGTGCTCACCACGCCGGCGCAGGTCCGTTTGTCGAGGCCGCTGAGGATATCGTAGACGGATAAAAGATGGCGGACGGCGATGGGATCGCCGGCCACGCCGAGCACCAGCGCGGCGCGCAGCTTTTGTCGCGCGGATCCGCTCTGAAAAAACTGCACCAGCGTGGCGCGCATGGCGCCCGGGGAAGCCTCCTGGGCGCCGGGATCGACGGGGCCGGCGGCACCGGTTGTGCCGGGAGACGCGGCCGCGGCGGCGTTGAAGGCGTTGTAAAGTTCGTCCAGCTTGGAGACCGCTTTGCTGGTGCTATTTGTGGTGGTGGTGACGGCATCCGTGAAAAAGCCGAGCGGCAGATGGAGGCCATCGAGCACGGCGTCCTGCTTCACCTGATTGCCGGAATCGAGCGCCTGCAGGAGCAGTCCGGTACTGCGGCCATACGAGGACAGAATGCGCAGCGCGGCCGCGGCGACGTCCGCATTGGGATGCGTGGCAAAGGGCGTGGCAAAGCGGATGTTTTTGCCATCGTGATCGTCGCGGCTTTCCAGCGTATCGAGGCACTGCAGGATGATCTCCGGCGGGGCCTTCGCGAGCTCCGTCCACACCACGTCCGGGATCTCCGAGCGCGTGGAGAGGAGCGCGGCGAGGATGGCGGGCTTCAGGGAATTGTGCTTCTGGAAATTTTCCAGCAGCACCTTGTTGTCCTTCGCGACGGCGGCATAGGCTCCCACGGCGCTGACGCGGACAAATTGATCTTCATCCGCCAGCCGGGCGGCCACCTTGCCCTTGACGTCGTCAAATTTCCGAACCTTCACGGCCTCCAGCGCCGCGGCGCGCACCCGCCAGCGGGAGTCGGTGAGGCAATTGGTGATCGGGCCGGAGTAGATGGCCACATTGGCGGCCGCCGTGGCTTCGATGGTGCTGATGACGATGTTTTCGGACGGGTGCTTGAGGAAAGGCTCCAGCGCCTGCACGGTGCCGGTGTCGGGCGCATGGGCGCCGATGCCGCGGATCATCGCATGGAGGACGCTCTCCACCTTTTCCTTGGCGAGCAGCGGCTTGATCAACGGCACGGCGTGCCGGCCGCCGGCGGCAAAGGCGGCGTCGACCGCGGTCTCGCGCACCAGCGGATCGGAGGATTCCAGGAAGTCGGCGATGATCGGGAGCACGGTCGCCCCGCCATGGCCCAGCTCCGGGAGCGAGCTGGATTGATTATCCGGCGTGCCCTGCGCGAGTCCGCGGGCGAGCGCGGCGGCCTGCTTCGGGAGCGCGCCCTGGAGGATGAGCCGGTATTCCGCGGCCTTCAGCGCCGCGCGGGCGGCGGGCCCGAGGTCCTGCTGATTTTGCAGGAAGGCTTCCACATACGAAATCGCCGGGAGCCCGTAGGCTTGCAGGCGGATCATCGCGCGCTCGGAGCGCTCGCGCTGGCCGGAGACGATCTCCAGGGCGATGACGCGGAAGGTCTCCTCGGTCAGTTTGCCGCCCGCTGTTTTGTTGGCGGGTTTTCCTTTCAGCGCCCAGCTCTTCCACTGTTTCAGCGGCTCATAGTTGGCGCCGCTGGCGTCTTCCAGCCAGGGATCGAAGCCGAAGGTATTGCCGGCGGCGTCTTCCAACAGATCGAGCGCGCCGAGCCGGACGGACAAGCGGGGATAGCTGAGCAATTCCACCAGCTTGGCCGCGGGAAAGGGCTTGAGGCCGCGCACCAGCTCGCGCGCGGCGTTGCCCTCATCCGCGCTGCCCATCGTTTCCAACAGGGTGGGCCATTTGTCGTCGGGGATGCCGTTCTGCCCAAAGTCCTCGACATCCTGCAGCGAGAGCGTGCTGGGCGCCTCGGCCTGAATCGCCGCGCGCGTGGAAGCGGGCGCGAACCAAAGCGTGGCCCCAAGGAACAGCGGAGCCAGCGAGAGCAGCCAGGATGGAAGACGGGCGCGCATCAGTGCAGCAGGGCGTAGGCGACGATGTTCACATTCATCTCCAGCGAATTCCGGATTTCATTGCCGCCGCAGCAGCAGCACCCCGTGGAATTGTGGGTGTCGTTGAGCCCGTGGCGGGAATAAATGCAGACGAGCTTGCCGTTGATCTCCGCGCCCTCGATGGCGGCGGTGCCGCTGGATTTGGCGAGGTCGAGTTTCTCAATCTGATACACCGTGTGAAACACCGGATGCGTGAGCGGCAACTGGCTGAGCGGATGGTCCGGCAGCAGCGATTTCAGCTCGCGGCGGAAGGACTCATCCCACTCCTTGCTGCTGCAGCCGGAGGAGGCGAGCAGGAAGCCGCCGCCCTTTAGATACTTGGTGAGATTATCCCGCTCCGCCTGCAGCAAGCGAAATTCGCCTTCGCCCGTCATCACGATGAACGGGAAATCGAAGAGATCCTTGGAATCGAGCTTCACCTGCTTGAAGCGGCGCTCGGTGACGATCGTCGTCTTTTGCTGCAGCGCGGTGAGGAAGGCATCGGCAAAGCATTTCGACGTTTTGTTGCCGGCGTAGATCACATTGGCGCATTGCACCACGCCCTCCTTTTTCTCGGCGACGGCGGGCCGGAGCAGCAGGAGCGTGAACAGGACGCAGAGAAGACGGGTTGGTTTCATGGCGTGGCTTTCTCGGGTTCAGGGGCGAAGTAGCGCTTGGCGGCTTCGCGATAGGTTTCAGGAATGGATTCCACGGCGGCGGCTTCGCCAGCCTTTTTGCGGGTCTCGGAGCTGCCGAGGGCATTGCCGCCCACGTTGTTTCCGTGGCCGGGGCCCTGGCCCTGGCCCTCGCCCCGGCCCTGTTTGCCGCCGGCCATGCCGGGCTGGCCGCGCTTGGCAAAGCTGGAGCGGGGCGGGCCGTACATGGGCAGGCGGGGCATCTTGCCGGGCATGGAAAAACCGCTGTCGCTGGTGCCGCTGCCACCGCCGCGCTCGCCCATGCCGGGCTGGTTGTTTTGCGCATTGCCCTGACCCTGGCCTTGACCCTGGCCGGGGCGGGGGATGAGGCCTTGCATGAGCTGGCGCATGGTATCTTTGAGATCTTCCGGCCACGGGAATTGGTCGTCGCCGTCGCCGTTGCCAGCCATCATGTCGCCGGCCTTGTTGCCTTTTTTCAAAAGCTCCTCCAGGCGGCGCAGCGCTTCGGTCGCCTTGTCGTTGGACTGGCGGCTGTCGGAGGCGTCGGCAAATTTCGCGGCGTCGTCCATCACGGGCGGGACGTCCGCGTTCTTCAAGAGGTTGAGAAATTTGCGGGCCTCGTCGCCGAATTGCTCGAAGCCCGGCGGCAGCTGGTCCAGCGCTGCGCCCATCTCTTTTTCAAAGTCGCGCAGCCCGCTGGCGATTTCGCGCTGGCGGCGGGCGAGTTCTTTCAGCGCGGCGGCGCCGTCGGTTTCTCCGCGCCGCACCTGTTCCGCGGTGCGGTTGAAATCGCGCACGAGCAGGCGCTGCTTTTCGAGCAGTTCCTTGAAGCGGCCCATTTGTTCAATCGCCTTTCCCGCCGCGGCCGCCCGCTGGCCTTTTTCGATTTCCTTCCCCGCTTTTTGCTCCGCTTCGCCGAGCCGCTTTTTCAACTCGGGCACGGCGGCGGCCATGTCCTGCGGCTTGGCGCCCTTGAGGGCGTCGAGATCCTTGCCATTCTCCAGCAGGCGCTCGGCGACGTCCTTGGACGCGGCCGCGAGGCCTTCATCGAGATCGAAAATCGGGAAGTCCTTGGCGATCTGGCCGAAGACCTGGGCGGACTGCTGATGGGCCTCGAAGGCTTTCTTACGGGCTGCTTCCACCTTCGCGGGATCGCCGGTTTTGGCGGCGGCTTCCAATTCGTTGAGGGCCTTGCGCGAATCTTCCAGGGCTTGTTGCAGCGCTTCGTAGCGGGCGGCGAAATCCTCCAGCGTGGTGGCATTGCGGAGCATCTCGGCGTAGCGCTCGCGCGGGATGATGTGAATGCGTGCGGTTTCCGAAACGCTCACGCCGAGCAGATTGGGGTTGGTGTCGGCGGCCTCCAGGCTGACCTCGATGGTCTGGCCGGGCAGCACGCCAAACGCCGCGAGATTCAGTTTGCCGATGATGTCGTGGCGGCGCTCGCCGCGCGGCACGGCCTCGCTGACCGAGCGTTCGCGGTAGCCGACGAGCTTGCGCACGATGGCGATGCGGGTGAGGCCGTAGTCGTCCGTGGCGTTGCCTTCGAGCGGGATTTCCGTGTCCTGGGTGGCGAGAATGTCGCCGGAGGGCTGGCGGATGACCACGTCCGGGCGCTCATCCAGCAGGATCTTTTGCTCGGCGGACAGCGGATCGGAGTCGGTGTCGCGGATGTCTTTCACCCGGAAGGTCAGCAGCGCGGCGCTCCGGGCCACCCACGTGAAGCGCACGCGGTGCACGTCCACCTTCTCGCCCGGCAATTCGCGGGCCGCCTCGCCATTCGCCGCGAGGCGCAGCACGCCGCCGGCGAGCGGGCGATTGCTGGTCAGTTGCGCGGTGACGCGGCTGCCGGGAAGCACGCTGAGCGCCTGCGTGCCGAGGATGAATTCCTGCTTCGGGCGCCCCGAGTAGGTGGGGGCCTCCACGGTGAGCAGCGCTTCCTCCAGCTTCGGCTGCGTGCGCACCTGCACGGGCACCCAGCCGCTGCGCGCGCGGCCGATGGCGAAGGCGACTTCCACGGGCGCGGCGACCTTCTCCAGCTTGCGAGAAAAGCGCCCGGTGGTCTCCTGAAAAGCGGGTGATTCCTCGATGGCTTTGGTCGCCGGATCGCGCGTGAGGCAGCGCACGGGCAGGTCTGGGACGGCGCCGGTGACGGTGGCGGTGAGCAGCAATTCGCCGCCATAGAGCACCTCCGCGGGCTGCGGCGTGATGGCAAATTGGTAGGGGCTGTACGGCGGGATGTCTTCGCGGGGGTGCAGCAGGCGCGCGGTGATGACGCGGAATGGGGCCGGGTTTCCGTAGGCGAGCGCGAGGATGATTCCCGCCACGCCCACCGCGCGCAGGAAATGGCCCCGGATGCGGCGGAGCGGGAAGGAGCGCTTCAGCGGCAGCTTCTTCAGCGCGCTGGACGCGCTCTCCAGCGAGCGCTCGCGCAGCCATTTCGCCAGCGGAGTTTCGACGGAAGCCGGGGCGAGTTCGTAGCTGGAAAGCGCCACGCGGCGGCTGGAGTCGAGCGCCGTGTCCGCCTGCACCGCGGCGTCGCGCTTCATGAACGTGATCGCGTCCCAGAGCGCCCACACCACGCCGAAAACGATCAGGCCGGCAAACAACTGCGCCACGCGGATCCTGGCGGCATCCGAGAGTCCGCCATAGTAGTCGAACACGCCGATCAGCACGAAAGCGACCGCGACGAGAATGGCGCCGCGCAGGAGTCCGGAAAGCAAAAGGCCCGCCCGCCAGCGGAACTGGAAGCGACTAAGAGCGGATTTGAAAACGGGCGTACTCATAGAGTGCGGCGGGCCACGAAATCGCTGAAATGGATTTCGACGAGAGCTTGGGTCGAAATTCGGCGGTTTCTGATCTTTTTCAAACGCGGTTTACTTTTAGAGCGAATGCCAAAAGTAACTTCCGGCCCGAAGGGCCGATGGCCACTAGCCGGGGGCTTTAGCCCCCGGATGGCGAGCAAATGGGAATGCGCCGCGAAGTCGGCGTCGGAAATGGAGCGATGGCCGAAATGATTTCCGGAGGTTTCCGGCGCCGGCTTCGCGGCGCAGGTAGCCCTCGTTGGATCCGGGGGCTGAAGCCCCCGGCTAGTATCCGTCGGCCCTTCGGGCCGGAAATGACGTTTGGCATTCGCTCCAACCACGCCATGCACGAAAAACACGAAACCTGTGTTTTCGTGTCTTTCGCGGACCAAAAAACACGGTCCCTCCAGAGCCAGAGCGGGACCGAGACGGAGGGAGCCCGCCGTCCCTTCGCTCCCCATCCGGAGTGTAGTGTTCGAAAATTTCATAGCAGGCCCTCCCGGCGGCGCAGCCACCATTCGGCGCCAAAGCAGCCCGTGACGAGGAGCGCAAACATCCAGTGCGCCCACAGCGCCTCCCAGCGCGGTTTGCCCTGGGCGGCGGCGGGGTCGGGATGGCGGAGATGCTCGGCGAGTTTTTCGATGTCCTGGAGCGCCCAGACCTGTCCGCCGGAACTGCGGGCGAGGAGCTCCAGGTTTTCCGCGTCAGGGCGGAGGTCGTCGGACTCGGAGGGCGGCGCTGTGACGGCGAGCCGGGCCTCGCCCTGGAGCAGCGCGGGGACGGCGGTGTCGCCCACGCGGATTTCATAGCGTCCAGGTTCGCCGGCGGTGATCACCCCGGCCCACTCGCGCGCGCCATCGGCGGCCGGTAGGGGCGTGGTGACGGCGTCCCCGACCAATTTTCCGGAACGGAAAATCTTGAGCACGGGTTGCGGCGATTTGGTGGCCGGGCCGCGCCACGCCACGGTGGCGCGGATGGGATGACCAGGCTCCGCGGTCAATTCCGAGAGCCGTACCGCGTAGTCTTCCCCGGGACGAAACTCGGAGTAGGTGGCGCACCATTGCATGAGTTGCACCCAAAACTGCTGGTAAATCGCGCCTTTACTGGCGACCTCGGGGCGGAAATCCCAGCGCCACAGGCCGTCGGCGTTCACGGCGGCGACCATGCCGCGCCCGTAGCGGCGAGCGACGAGCAGGGGCACCTTGGTCTCATGGCCGGGCATGGCGCCTTCGGCGAGGACGCGGGTGAAGGGCTTCAGGCGGGAAATATTACGCACGTCCTCGAGCGGAGGCAGCGACTTCCACACCGGGTCCTCCGCGGTGGGCAGCGCGGAGCCGAAGAGCCCGAACGAGGAGTCCGCCACGGGGATGAGTTGCGCGGCCACGCCGGTGTCCTCGCCCCATTCGACGGGCTCCAGCGATTCCAGCGCGGTGAATTGTCCGGAGTACGGTTTGCCGCGCGCAAACAGGACCGTGCCGCCTTGATCGCGCACGAAACCCTGCAAAGCGGCGATGCGGGCGGGATCCAAAAAGCCGTCGGCACCTTTGCCAAAGACGATCAGGTCGTAGCGGGAGAGCTCCGCGGCGGTGGGCGGAAAGACGCTGTCGGGCGATTGCAGCGGCTCGGCGCCCTTGGCTTCCACGCGGAAGTAACGCTCTTCGTTCAAGCGATGCACGGTGAGGATATCGATGGCGCCCTCCTGCCGCAGCAGCTGCGCGAGGAATTTGCTGTCCCAGTACGGCGCGCCTTCCAGGAGCAGCACGCGCGTGCGGGCGGTGAGCACGTTGACGCGGACGACGTCGCTATTGTTGTTCTGCACCTGCTCGCCCGGCCACGGGGCGGCGCGCACGGTGTATTCCGTGCCGTTTTCCGGGGCGGTGGGCAGCTTGAAGGTCAGGGATTCGCGCGCCCCGTCGTTCAGCGCGATCTGCTTTTTATCGATCTCCTTTCCGTCGGGTCCGTGGATGGAGATGGTCGGGCGGATGGCGCCGAGGCCGCGGTTTTCCACCGTGACGCTGATCTTCACCGGCTGGCCTTTGAACGCGGCGACGTTGCGCGGCATGGCCGTGATGGAAAGGTCGCGCAGGCCGCCTTCGGAAACAACGGGTACCACTTGCACCGGCACGCCGCGGCCCCGCGCGCGCAGGCCAAGTTCATGCAAATCCGCGTGATTGGTGCCGCGGCCATCGCTGATGACAATCAGGCCGGCCAGCGGGTTGCCGCGCTGTTCGAGCGTGGCCCCGACGGCATGGGCGATGTCCGTTCCGCCCCCGTCGGAGGCCAGCAGGGCAGGGGACGATGTTTCCTCCTCGAGCTGCGAGGCAAAGGTGCGGACGTGCAGATTCGTCGCGCTGCCGGCGCCGGATTTCAGGGCCTCGGCGGCTTTGGTGGCCGCCTCCCAGCGCGTGGTTTTTCCGCTCTGGATGGATTTCATCGAGGCGCTGCGATCCAGCAGCACCATCCACTCGCGCTGGCCGTCCTGCTCGGGCTCCACCCAGCGGCCGGGGTTTAGCCACGCTACGGCGACGGCGATCAGTCCCAGCGTGCGCAGGACGACCAACCAGGCGCGCAGGCTGCCGTGCACGCCGGGCGAGGAACGCAGCGCGAGCCACGCGCCCACGAGCACGAACCCGCCGCCGAGCGCGACGGCTTCGGGCAGGCCCATGGCGGGATTCCATTGCAGCGCGATCATACGAGTTCGGCGACCTCCCGGCGCTGGGTCTTGTCTGCGGAAATCGGAGCTTCGTAGAGGGACGAGGGAAAGATGCGCAGCAGCACGCCCTCGAGCAGAAAGAAGAGCGCGGCCGTGGCCAGGAACCAGGGCCAGAGCGGCTTGCCCTCGCGCAGTTCACCCAGCCGCGCCTGGCCGCCGGCGCCAATCACATCGCCGCCGGCCCGCTGCAATTCTTCCACGGAGAGACGGCGCAGATCGCTCTCGGTCTCCGGAAAAGTCACGGCGGCGCGTTGCAGGACGCTGTCCCCGCTCATCCAGCGGTAGTTCCCCGGCAGCATTTCCGCGGCGGTGTTGATTTGCCCGGCGGCGCGCGTGGTCGAGAGCACGACAGGCTCGTCGCGTTCGTTCAGCAGCTTGACCGCCGAGGGATCGAGCGCGCTGCCGAGCTCGAAGTGGAGCGGCAACCCGGCCTCGGTCACGTGGGCAGTGGCGCCATTGCCGGCGGCGCCGAGAAAGCGCAGCATCTCGCCGAAAAAGGTGAGGAAGCCCGTGTGGTTCGGCCAATCCGTGGCGCCCAGATCGAGGTTCCACCAAAAGATGCGGTGGTCGGCGCGGGCATGGGGGGAGGCCAGCATCGTGAGCGCGGCGGGGCCATCTTCATAGGCGAGGAGGGTCGTGCCATTCAGGCTGGCAGGCATGGCCACGCGGCGCGTGAAGTGGGCGCTGCCGGGATCATCATAGGCGCCGCCGGCGAAGAGGGAGAAAATCGGGTGGCTCTCCGCCGCGATGCGCAGGCGCCAGCCGTCGTCCCGGACCTGCGCGCCCGGCGCACTCTCATTGGCCACGGCCGGAAGTCCCAGCAGCGTGCGGAGCGACGCCGGCGGCAGGCCTTCGCGCGGCTGCACGATGACGGCCACTCCGCGCTGGGCGAGCGCGGCGAGGGCGGCGTCGTTTTCCCCGCCCCAGGCGGCGACAAACAGGACATCCAGCGGACCGGGCGCATCCAGCTTGTCCACCCGGTGCACGGCCACGTGATCGAGCGCTTTGCACGCGCGGAACCACACCCGGGTGGTGGCGTCATCCGGCGGACCGGCGACGCCCACTTGCAGCGCCCCGCGCACGTCGACGAGGCCAAAGGCGGTGTCATCACCCGGATAGCGATCTTCCGCGAGCGAGGCGCGGATGGCTGCCACCCCTTCCTGCGGGAACTTCACCGGCAGCACGGCGAGCGTTTCACTCCAGGGGGCGATTTCGACGGCCTGGGTGAGGCGGCCTTCCCCGGCCTCGGCAAAGACGGTGGCGCGGCGCGGCTCCGCGGAGAAATTGCGTACGCGGCAGACGAGGCGCGCGGGCTGTCCGGCGATCGGGGTGGCGGGCTCTACCGCGAGTCCGGCGAGGCCGGTATTCGCGCCATCCGCCGTGCCCATGGAGAGGCGCGTGACGCGAATGCCGGGAGGGATGTCCCAATTGACTTCACGCCAGGCGGAGCGTTGGAAATCGGAGAGCACCACCAGCTCCCGTTCCCCGGGCGAGTTGCTGAGTTCTTTCACGGCGAGGGCCAAGGCGCCCGCGATGTCGCCGCCCTCCGGCAAGGCGACGGCCTTGCGCAGCGACTGCCGCAGGTAGTCCAGATTCGGGCCGGGCTCCGGCAGCTCCGGCGTCGCGCGCGCCCGCAGCCAGATCACATTCGCGAGGGAGCCGGTGGGCAGGCTGGCGAGCACATCTTCCGCGGCGGCGGTGGCCTGCGCTACGCGGGTGCGGGTGCTGTCGGCATAGCCCATGGAGGCGGTGACGTCGACGATGAGCACGATGCTCTTCGCCGTGCCGGAGCGGGAGCCAAACCGCGAGAGCAGCCACGGCTGAAGGAAAGCGCCCACGAGCGCCGCCATGGCCAGTGTGCGCACAATGAGCAGCCAGCGATCCCGTGGGCGCCGCACGCGGGTCACGCGGCGGAGCGCTTCGCGCAGGAGTTTCAGCGAGGGAAAGACCCGCATCCGCGGCCTCGTGCGCGAAAAGAGGTGCGCGAGCAGCGGCACGCCGATGAGCGCCACCAGCAGCCAGGCGGGATGGGCAAAGCTGATGTTCATCGTCCCACCTCCCCGGTGATGCGGTCGAACAGCGGCCAGAAGGTGCCATCCGTGCGCGTGATCGTGTAATCAATCTGCCGCTGCCCGGCGAGAGTGCGCAGGCGGAAGATGTGCGCGGCGAGCGCCTCGCGGTAGCTCTCCGCCACCGCGCGCGGATGCAGGGTCACATTTTCCTGGGTCTCCAGATCTTCGTAGCGCGCCAGGGTGCCGTCCCCGAGATCGAACTCCTCCGGCGACAGCAGGTGAAACAGATGCACGCGGAAGCCCCGGTGAATGAACGGATTCAGCGCCGTGAAAATGGCCGCGGCATCGTCGTAAAAATCGCTGAGGATGATCACCGTTCCCCGTCGCCGGAGCTGCAGGGCCGCCCGCTGCAGCGCCGCGGCCAGGGAGGTGGGGCCGAGCGGCGCATTGCGCTCCAGGACGGAGAGCAGCTGATGCAGATGCTGGCGCGTGCTGCCGGGAGGAAGATAATGCCGCACGCGATCGTCGAACACTTGCAGCGAAACGCGGTCGCTCCCGCGCACCACCAGCCAGGCCAGCGCGGCGGCAAAGTAGGAGGCAAATTCGAGCTTCGTCACGGAGCCGCCGCCCGCGAAACCCATGCTGTTGCTGCTATCGACGAGCAGGTGGCACTCGAGATTGGTCTCCTGCTCGAAAGTCTTCACGTAGTGCCGCTCGGTGCGACCGTAGACGCGCCAGTCCACCAGCGCGGGGTCATCGCCCGCGGCGTAGGCCCGGTAATCGTGAAACTCCGTGGACGCACCGCGCAGCCGCGAGCGATGGCGCCCGGACAGCCAACCCTCCGCCAGTAGCCGCGCGGCAAACTCGTAGCTCTCGAGTTTGCGCACATCTTCCGGGCGAAGATATTTGAAGGCCATGGCGGTCGAAAAAGCGCGGGACTAAATCTTGGCGAGCAGGTGAGCAATGATGTCCTCCACGGTGATCCCTTCGCCCGTCGCATTGTAATTGGCGATGATGCGGTGGCGCAGCACGGCGGGCGCGACGGCTTTCACTTCCTCCAGCGAGGCGGATTCCCGGCCGCGCAGGAGGGCGAGTGCCTTGGCGGCGCGCACGAGCGTTTGCGAAGCGCGCGGGCCGGCGCCCCAACTGACGTATTTTTTCACGTAGTCGTCGGCGAGTTCGTCCTGTGGGCGGCTGCGATGCGTCAGCTGCAAAATGGTACGCTTCACATTTTCCGGCAGGGGGATGTCGTGGACCGTGGCCTGCAGCGCCAGCAGCGCGGCGGCGTCGAGCACCGTGTCAGGTTGCGGTTGCGTGGCGCCGGTGGTGCGGTCGAGCACGGCCATTTCCTCGTCCATGCTCGGATAGTCCATCCGCAGCTCGAAGAAGAAGCGGTCCAGTTGCGCCTCGGGCAGCGGATAAGTGCCTTCGTGTTCGATGGGGTTTTGCGTGGCGAAGACGAGGAAGGGCTCTTCCAGCTTGCGCGTCTTGCCGGCCACGGTGACCTGCTTTTCCTGCATCGCCTCCAGCAGCGCGGCCTGCGTTTTCGGCGGCGTGCGGTTGATTTCGTCCGCGAGGATCAGATTGGCAAAGATGGGCCCCGGCATGAATTCAAAGCTGCGGCTGGCTTCGGTGGTCTGGAGAATCTCCGAGCCCACGATGTCCGCGGGCATGAGATCTGGCGTGAATTGGATGCGGTGAAATTTGAGCCCCAGGATACGGCCGATAGTGGAAACGAGCAGCGTCTTGGCGAGGCCGGGCACGCCCACCACGAGGCAGTGGCCTTTGCACAGCAGGGCGGCGAGCATGAGCTCCACCGTGGCCTCCTGGCCCACAATGACGCGTGCCGTTTCCTGGCGGATGCGCTGCACGGTCTGTCTGGTCTGCTCCCAAAGTTTGGCGGGATCGGCGGTGGTCGTTTGCATGGCTGGAGAGCGGTGGGTTGGTTTGGGGTTCGGATCAGTTGTCGTCGTCGTCGCTCCCCTTGCCGGACATGGAGGCTGGGGGCAGATTTTTGTCGCCGACGCTGGTCATGAAAAAGGCGAGTTGCACGGCCTGGCGGTGGTCCGGAGAAAGGCTGCAGAGCGCCTTGAATTTCTCGGTGAAGGCGACGGGATTATGGCGTCGCACGTCCTGATTTTCCGCCGCGAGGCCGTCAAATTTCAGGTGGGCGGCTTTCCATTCCTGGGTGAGTTCCGCTTTTTTCCAAAGGGGAATGAGATACATCGCCGCATCCATGGAGCGGTGCCCTGGGTCGCCAATATATTGCGTGAGCAAAATGCAATCGGGCCGTGGCTTGCCGTCCAATCCCGGCACATTGAGTGATTTGATTTGCTCTTCCGCCACCTGGCGCGGCGCTTCCTGCATGCGAATGGTGATGCCGGACAAAGGCCCCTCGATGCTGAGGACCACGGCCACTTGTTTGTTTGCGAGCGCGGCGGCCTCCATCTCGGTGCCCAGCTCCGCAAAAGACGTAGCATCGATGCGCCGGCCTTTCCACTTGGAGAGGTCGGGTCCCGTTTTGAGGGGTTCGATTTCGGTAATCGTAAAATGCGCGGCCACCAGGGCCGGGGACCACTGCGGGGCCTTGGCGAGATAAGTTTGGAGCGCGACTTGTTCGTCGGGATTCAGCGCCTCGATCTTCTGCGGAATCTCACCCGGTTGGGTTGACTCCAGTTGTTTCACGATGCCCTCCAGCGCCTCTTTGTTCACCCGGCCAGCGTCGGGCGCCGCGGGAATGGCCTCGCCTTTCGCCGCGGCCATGGCGATCTGCTTCACCCACTTTTTTCCCTGGGCTGGGAACGCTTCGATCGCCTTTTCCCATCCCGTCCTGGCTTCGGGGGCCAGCGTGCCCGTGAAAACCAGTTGGCCCGTATAGTCCGCCACGCTCACCGGCCCATTGGGGTTCATGCCGAAGCGTTCCACCTTCGTGTGATCGGTCAGCAGCTTTTGCACAGCCCCGCGCGCGTCCTCATTCAAGGGCTCGGGCTTGATGCCATCCAGCACCATCGTGAGCTGCGCCAGGAACTGTGCCTTCGTTTTGGCGGACTTGATTTTTCCGGCCGCCTCCAGCGTCGCATTCAGCGCGCCGGCGGGCTTGACTTTCAGCGCGCTCATCACCTGCGGCATCTTTTCCATCACCTGCTGCTCATTGCCGTCCGCAAACTCCCGCAGGATGTCATGGAGGCTCTGGGGATGCAGCACGGCGCGAATCTGCGCGAACCGTTGCGCGCTGGATTGCTCGATCGATTTCTTCATGCTCGCGTTGTTGGAGCCCATGGACTCCAACTGCGCTTTCTTCTGCGCCTCGATCGCGGCTTTCAGCGCGGCTTCCAGCTTGTCGGCCATCGCGGCCTGCTGCTCTCCCTGCCGCGCCATGAATGCGCCCAGCGCGGTCACCACGGTCTCGTTCTCATTTTCCCACACCGCCGGGTCCATGAAAACTTCCTGCAACTTGGTCATCGTTTCCGGGCCGCCTTTTTTGGCGAGCAAGGTGAGGCTTACCTCAAAATCCGAAGCCTGCACGGAGTGCGCGCGGCGCAGGTATTTCCAGGCCATTTGCTCTTCATTCAGAGAAGCTGCTTCCTTCAGCCAGGAACTCACCTGCTCATAGCTCAAGCCCGTGGGCCCTTCGTCATCATCGTCCGCTTCATTGCCCGGCATGATGCCGGACAGCAGGGAACTCACCCATTCGCCCAACTGCAAAGGGCGGGGCATTTCCTTGTAGTTTTCCTCCGCGCTCTTCACCTCCTCCTCGCCGCCGTAGGAATAAGAATACCGCGATCCATTTCCACCCGAGGACGGTTGCCGCAGAAACCGCTGATCCCCGAGCAAGTCGGCCAGCATCGCCGTGCCCTTGTGCTTATCCGCCATCAGTTCGGCCAGCGGGCCAAAATCAATGGCGGTCCCGGGCTTCGGTGGCGCCTGCATGGACATGCGCCGTCCACGATTGAAGCGCATGCGCATGGAGAAGTTTTCGTCGGAGCTCCCCTCCGGCGGCGGCAGAAACCAATTCACCTGCTGCGGAATTTTTTCAAAATCCTGCGATGCCATGCCGAGCAGCAGCTTCGCCACTTTGTCCACCTCCGGAGAGGTGGCGCGCGGCGAGGGCGTCTGAGCGCGCAGGCGCTTGGCCAGCAGCAAGGCCCCCGAGCGCTCCGGCCAGCCACGAGTCACGGCCGCGCACAGCTTTTCCAACCCGTCGGCATACTCCGTCACCGAGCCGCCCGCATTCCAATCCTCCAGCAAGCTGCCCAAGGCACCATTGGCCATCGCCGCCACGGCCTTATCCAGCACCTGGCTGGGCTTGGGCGAAAGTTTCAGCACGGAGGCCAGGATCTTTTGCGATTCCTCCGTCTGTTCGTGGTGCCGCACATGAGCGAGAAACAGAACCGTCGGCCCCAGGTTTTGCAGGGTCTGCTGCCAGCGATAGTCGTCCTCCCGGCCTGACTTCCCCGTTTTCCCCATCTCCGCGACGGCGTTCTCCAGTTTTTTGAGATCGGCTGCGAGGTCGGCCGGCTTCATGGTCACCTGGACCAGATGAGAGGTCGATGACGCGTCGGGGTAGTCGCCCTTGGTAACCTTGGCATGGATGCGCCGGGTTTGGTTGATGAGCAGGTCGACGGTGCCGTCCTTGTTTTCCCGCAAAAGCCACGCGTTGCCGCCACTGGTGGACCTTTCATACGACTCTTCCGTGGGGATGGGCGAGGAGGCGTTGAAGTCCCCAAAAAGCTGCACGTTGACCCACTTGGCACCCTGGGTGTCCGGCAGTCCAAGCTGGAAAAAGTTTTCCAACGCCTGCGCTGCCTTCTGCTCCGGCGCCTGCGCGACCGCTGGCATGGAGTCCACCGCCTGCCAGGCGGCGAAGAGGCAAACGATTTGGAAGGAGAAGGGCTTCATCGCGAATAGGGCGCATTCGCTGGCTTGGGGTCTTGGTGGATGCGTCGGTGATACGGGTCGATTCGTATGAATGGCGAGCGAGAATGTCGTAATATAATTTACAATTCACGGAGACGCGCTCCACACACCGGGGAGGGGAGAAAATCGCTCGCTTTGCATCGTTTAAACCAAGGATGCGCGGCGGCCTTGGGCGAAAGAGAAACCGGCGAGGATGATGAAGTTCTCATGAACGCGATGCCGCCATGGCCGGTTGCCCGGCTTGAGCGTTTTCAGCATCGCGTTGAAGATCCTCCGCACGTGACCGGGGCGAATTTTGTCCAGGCGCAGATGTCCCAGCCCCTTGCGCCAGTGTTAAAAATTCCCGCGCTCCGTGACGATGGTGGCGGCCTCTTGCCCCAACCCAGCAGCCCCGCCAGGTAGGTTTTCAATTAGTGAGACTCCAGGGCTGGGAACTCCCTGACGTGGCGAAGGTTTTGGTCCACGCGCTCGACGAGTCGCCGCCCCGGCTCCTCCTGGGCCTGCAGCGCCGTCTCCACAGTAAGCGGCACCCACTCCGTCTTTTTCCACCCATCTCGTTCTCCACCCTGATGCGGGCGAAGAAAGAGCCATGGCGCCGGTAAAGGTGGCGCACGGGCCGCTTGCGCACCTCCAGAACCTTCGTGTAGTCCTTGATTCTCAGATCAGCCGAGGTGGCGAAATTGGCAGACGCGCCAGACTTAGGATCTGGTTCCGCAAGGAGTAGGGGTTCAAGTCCCCTCCTCGGCACTTCGTTTCACTTCCCGAAAACCCACCGCCATGCAAATTCACCGGGCCGCTCGGCGGGGAGACCATGAGGCCATCGCGGCAGCGCTGCGCGCTGGTGGTGATGTGCACGCCCGCGATGGGTACGGTCGCTCACTGCTTTGGACTGCGCTGGGAGGTGCCGCGCGCCGGGGTGGTGATGGGACCAGTTTGGAGACGGTCCGCCTTTTGCTCGACGCCGGGGCCGATCCGAACGCGACTGATTTGGAAGGAGAACCTCCCATCCACGTGGCCGTCCGTGTTCCCAATGTCGTCTTCCTGGAAGAACTCCTGCGTCGGGGGGCGAAGGTAAACACCTTGTCTCGCCGGAAATATTCGGCGCTGTTGATCGCCTGCTTCCAGCCGCCGAGCCCGGCAAAGATCGCGATCGTGAATTGTTTGCACCGGGCCGGAGCGGATCTAGATGCACGGGTGGAGCGGCCTGATGGGCATGCCGAGGACTTTTTCCCATTGTGGGCGTGTCTTTCGGCGCATGACTTTACCACCTTGCAGCACCTCGCGCAGTTGGGGGCCAATCCCGCGCCATTCCGGTGGTCCCGCCTGCAGCAGGTGGTAGCGTTCGGACAGCCGGAAGATGTCCGGAAACTGGCTTTTACGGCGGAGGAGGTGAAGGCCCGCGCTCCGAACTCGGAGTGGTCGGCCTGGTTGCTGGCGATTGCGCGCGGCGACGTGGAAGTCATCGCCTGGCTCGCGGAGAAGGGCGCGGACCTCACGCAAATCGAGCGTTGCGGCCACACCGCGCTGCACGTCGCGGCGCGATTTGGAAATGCGGAGGCCCTCGCCTGGCTCCTGAAGTTGGGATTCCGTGCGGATGGGACCGATGACTTTGGCTCCACCGCCCTCTACGATGCCGTTCGGTGGAATCAGCTTTCCTGTGCGCGCGTGCTCTTGGAGCAGGGCGCCAAGGCCTCCTTTCTCAATGGCACGCAGGGCCAGCCGATTCACGAGGCCAACTCGCGTGCGATGGTGCAATTGCTCGTGGAAATGGGTGGCGTGGATCCGAATGCCATCTCCGGTGCGGGTGAGTGGCCCTTGCGCGAGGCGGCCGGGCGGAATGATGTGGAGTGCTTGCGATGGTTGCTGGCGCACGGGGCCAAAGTGGACCACACCTCCACGGGCGAAACAGCGCTGCACGAGGCGGTGAAATTCGATGCGCTCGAGGCGATGAGTTTTCTGCTGGAGCACGGCGCCGATCCCAATGCGGAGGATGTGGATTGGTGGCTGCCCTACCGTTGGGCTCACTCCGTGGATGCCATCCGCCTCCTGTGGCAGGCCCGCGCGCAGATCACCCGCGAGGATTTGAAACGGGATTTCACCGACCCAGAGTTGGTGCAAGCGCTGGATGATTTTCCTCCGCGGTGAGAGCGGTGCTCGCGGTTGCCGGAGGTGTCGCGAGCGGTGATCTGGAACACGGTGCCATGGTTGTTCGCCCCGCCGTTGTAGATCGTCCCGTGGAAGTTGCCATCGCTTCCATGGATGGGGGCGCTTCTGGCTTAATCCTGGGGGATCTCGGCGAAGAGCAATGGATACGTCGGCCCCGGTGCGGACGGCAGCGTGCCGAGCAGCGCGTCAAAAGCGACGCGGTTGAGCACGGCACGACGAAACTTAGTCATAAGCGACCACTGTCTATCCTGCTGGTAGCGGGATCGTGAGGAGCTGGGGCCTTCACTGTCTCTGGCAATCGAACCCGAACGATGCGAGCGCGTGCCGGGCAAGGGGAGGGGACCGGATCGCCGGGTGATCGTGATAAGATGCCGTTTGCGTGCCGAGATGATTGGGGGAAGGAGAAATCAATCCGTTTGCTCCAGAGACGGAAGGGCGTCGTCGCGACCCCGGATCAAAAAAACATCACAAAAATTGCGAAAAGCCGTTGACCAAAAACGAAAAGCCGCTAAAACGTCCGACCCGCAAGCGACCGGTAACGGAAGCGAAGCGGGACTCGCCCCAAAAGGCGAGTGGTTCTAAAGCGTGTTTCGAGCGCTTACAAATCGCTTGGAATAGCTGAAGACCGGCCAGGGTCGTTTAAAAGCGGCGACGCGAAGTTGACGAAAAAGCAGCGAGAAAAAGTTGCAAAAGTAGTTGACGAAAAAGCGAAAGCTGCTAAAACGAC
>Ga0207639_10000095_pt1 | contig 74687 bp, 73 predicted proteins | sample KBSCornC32_FD_184299 | JGI IMG/M metagenome (GOLD analysis project Ga0207639, IMG submission 184299) | Corn rhizosphere microbial communities from Kellogg Biological Station, Michigan, USA - KBS Corn C3-2 (SPAdes) (version 2) | ecosystem: Host-associated > Plants > Roots > Rhizosphere > Soil ... | reverse complement strand
GGCGCCCAATTATCCGACCCGCTGAGTCATGACTCCGGCGGCTCGGCTGCAGGCCGCAATCGAGATTCTCGACGAAGTCATCGTCTCCGTTCGCGAAGATGGGCCGCCGGCGGACTCGATCGTGACGCGTTATTTCAAGCATCGGCGCTACGCGGGATCAAAGGACCGGCGCGCAGTGCGCGAGCTGGTATTCCGCGCGATCAGGCGCTCTGGAGAACGCCCGGAAAACGGGCGCTCCGCCCTGTTGGGATTGGCCATAGATGAGCCGGCGGTTCCCGAGCTGTTCGGCGAACCGAGAGGTCCCGAACCCATCCGGGACGATGAAGTTGGCGCTCAAGCGAGTGCCGTCCCGGAATGGCTCGTTCCGGAGTTGTCGCCACTTGTTGGTCCCGATGACTGGTCCTCGCTGATCAAACGCGCTCCGCTCGATTTGAGGGTCAACACCGCAAGAGCCTCTCGCGATGATTTGCTGGACCAATTCGGGGGAGGAGCGCCAACGCCAATGAGTCCGTGGGGCATTCGTCTTCCAGCAGATACTCGCGTTGACGATCATCCGGCTTTCAGATCCGGGCTTGTCGAGGTCCAGGATGAGGGCAGCCAGCTGATCGCGCTTGCCTGCGCGGCTGACAATGGCCAACGAATCGTGGATCTCTGCGCAGGTGCCGGAGGCAAATCCCTGGCGCTGGCCGCCGCCATGCCTGGCGCGGCGATACTCGCAACCGACAGCAACCGTGGCCGCTTGTCGAAGCTTGCGCCGCGAGCGGAAAGGGCTGGCGCGACAATCGAGACGCTGCTGCTCAACCCGCCCAACGAACTGGGCCAGCTCGCCGACTGGCGCGACCAGGCGGACGTCGTTCTCGTCGATGCTCCCTGTTCAGGCAGCGGGACCTGGCGCCGCAATCCAGAGGGGCGCTGGCGCCTGACTCCGATACGCCTCGACAGAGTCATCGGCGTCCAGGAACGACTGCTCGATATTGCGGCCGAGCTGGTTCGCCCGGGCGGGCACCTCGTCTACGCGGTCTGCTCGCTTCTGTCCCGTGAAGGGGCAGGGCAGATCGAGCGCTTCCTCCAGCGCCATTCATCGTGGATTAGTGAGGAGGCGGCCATTGCTGGCGGGCGTTTGGATGGCCCCGGGCGGTTGTTGACCCCAGGGCACGATCACACCGACGGCTTTTTCGTCGCGCGGCTACAGCGTCCGTGCTAGGCGACGGATGCGAAAAGTGGAGAAGTTATGCAGTCGTTTCCTCGTTTTCTGCTTGCCGGGTTCGCAGCGATCGCGCTTGCAGCGCCGGTCGCGGGACAACGGCCTGACGACCAGATTCAGCCGAAATCCGTGGAGCTGATGCATCAGGGCAAGGCTTTGTTGTCCGCGGGCAAGCTCGAAGATGCGCAAAATGCATTGGAGACTGCGCTGGCGGTCGATCCGCGCAACCGCTGGGCCTATGTCGACCTGGCGCGCGTCGCCGAGCGGCAGCACCTGTTCGGCAAAGCGATGCGAATGACTGAGAAGGCGTTGCTCATCGAACCGAACGACCCCGACGCAATCGCCGTCCAGGGCGAAGCAATGGTCGAGATGGGCGCCACCGCTCGGGCGCAGGAAAATCTGCAGAAGCTTCAGTCGATTTGCGGCGCCAAGGGCTGCCCGCAGGTTGCTCAGCTTTCCGCCGCAATCTCGCGCGGACCGACGGTCGCCTCCGCAAAGACTCCGGAAACTCCGAAGAAAGACTAGCTCAGCACTCGTGCGAGCTTCACCCATTCATCAACGCTGACGGTTTCGGCGCGCCGCTCCGTGTCGATTCCGATTGCCTTGGCGGCTTCGAGCGCACCGGCGATCGGCTTCAGGCTGGAGCGCAGCATTTTCCGGCGCTGGCCAAAGGCGGCTTCGGTCAGCCCCTCGATGACTCTTGGATCGACGCCTGGCGGCTGGTCCGAAGGAACGATGTGCACCACCGCCGATGTGACTTTTGGCGGAGGTACGAAGGCAGACCGATTGACGCTCATCGCGATGCGCGGCCGCGAGCGCCACTGGGCCGCAACGGACAGCCTTCCATAGGCATCGGTCCTGGGGGACGCGACGATGCGCTCTGCAACCTCCTTCTGGAACATGAGCGTCAGAGATCGCCACCACGGCGGCCAATCCTCCGAAAGCCACTTCAGAAGCAGCGCAGTTCCGACATTGTAGGGCAGGTTAGCAACGACGTGGGTTCCCGCGCCGACTACGCTCGGCTCGTCGACCTTCAGCGCATCGGACTGAAGCAGGCCAAGCCTGCCATCGAACTCCTGCTCCAGCTCAGCGAGGGCCGGCATACACCGGCGATCGCGCTCCACAGCGATGACGGAAGCACCGGCCTCGAGCAGCGCTCGGGTCAGGCCGCCGGGGCCGGGGCCGACTTCGTAGACTGATTGGCCCATCAAATCGCCGGGAATGGCCGCAATGCGTGCAAGTAGCTGGCGATCGAGAATGAAGTTCTGGCCAAGCGCCTTGCTTGCGCTGAGCCCATGACGGGCGATGACCTCGCGAAGACGCTCGGTCGGGCTGGTCAAGCGACCTCGGAGCGGAGCGCTGCGTTATCCGCCGCCATTCGAATTGCTGCCGCCATCGGACGCGGATCGGCGCGGTCCTGGCCGGCAATGTCGAACGCCGTGCCGTGATCGGGAGCGGTGCGGACGATCGGAAGCCCAAGCGTGACGTTGACGGCGTCTTCGAAATGCAGGGCCTTGATCGGGATCAGCGCCTGATCGTGATACATGCACAAGGCCGCGTCGTAATTGGCCCGAGCTCGAGTGTGGAACATGGTATCCGCCGGGTGCGGTCCGCTGACCCGCCAGCCCTCGGCCGCGAGCGCGGCGATTGCCGGTTCGATGATCTCTGCTTCTTCGATGCCCAAACGACCGCCTTCGCCGGCGTGCGGATTCAATCCTGAGATTGCCAGGCGCGGCTCTGGAATGCCGAAGTTCCTTTGCAAGCCTCTGAGCGCCGCGCGACCGCGAGATTCGATCAAAGCGCTCGTGAGGTGTCTCTGCACTTCCGACAGCGGAAGATGCGTCGTGACGGGCACCGTCCTCAACGTCGGCCCCGCAAGCATCATGACCACGTTGCCGGGCGAAACCCCGCAGCGTTCGGCGACGAATTCTGTCTGGCCCGGGTGCTGGAAACCGATGGCGTACAATTGCTCCTTGGCGACCGGCCCCGTAACGACCGCGGCTGCCGATCCCGAGCGAGTCAGCCCCACGGCAATCTCGAGCGAATCGAGCGAGCAATGTGCACCTGCGACACTGGGATGGCCCGGCATGTCGGAATGCGGAGCATTCAATTGAATAAGGGGCAGGCCCACGTCGAATGCCGAATCCGCCTGTCGCGGGTCATCGATCACTTCGATTGGTCCGTCCCAGATAGCCGCCACCGATCGGGGATCGCCGATTGCCACGAAAGGCGGCAGCCCGAACGCGTCGCGCGAATCCCAGCATTTGGCGATGACCTCCGGACCGATACCCGCCGGATCCCCGAGGGAAATCGCGAGCGGGACGGACGGCAGTGCCGGCATGGAAGCAGCCCTTATCGGAAATGTCCGATCAGCGGTATTCGATAACGGCGTCGCGGCGAAGATCCGCAAGATAACGACGAGAGCGCATGTTCACCCGCTCCTGGTTGATCTGGTTATAGACGTCGTCGAACGTCGGCGCTGTCGGGTCGGGCTGATCGCGGCCGCAGACCACGAGCACGCGGACCGAGTCCTCGATCGATCCGAACGGAACGGTGGCTTGCCCGATCTGCAGCGGCATCACGAGTTCCTGCATCGCGCCGGGCAAATCGCGGGTTTTGATATCGTCGCTTTGCACGACCTCGGCATGGAAGTCCGAAGCAATCTTCTCGGCGCCGCCGCAGCCGCCGATGTTGCGCGTCGCTGCGACGAACTGCTCGACCACGGGCTCTGCCTGCTGCCGCGTTGTTCCCTTCGGGAACTTGAGCGAGATCTGCTTCAGGCTGAGGACCGCGTCGCGCGGATCGGGAGTGAGGATCTTCCGCGTGTCCTGGACGGCGATGATTGAAACTCCGCCTGGAAGGGAGATCGGATTGCTGATGGTGCCGGGCGTCATCTGGCGCAGCACATCGGCAATCTGAGTGGGAAGCTGCTCGGGTCGAACCCAGCCGAGATCGCCGCCAACCGCCGCCGTCGACGCTTGGGAATATTGCCGTGCGAAAGCAGGAAATGACGCGCCATTCTTCAGCTGATCGAGGATCTTGTCGGCATTCTGGATCGTCTCGGTCTGCGTATAGGGCGTCGCCGACAGGAAAATCTCGCTGACGCGATATTGCTCGGTACCCTTCGATGCGTTCAGGCGATCGAGGACCGCTTTCACCTCATCGTCTCCAACGCTCACGCCGTCTTCGATCTTCGCCTGCTGAAGGCGTGCCCAGGCGATCTCGCCCTGAATCTGCCGCCGCAGCGATTCGATCGATGAACCATGCGATCCGAGATAGGCCGCCATCTGCTCCGGGGTTTGTTTCGAGTCCTTGGCGACGCGGGCCACGGTGCGGTCGATGTCGGCCTTCTTGATGTCGATCTTTTCAGCCTTCGCCGCCTGGATTTCGAGAGTCTCGTCGATGAGGTTGCTCAGGACCTGCTGGCGAAGGGTGTCGATCTGGTCGGCTGGAATCGGCTGTCCGCTGGCGATCGACAAGAATGCCAGCCGCTGGTCGACATCGGTCTGGGTGATGACATCGCCGTTCACGATCGCCGTCGCCTTGATGATTGGCGGCATCACGGTAGCGAATAGTTCCGGGTTTTCCGGGAGGTGCAGTGACTGGCTGCTGTTGACCGGCTGCGAGGCCTGGTCGGCAGAAACCTGGGCAGCGGCCCCGGATGCAACGCCGAGAAGAACTGCAGCGCCAAGGCACAGCGCACGCGTCGAATTCAGTCGAAAAGCTCGTGCCACGATTTGATAAATTCCCTTGATTCGCAGCCTGCTGCTGGTGGTTGCCGTTTATTCAGGGCCGCTGAACGCAGCCTTAGCGGCCTATTCCCTTGAATGCCAAGTGAAGTCCGAAAGTGTTTCCCGCCCGGAAGGTCCCGATCCTCTCATAGTCGCGCTTCCAGGTTAGTCCAACCTCCAGGCAGTCGTCCTCATACTGGATGCCGAGGCGCGAGCGTACAGGCTCGAAACCGTCGGCCAGCGATAGGGGGTCCTCATTCTTGTCCGTCAGGTCGATCACCGTTGCTCCGAAGATCGACCAGTAGCGGGTGAAGAGGATTCGCCCGGCTAGCCGGACCTCCTCGACATCCCTGAGGTCTTCGATCGCAGGGTCGATGTTGCGGTTGAGTTTCAGGTAGCCGACCTGAGCATAGGTCTGGGTCGTGCCGATGGTGAGGTCGATCTCGTTCCGCCGGACGGCGAAGTTGCCTTTGTCGATTCTGAACCGGTGCGTGAGGTCGATGAAGCGGCCGTAGCGGATGCTCGTGCGTCCGACGATGTCGGACACCCGATCCGTGAGGCCGGTGCCTTCGGGGAAGATGTCAGCCCGGTGGACCAATCTCAGGCTCTGCCCGATCGTGGTCTCGATGGACAGGTTCTTGCGGTCGAGCGACCAGTCGAACCCGTAGGTCAGCCGCGACGCGTCCTCCCAGCGGTCGTAGCCGGGAAAACGATTGAGCGCGAACAGATTGCTGTCCTCGAGATCGATCGAACGCGCATCCTCGTTCGGAATATCAAGATTCTGTGTGGCCGGCGTGAGAACCAGTTGGACGCGTGGGACCAGCCGCTGGATGCCACCGAGCAGTGGTCCGACGAACGGCCATTTCACCTCAGCGGCGAGGGCGCCGATCAGCCGCGTGTGCCAGCCATTGGTGCCGCTATAGATTGGGACCAAAGTGCTTTCGGCATCGTCCGTATGATAAACGTCACCCCGGCCGTAAGCGGTCAGCGTCAGTTCCTGTCCCCACGGCGTCAGGCGTCGCAAATCCCATTCGCCGCTTACGAATGCTCGCTGCGTGTCCTGACCGTCAATGCGAAGGATCGAGAGGCTGTTGCCCTGGAGCTGGAGCACACCGCCAACCACGTTTTCCTTGCGGAAGCGTGCGTCGATGGCCGGCAGGGCGATCGGGATCTGCTTCTGTTTGTCGTCCGCGCGAAGCCCTTCGAATGCCCAACCGGCGATCGTGATGTAGGAATCGGGGGAGATTCGTTCGACATTGACGACGTTGCGGAGGCGATCGTCGTTGGTGATGTCGTACCGGCGGGTGAGCGTCTTGTCGCTCGAGACCCGAAGCGATGTCGTGATGCTCCACAGCGGGTCGAGCTGGGCCTTGCCGTTGGCTTCGAAAAAGCCGCGGAATCCGCGACGCGTCGAGGTGACGTTGGGATCGATGCTCTCGACCGTCCCGTAAGTGAGGAACCCGCCGACCTGGAACGCGCCCCAGCGGTCGAGCTGGCGATATTTCGCCTCGATGGCTGGAAACACACCGGTGTAGACGTGCGGCGTCAGCGTGAAATCGCGGTTGGGGGCGATCTGCCAATGGAACGGCTCGGCAATCTCGAAACCCTTCCGGCTCGAAACGCTGAAGTCCGGAGCAAGCCAGCCCGTCGCTCCGTCATTGCCGCGGGCGACGTTGAACACGGGGAGCAGGGGAAGGGTGACCCCGAACAGTTGCAGCCGCCCTCCCACGAAACGGACCCGGCCGGTTGAAGGATCGTCGATGACCCGCGCCGCCGTGATCGCCCAGCTCGGGCGTTTGGGGCAGCCCGTCGCGGTGGTGACGGGGCAGGGCGAGTAGATCGCATTTTCGAGCGTCGTGACGTTGCCGTTGCGAGTCCCGCGCGAGGCCGCGACGCGCGCGCCGCTTTCAAGAACGACCATCAGGTTTTCGACCGTTCCGTCACGAAGCGTATCGGTCAGCTCGACCTTGTCGCCGACGAGCTTGTCGCCCTGAGGCGTGATGAGGACGACATTCCCTTGCGCGAAGACTTGCCCGCTCTTGCGGTTCCAGATCACCTGGTCCGCCGCGAGGTAATTGCCCTCGCGGTCCATCCGCACTTCGCCGCTCGCCGTAACCATGTCGGCCGCATCGTCATAAATGACCTGATCGGCGCTGAAGTTGACGACTTCGTCGGCTACCGAGACTGGCTGCGGCTCGGCCTGCGCGGCCACGGCGGTGGGCGCCGCAAGGAGCAGCGGGAGCGCCGACCACCAAACCAATCTCGCTCCCAACGCCGTTCGCCCGCTCAAAATCCCTGTCTTGCCGAGCGCTATCGCATCTGGAACGCGCCGCGACAATCATCTGCGGCGGCTTTTGCCAATGAGGGACTTGCATCCTAAAGGCTCTCGAGAACGTTCGCCTTTCAAGGATTGCCTCACATGCAAATTCGCTTCGCCGACGCTCGGCCCTCGGGAGATTATGCGCTGGTGCTGCCCGTCGCCGGCAAGGACCGCGCGCCGCTCGGCTCGCTTGGCGAGGCCCAGCAATCGGTTGGCGCCGCGCTCGACCGGCAGCGGTTCGAGGGCGACGGAGCTAGCGTTTCCGAGCAGTTCATCAACGAAGGTGGCGCTGTTCGCCGCTTGCTCGTGGTTGGAGTGGGGGCCGGCACCAACGGAGGCGATAGCGCCGAGAAGCTTGGCGGCACCGCTGTCGCCCGGCTGCTTACCTCGGGCGAGAAGACCGCCGTCATTGATGTGAGCGGACTCGGCTACGACGCCGACGCGGCTGCGAGGGTCGCACTGGCGGCGGCGCTTCGCTCCTGGCGGTACGACCAGTATCGCACCAGGCTCAAGGACAATCAGAAGCCCACGCTCGAGGAAGTCGTCATCGTTGGCGGTGGGAATGGGGCGGAGCAGCGGTACACCAGTCGCTGGGCGCCGGTCGTGGAAGGCGTTTCATTGACCCGCGAGCTCGTCACGGAGCCCGCGAACATCATTTACCCTGAGACCTTCGTCGAGCGCGTCCGGAAGTCGCTCGACGGTTCGGGCGTCGAGATCGAGGTGCTCGACCGCGCGCAGATGGAAAAGCTCGGCATGGGCGCACTTCTCGGCGTGGCCCAGGGCTCGGCTCGTGAAGGCCGTCTGATGATCCTCAAGTGGAATGGCGGCGGCGCGGGACAGCCGACCGCCTTCGTCGGCAAGGGCGTGACATTCGACACCGGCGGTATCTCGATCAAGCCTGCCGCCGGCATGGAGGCGATGAAGTGGGACATGGGCGGTGCCGGTGCAGTTGCCGGCGCGCTCAAGGCCCTTGCTCTCCGCAAGGCGAAGGCCAACATCGTCGGCATCTGCGGCCTCGTCGAGAATATGCCGGGCGGGAACGCGCAGCGGCCGGGCGACGTGGTCACGACCATGTCCGGGCAGACGGTCGAGGTGATCAACACCGATGCCGAAGGGCGGCTCGTGCTCTCGGATGCCGTTTGCTACGTCCAGCGCAACTTCAAACCGTCGACCGTGATCGATCTCGCGACCCTGACCGGCGCGATCCTGATCAGTCTCGGCCACGAATGGGCCGGCCTTTTCTCGAATAATGAGGAGCTGGCGTCGGAGCTGCTCAAGGCGGGTGCCGAGTCCGGCGACAAATTGTGGCGGATGCCGCTTGGCGAGCCCTTCGATCGTCTGATCGATTCGCCGATTGCCGACATGAAGAACGTCGGTCCGCGCGAGGGCGGATCGATCACCGCGGCCCAGTTCATCCAGCGCTTCATCGAGAATGGCGTTAAATGGGCGCACGTCGATATGGCCGGCAAGGCATGGTCGGATAAGGCGAGCTCGACCTACGAGAAGGGCGCCACCGGCTACGGCGTGCGGCTCCTCGACCAATATGTCGCGGACACGCTCGAAGCCTAAGCACCCGCTGCCGTGCAGGTCGATTTCTATCAGCTTGCGGGCACTCCTCCCGAGCAGGTGATCGCAAGCCTGGCCGACAAGCTGCTCGCGACCGGCGGGCGCATGATCGTCGTTGCCGATGACGAAGTGTTCCTCGCGCGATTGAATCGTATTTTGTGGGACCAGGGCGCAGCCAGCTTCGTGCCGCATGGGCTAGCCGGGGGTGCCGACGATGCGCGGCAGCCTGTGTTGCTGACAACGAGCCCCGACGCGCCGAACCTGGCGCGAAACATGCTGATCGCGGACGGTGTGTGGCGCGAGTCAGCGTTGTCCTACGACCGAAGCTTCTTCCTGTTCGACAACGCCACGCTCGAAGGGGCTCGCGAAGCCTGGAAATCGCTAGCAGCCAAAGAGGGCATCGAGCGCCGCTATTGGGCTCAGGAAGGCGGCAAGTGGGTCAAGAAAGTCTGAGGCTTGCCGCGAAGCTGCTGCGCGGCTAGGCGCGCTGCCAATTCCGCCCAGCAATCAGCAGGAGATCGCCCGGTCATGGCCGTGACGCGCACCTTTTCGATCATCAAGCCCGACGCCACCCGCCGCAACCTCACCGGCGCGGTCACCAAGATGCTGGAGGATGCTGGTCTTCGCGTCGTCGCGTCGAAGCGCATCCACATGACCCGCGACCAGGCCGAGGGCTTTTACGCGGTCCACAAGGAGCGGCCGTTCTACAACGACCTCTGCACCTTCATGACCTCGGGCCCGGTCGTCGTGCAGGTCCTCGAAGGCGAAGATTCCGTGAAGCGCAACCGCGACGTGATGGGCGCGACCAATCCGTCCGATGCCGCCGAAGGTACGATCCGCAAGGCCTATGCCGAATCGATCGAGGCGAACTCGGTTCACGGGTCGGACAGCGACGAGAACGCCGCCATCGAGATCGCTTTCTTCTTCGAACCCGCGGAGATCGTCGGCTAAGGATTCTCGCGGCTATAGGTCCAGCAGACGGGCTTGCCTCCGTCTATCCGCGAGATCTCCGCTTCCAGCCTGTCGCCCTTGATCATCGCTCGAACCTCCGATGTGGCGAGCTGCAATCGCTCAGGCGAATGGCCACGAACGGATGATGCCCGTAGCCACTTTCGTCCAGGCCGCATTATGGTCGAGCAAGGACGCCGTAATCTGTCCCGTGAAGATCAACGCGGCGCCGGCAACGTAGGCCGGATGAAGCCGCCGACGGGTCACCAGATCATAGGCTCCGATGCCGAGGACAAGCAGCGCGGTCGGAAGAAAGAGCTCGATAAAGATAGACAGCGCGCTATCGCTGAAATGGAGCGAGGGGCCGAGCCAACGCGCGAAGCCGGCGTCGGCGATGCTGAGGGTGGCGAGGAGAATCAGCCGCTTGTGGGCTGACGGCATCTTGCGCGCGGCCATCGCCGCAAAAGCGAGGGTGCCGAATTCCAGCATGTCCAGGACCTGGATCGAGAGGAAGCCTGGATTCCCGTCAGGCGTAGGCAGTTCGAGCTTGTCCATCGTAAGCGATGTCGCGAGCCCGACAATCACCATAGTTCCGGCAAGTATGGGCCCAGCGACTCCGAGGCGCTGGTGCAACCTGACCTGACGATTCCGAATAAGGAGGGCTTGGACGGTCAGAAGGATCAGCCAGCTGACGAAAACAACGCCGTGGACATGGATGATCGGTGGAAATGCCGGTGCGCCGCTGGTGACGTGCCTGACGATTTCCGGAACGAAGCCGGCGAGAATCCCGACCCAGATGATGGCAACGTAGGCGAGGAAGAAGTTTCGATCCCAGGCGTGCCGAGGAGCAAAGGGATGCCGCTTTTCCGGGCTCGGTCCTGGACCGGCAATGATCGTTGCCAACGTCCCCTCCTCGTCAGCTCATTTTGATCCCACTTACAACATCGGGCTCAGCGTCGCGAGGAGGTTTTGCCACAGGCGAAGCACGAGGCCGTAGTCCCCGACGTCCTCGCGCGTGACGCGATCGCATTGAGCAAGAAATTCGTCCTGCCGCTTGCGCATGGCCGCGGCGAGGGCGTGATCGTCGAACAGGATGTTGTTCTCGAAGTTGAGCTCGAAGCTACGCCGGTCCAAGTTGGCGCTGCCGATCAGCCCGACACGGCGGTCGACGACCATGGTCTTGGCGTGAAGCAGGCCCGGCCGAAACTCGTAGACCTCGACGCCCGCATCGATCAGGTCCTTGTAGTAGCTTCGGCTCGCAGCGGCGACGATCCAATTGTCGTTGCGCTTCGGGAACATCATCAGCGTTCGGACCCGGCGACGCCCCGCCGAGGTGAGGGCGAAGAGAAGCTGCTCGTCCGGGACGAAATAGGGTGTCGTGATGATCAGTTCTTCGCGAGCCGTGTGGATCAGCTCAGAGAAGCAGGCGGGCATTGCGTCGAATCCCGAGGTCGGCCCCGTGCCGAGCACCTGGGCGAGGATATCCCCGCCCGCCTCGCGTGCCGGTTCGGCGAGCAGCGGGCTGATGTCGTCGCCGCCTTCCGCGATCCAGTCCGAGACGAACAGATATTGGCACTGAGGTGCGACAGGGCCTTCCCAGCGGCTCATGATGTCGACCCAGGGTGCGTAGCGCGGCTTGATCCGGAACTCCGGGTCGGCGCCGTTCTGGCTCCCGCACCAGGCGACCCGATTGTCGAGGATCAGGAGCTTGCGGTGGTTGCGAAGGTCCACCCGACCGCGAATGAGGGTCCACAGCGGATTGCCAACGGGGAGGGCGACGCGCACTTCACAACCGCTCTCGCGCATCTCGCTCCAATACGCCGAGCGGATCAGCTTGCGTGAGCCCAAGGCGTCGGCAAGAAGCCTGACCTGCACGCCGCGCTTTGCCGCGCGAACGAAGGCATCCTTGAGCTTCGCACCGTTGTTGTCGGTCAGCCAGATGTAGAAGCAGCCGTGAGCCGTCTCACTGGCGGCGTCGATATCGGCGACCATCTCGTCGATCGCGCTGTTGCTGTCGGGAGCGAGGCGGGCTGAGTTTCCAGTCGTGGGATCGAGCTTGTTGACCGTTCGCGCCAGAGCGAAGGCAGCCCAATGCGCGGCGGCAGCCCGCTCGTCCTTGCACTCGAAATTGCCCGAGGGACGCGGAAGCTGCGCGTTGATTTCCCGGCCGCGCTCTCTCCGGGCCGAGCTGATTCGGGCTTCCCCGAGGAGCAGATAGAGGAGGACGCCGGCGACGGGCAAGGCGAGGACGGCGATGATCCAGGCGAGGCGTGACGCGGGTTCCCGGTGCGGCCTCAGCAGGGCGCGCATGATCGTCGCCGCGTCGGCGAGGAAGATGATGGCGGAGCCGAGTGTCTCCCAGTTCAGCATCGCCGCTTATGCCGCATATTGCGGCGCGGCTGTCCAGCTTCGAGCTTAGCCGCGGCTGAGACTCACCAGATGGAGCGAGCGGCCGCCGAACAGGCCTCCGCCCTTCCACATATAGCAAAGTGTGTAGGCACCCGAGGCTCGCTTGTCCTTGCCCATCTCGACGTAGCGGGCGTCGATTCGAGCGCGGACGGAAAGGGTGCGATCCTTTGGCTCGGCTTCGCGGCCTTTGAGCGCGGATTGAACATCGCTGGCTTCGAGCTCGCCGTCGCTCGCGACCTGAATGGGCGATGCGCCCGGGAGCGTGACGGTGAGCGATTCGAGCGCGTGGCTCGATTCGACCGGGCTGATCTCGAGCCTCGTCCCATCATCTTCCCGCTTGCCGCGAAGCGTAATCGGGATCGCCTGATGCTGTTCGACGATCCGTGTTTCCTTGTCGCCGTCGCTGCTCTTCCAGCTGATCCAGACGCCGAGCGCGGAAACGATCAGCGCTGCGAGCGCGATGAGCTCTCCGACGGTGATCCAGCGGCGGCGGCGTTCCGATTCGGTCTCGCTCATCGTCCGCCAGCCTCCAGCAAGCGGCGCGGCGCCGCAAGCTCCCAGCTCTGGGCGATTCGATTGCCGACATGGTCCCAGTCGACATCATCGCCGGCGACGTTGATCGAGACCCAGCTCGGCAGATAGGCGGGCTTCGAATAGGTCGCCGGATCGGCCTCGAGCAGCATCGCTTGTTCGTCGAGGCTGCTGACTCGGACGCAAACGACAGTCTTTCCGTCGCCGTGGTGGTTGTCACGGAACTGTGCGAACTGCTTGCCGGCGACGAAGAAGGTGTGTTGGCCGTGGGACAGGCGCTCGTCCGTTTCGGGCAGCTCCAGCGCGGTTTCGCGGATGTTGGTCAGCGGGTCGGTCATCTCAGCACGAACTCGTTCAGGACCTGGGGATATAGCCGATGCTCGGCGGCGAGCACGCGTTGTTCGAGCGTTGCGGGCGTATCTCCGGGTTCTATCTCAACCTGTGCTTGTCCCAACACCTCGCCAGCGTCGAGTTCGTCGGTGACGATGTGGACCGAGCAGCCGCTCACGCTGTCGCCGGCCTCCAGCGCCCGCGCGTGGGTATCGAGCCCGCGATATTTGGGGAGCAGGGAAGGGTGGATGTTGACGATCCTTCCCGCCCATTCGCTCACGAACCACGGCGAGAGGATCCGCATGAACCCGGCGAGAGCGATCGTTCCAGCGCCATGTCGGTCGATCGCGGCCGAGATCGTTCGGTCGAACTGCTCCTTGTCGACGCCCTTGCTGTCCTCAGCCCAGGTCGGAACACCGCGAGTTCGCGCCCACTCTAACCCCGGTGCATTCGGTTTGTTGGAGGCGACGAGCGCGACCTCATAGTTTTCCGCCTGTTCGATGAGCGCCCGCATATTGCTTCCACGGCCCGAGATCAGGATTGCAACGCGCTTCGGATCACGCATTGTGCGTCGCGGACCAATCCTCGAGTGAGTTCCAGGTGCCGGCTCGGCCTGCCACGGTGCAGCCGCGAGTGCCTTGCTCGATCCGGCCGATCTCGAAGGCAGTTTCGCCGGCGCCTTCGACGGAGCGCACGACCTCGTCAGCGGCATTCGGCGAGACGATCACGGCCATGCCGACGCCGCAGTTGAAGGTTCGCGCCATTTCATCGGATGCGATATGTCCACCTTCCTGAAGAAGCGCGAAGATCGCGGGGAGTTCCCACCGGTCGGCGTCGACCACTGCATGACAATCATCGGGCAGAACACGCGGGATGTTTTCAAGGAGGCCGCCGCCGGTGATGTGCGCGAGGCCCCCGATCTGACCCTGCTGAGCGAGGGCGAGGAGCGACCGCACATAAATCCGCGTCGGTTCAAGTAACGCCTCACCCAACGTTCGGCCGCCCTGGCCGGGCAGCCGCTCGTCGAGCTTCCAGCCCTCCTGTTCGATGATTCTGCGGACGAGCGAGAAGCCGTTGCTATGCACTCCGGAGCTTGCGAGGCCGAGCACGATGTCCCCGGGTTTGATGTCGGCTCCGGTGAGCACGCGGTCCCGCTCGACGGCACCGACGCAGAAGCCCGCGAGGTCGTAATCGCCGCCGGAATACATGCCGGGCATCTCCGCCGTCTCGCCGCCGATGAGCGCGCACCCGGCTTGCCTGCAGCCTTCCGCAATGGATGCGACGACGCTGGCCGCAATCTCGTTGTCCAGTTTTCCGGTCGCGTAATAGTCGAGGAAGAAGAGGGGCTCGGCACCCTGAACGATGAGGTCGTTGGCGCACATCGCCACGAGGTCGATGCCGACGTCCTGGTGGCGGCCGGTCTCGATCGCGAGCTTCAGCTTGGTTCCGACGCCGTCGTTCGCCGCGACCAGCAAGGGATCGGAGTAGCCAGCCGCCTTGAGATCGAAGAAGCCGCCGAATCCCCCGAGCTCCGCATTCGCACCCGGACGAGACGTCGAGCGGGCGAGGGGACCGATGGCCTTCACCAGCGCATTGCCGGCATCGATCGACACGCCGGCGTCGGCATAGGTGAGGGGCTTTTGGCTCATTGGCGGCGGGCAGTAGAGACAAGCCGCTTGGATTTCCACGCCGTTGTCGCCAAAAGACCCCGCGAATGCTTCGTCGCCCTCTCGTCGTCTCCCTCCTGATGCTTCTCGCCGTCGCCGGACTCGGCGCGGTCGTCTATGCGCAGCTGGAAAGCAGCGATCGGGGTATCCTTCCGCTCGACACATCGAACACGCTGGAGATCGGACCGGTGCACGTTGATGTCGGCGGTCCGGATGCAGTGACGGCAAGACTTTCCGGCTGGCGGATAGCCCAAAGACAAGGCTTTCGGGCCTTGTGGGCCAAAATGCACAATGCTCCGATCAATCAGGCGCCAGCCCTTCCCGACGGCACGCTCGACCAGATCGTTGCCTCGATCAACGTCGACCGGGAGCAGATCGGCCCCAATCGCTACATCGCCGACCTGAGGGTCGAATTCGATCGCGCGAAGGCTGCGCCGTTCCTTGGGGTCGAAGGCGCGCAGGTGACCGAGCATAGCGTTCCCATGCTGCTCATCCCCATCACCGTAACCGGCGGCACCGAAACCAGCGTCGAGCTTCGCAACGCATGGCAGCGCGCCTGGGCACAGTTCCGAACCGCGCAGAGCCCCATCAATTATGTCCGCGTGAGCGGCATGGGCGCCGACCCGATGCTGGTGAACGCAGCCCAGACAGCTCGCCCCGGCCGCGGCTGGTGGCGCGCGCTGCTGGACATGTACCAGGCCCAGGACATCCTCATCGCGGAGGTTCAACTCCAGCGATCCTATCCCGGCGGTCCCGCTCGTGCGCGGTTCATCGCTCGCCACGGCCCGGACAATGAGATCGTTGGAGGCTTCACCCTCACCGCGCCCAATAGCGAGGCCATTCCCGCAATGATGTCGCAGGGTGCGCAGCGCATGGACGCCCTGTTCGCGCAGGCGCTCGCTGCCGGCGAGCTATCGCGCGACTCCTCGCTCAACCTTCCGCCGCCTCCGGCGCAACTCGCTCCGCTGGCGCCGCCCAAGCCGGCGAACATCGTCAATGCCTACCAGGTGCAGGTCACCGGCAATGACGTGCTCGTCTACAATTTCGCGATGGCGCATTTGAGGACCCTCGCCGGGGTCGACTCGGCCACTCCGCAACAGATCAACCCGAGCGGCACCAGCTACATCCTCGTCGCCTATCACGGCACCGTGGTGCAGCTCGCGGCAGCGCTTAGGGCGCGAGGCTGGATCGCCGACTTCGGCGGAACGGTCGTTCGAATTCGGTCCGGCGCGGACAAGCCTCCGGCGCTTCCGCAACGGCCGCCCGCGCAGCCCCAACCGGCGCCTCAACCCCAACCGGCGACCAATCAGTCAGGCGGGACCGAGTGAAGCAGGGGCCGGACCAGATCGCGCTCCCGCTCGACTGGCCGCAAAGCGACGGAGACGCCCGCTTCATCGTTTCGGACGCCAACCGCGAGGCGTTCGAACATTTCGGCCGCTTCAGCATGTGGCCAGTCAGGGCGACGATCCTCACCGGGCCGCGGCGCTCGGGGCGCACCTTGCTCGCCCGGACCTTCGTCGAGCGAGTCGGTGGGCGGCTGTTCGACGAGGCCGAGCGGCGAGATGAAGAGGAGTTGTTCCACGCCTGGAACCAGGCCCAGGATACCGGACGGCCGCTGATCATGGTCGCGGATGAGGTCCCTCCCGCCTGGTCGCCTATGCTCCCGGACCTGAAGACGCGGCTGGCTGTCACGCCCGTCGTGCGCATCAGCCATCCCGACGACTCGCTATTCTCCGCGCTGATCCAGCTTCATTTCGCCGACCGGGGGCTGCACGTTCCGGCCGACGCCCTGCGATTCATGAGCGAGCGCCTTCACCGCGATTATTGGACCGCGGAACGGGCCGTGGAAGCGGTCGACCGGTTCGCGATCGCCGAGCGGGCGCGGCTGTCGCTTCCGACGATCAGGCGGGCGTTGGCGGAAGCTCGAATGATCGGAGAGGCGGCCTAGGCGCCTAGCCGCATTTGATCTGGGTGATCTTGCGGGACGAGTCGAGCCAGACGGTCACGCGATCTTCGCGATAATCCATCGTCAGCATCACGCCCGGCGGCGCCCAGCGCAGCACGGCGGCGTGAGAGACTCGCGTGATTGCCTCGCCAGTCGCGGACGTCCCTTCCTGGCCGATGAACTGCTCGGTCCCAGCCAACTCACATTTGTGGCCGGGGGTGACGCCGTGGACTGGTGTGGCGGGCGCCGTGGAACATGCCGCAACCAACATCGGCGCAAGCGCGATCGCGTTACGCATCGACCGTCTCCTCTTGTCGAACCCGACTCATCTTGAGCTTTCCATTCTCGATGGCGAAGCCGAGACGGCCCTCGACCAGATCGAGGGCATCCTTCCCGAACTGCTCATAGCGCCAGCCGCTGAGGATATTGAGGTTCTTTCGAACTCCGGCGGCAAGCGCTTCAAGGTCATCGGATCTCGCGATCAGCCTCGCGGCAACGCCGGACTCCTTCGCGCGGATCTTCAGGAGAAGTTTCAGCAGGTCGCTTACCAGCGCCGCATCCTTGGTGAGGCCGGGACGCCGGGGCTCGCGGTCCGGCATCTCTTCGACGCTTAGCGGTTTCGCGGATTGGACTGCGCTCATCAGCCGGCCTCCGATATCGTTCGTCCTCCATCCCGCCGAAAGCCCGCGAACGCGGCCCAGATCATCCTGCTTCTTGGGTGGATGGAGCACGATCTCGTTCAGCGTGTCGTCCTTGATGATTCGACCGCGCGGAAGGTTCTTCGACCGTGCTTCGGTCTCGCGCCAGGCAGCGAGAGACTTCAGCCGACCGAGAACCGCCGGGTTGCGGCTCGGCAGCTTGAGACGCTTCCAGGCATCCTCCGGCGGGAAGGCAAAGCTCGACGGATCGGCAAGCCGCTCCATTTCTTCATCGAGCCAGGCGCCGCGGCCGGTTTTGCGAAGCTTGTCGACCATTCGCGGAAATACGGTCGCCAGATGCGTCACGTCGGCGATCGCATAATCTATCTGGCGCTTGTCGAGCGGGCGGCGGCTCCAGTCGGTGAAACGAGCGCCCTTGTCGAGGCTGTGGCCGAGAAGGCTCTCGATCAGGTTGGAATAGCCGATCTGCTCTCCATGGCCGAGAGCCATGGCGGCGATTTGCGTGTCGAACAGCGCGTGGGGAAGTTTGCCGGTGAGATTGTGGATGATTTCGAGGTCCTGCCCCCCGGCGTGGAAGACCTTGAGCACATCCGGATTGTTCACGAAGAGGTCGAGCAGCGGCTTGAGTTCGATACCCTCGGCCTTCGGATCGATCGCCGCTGCTTCGTCGCTGCTCGCAACCTGGATAAGGCACAGGTCGGGCCAGTAGGTGTTCTCGCGCATGAACTCCGTGTCCACGGCGACGAAGGGCTGGTCGGAGAGTCGGTCGACGAGGGCCTTGAGGTCTTCGGACTTCGTAATCAGTGGATGGATACGCATGAGTCTCAAGCGGCCATAGCTCCGCCCTCGCGGGTTGACAAAAGCTGAGTGATCGAAGCTCAGCCGCCGTTCGATTTTGGGGGATTTACGCGATGGCCACGGTTACCGGTCGTTCAAAACCGAACGCGACAATCGCTGACAAGGCGCTTGTCTTTCTTGCGGTCGTCATTGTGTACGGAAGCGGCTTCTGGCCGGGACGGTTGGTCCTTCGGGGCGGGCTGAACGCTCTCGGAAATCCGGAATATGCCGGCTTGCGCGGAATCTTCCTTCCGCACCTGCTGCTTTATTCGACCCTGATGGCCGCCATCAGCGCGCTGCTTTGGTGGGCCTTGGTCGTAGCGAGAGTCCTGCCGCCACCGGAGTTTGGAAACGTTCGCGTTTCAGCGGTGACGGGTCTCGTCGGCGGGGTCGTCGGGTTAGCCCTTACGTTGCTCGTCGTCCTGGCGGCGCTGCCGGCCGGCACCATCCATTGGATAGCGCCGGACCCGTGGAAAATCGCCGGCAACGTCTTTTCGAATTTCTATGAGGAATTCGTCTTTCGCGGATTTGTCCTGGTCGCGCTCAGGCGCGTTGCCGGCTTCTGGCCGGCGACGTTGCTATCGTCCGCCATGTGGGCGTTCACCCACGTCCAGTATCCGATGGTCATCCAGCTCACGATCCTCGTCGTCGGAGTAGGCTTTTGCTGGATCATGAAACGAGCGGGATCGCTTTGGGCGCCCTATGTCGCGCACGAAGTGCTGGACGTGATTGGTGACAGCCTTATCGGTTAGAAGCGCCTCCCGCGGGTTGACAAAAGTGCCTGCCGCATTGAAGCGCGGCGCGCGCTTTTCCGCCCATCTTTGAACCAGAAAGCCTTTCATTCCGCATGCACGCTTATCGCACCCATACCTGCGCCGAGCTGCGCGCCTCGAATGTCGGCGAGACGGTTCGCCTTTCGGGTTGGGTTCATCGCAAGCGCGATCACGGCCACCTGCTGTTCGTCGACTTGAGGGATCATTACGGAATTACCCAGGTCGTCGCGGACGCGGATTCGCCCTCGTTCAAGACGCTCGACAGACTTCGGGTCGAATCCGTGGTGACGGTCGAAGGAAAGGTCGTCGCGCGCTCGAAGGAAACGGTGAATCCGAACCTCGCAACCGGTGAAATCGAGGTCAAGGCGGGCGAGGTGACTGTGCAGTCAGCCGCCGCCGAGCTGCCGATGCCGGTCTTCGGCGAGCAGGATTATCCCGAGGATATCCGGCTCAAGTACCGTTACCTCGATCTTCGGCGCGAGAATGTTCACGCCAATATCATGCTGCGCTCGTCGGTGATCGCGTCGATCCGCCGGCGCATGATCGAGCAGGGTTTTACCGAGTTCCAGACGCCGATCCTGACTGCGAGTTCGCCCGAAGGCGCGCGCGACTATCTCGTGCCCAGCCGCGTCCACCCGGGGAAGTTCTACGCGCTTCCGCAGGCGCCGCAGATGTTCAAGCAGCTGATCATGGTCGCGGGCTTCGACCGCTATTTCCAGATCGCGCCCTGTTTCCGCGACGAGGATGCGCGGGCGGACCGAAGCCCCGGCGAATTCTACCAGCTCGACTTCGAGATGAGCTTCGTGACGCAAGACGACGTGTTCGCCGCGATCGAGCCGGTACTGTCAGGAGTGTTCGAGGAATTTGCGAACGGGCGGACGGTCACGGCGGCCGGCGAATATCCTCGCATCCCGTATAAGGAAGCGCTGCTAAAGTACGGAACCGACAAGCCTGATCTGCGCAATCCGTTGCTGATTACCGATGTATCGGAGCACTTCAAAGGGTCGGGTTTCGGCCTTTTCGCCGGGCTCGTCGAGAAGGGTGCCGTGGTCCGCGCGGTTCCCGCGCCAGCCACCGCGGAAAAGAGCCGCAAGTTCTTCGACGACATGAACGAATGGGCGCGAAGCGAGGGCTTCGCCGGTCTCGGCTATGCGACGCGCAAGGGCGGCGAATGGGGCGGGCCGATCGCAAAGAACCATGGCGAGGAAGGCATGGCCCAAATCGCGGAGGCGGTGGGGCTCGGGCCTGACGACGGCATTTTCTTCGCTGCTGGCAAGGAAGACGATGCGGCGAAGCTCGCAGGCGCCGCTCGCACTCGCGTGGCCGAGCAGCTCGACCTTCTCGAAAAGGGCGCGTTCCGTTTCTGCTGGATCGTCGATTTTCCGATGTTCGAGTACAACGAAGAGCAGAAGAAGATCGACTTCAGCCACAACCCGTTCTCGATGCCGCAAGGCGGAATGGAGGCGCTCGAGCAGAAGGACCCGCTCGATATCCTCGCCTGGCAGTATGACATCGTCTGCAACGGCGTCGAGCTGAGCTCCGGCGCGATCCGGAATCACCGGCCGGACATCATGTACAAGGCGTTCGAGATCGCCGGCTATACGAAGGAAGAAGTCGACACGAACTTCGCCGGCATGATCAATGCCTTCAAGTTCGGCGCTCCACCGCACGGCGGCTCCGCGCCGGGCATTGACCGCATCGTGATGCTGCTCGCCGATGAGCCGAACATCCGCGAGGTCATCCTCTTCCCGATGAACCAGAAGGCGGAAGACCTCATGATGAATGCTCCGTCGGAGGTTTATCCGAACCAGCTCAAGGAGCTGAACATCAAGATCGTCGACCCGAACTAAGCTCGGTCCGGGTAGCGGATCGACATCACCTCATAGCTTTTCTCGCCCGAAGGGAGCCGCACGACTCGTTCGTCGCCAACCTTGGCGCCTACCAGTGCGCGGGCGATCGGCGCGCTCCAGCCGATAAGGCCGGTCGAGGCATCGGCTTCATCATTCCCGACTAGGGTCAGCGTGCGGCGGTTATCCTCCTCATCGGCGAGTTCGACGGTCGCTCCGAACCGAACCTGGTCGCGCACCTCCTGCTTCGCGGGATCGACGACTTTCGCTTCTTTCATGATCTTCGCGAGATAGCCGAGCCGCCGGTCGATCTCGCGCAGGCGGCGCTTGCCGTAGATATAATCGGCATTCTCTGACCGGTCCCCGAGCGACGCGGCCCAAGAGACCGTTTCAACGATCTTAGGCCGCTCGACGCCGAACAGCTCGTCATATTCGGAGCGGATCCGAGCCAGGCCTGCCGGAGTGATGTAACGATCAGCCACGAGGGCGGATTATCAGCCGGGCCTGTTCTTCCCAAGATAGCGCGACACGTGAAGCGCAGTCCGTTGGCCCGATGAGCCACGCAGCGAATCGTAGACAACGCTGTTTTCGATGACGCGCTGCACGTAGCCGCGGGTCTCGTCGTAGGGGATCGCCTCAATCCAGCCGACCACGTCGACGTGGCCACGCGGATCGCCGAGCTGGCGCACCCATTTACCCGCGTTGCCCGAGCCCGCGTTGTAGCTGGCGACCGCGAGCGGCACGTTGCCATTCCAGATGTCGAGCATGTGCTGGAAGTAGGCCGAGCCGAGCGTCACGTTGTAATTGGGGTCGCTGATCAGCCGGTAGCCGTCGTAGCTCAGGTTCATCTTGCCAGCCTGGTCCCGCGCCGTCCCCGGCATCAACTGCATCATTCCGCGCGCACCGGCGTGGCTGATCGCATATGGATCGAACGAGCTCTCCTGGCGGCTGATACCGTTGGCGAGGGACCAGAGATTGCTCGAAACGGAAGCGGAAAGCATCGGATAGGCCTGCCGCACGTAGAAGCTCGAGCCCTTGATCCGGGCCATGCGGGCGACCCAGACTGGCAGGTCCTGCCGCCGGATCTGCTCTGAAAGCTGAAGCGCGAGGTTGCGATCGACGTCAGTGTCGAGAGATCGGGCCAATGCCTGGACGAACAGAGCTTCATCGGTCGACTGGCCCTGCTGTGCGAGAAGACGCAGGGCCTGGACCAGCCGGCGGCTGTTGAACGCAGCGCGCTGCACCGACGTCGTCGTATATTGGGGCAGGGCGGCAGGCGGCGGCGGAACCGGGCGGCCGAGCCGTTCGAGCGCGAGCTGTCCGTAGAACAGGTCCGGATAGGCCGCGGCGCGCTGGAAATAGGATGTTGCGGTCTGAAAATGGCCGGCGCCGAGCGCTGCGCGGCCAGCCCAGTAATCACCTTTAGTCTGCACCTGAAGCGAACGGCCGGCGCGCGCATAGCGGTCGAACATTGAAAGCGCGTTGGCTGGTTGCCGAAGACGGTCGAGCGCGACGCTGCCGCCGAGCCAGGCGAGGCTCGTATAATCGTCGCGCACGCCAAGCGGCTGATCCGCGACCTCGGCGCCCGCTGGGAGCACGTCATCGATCTGGCGGGTGATGTTGTAGACGTTCTGCCAGTCGCGATCGTTCGCGGCGTCCTGGGCCAGCAGGAGCAGCATCTCGTAAAAGCGCTCGGGGTCCGCCGGCTTGTAGATGAAATGGTGGGCGCGGGCGCCGAGGTCTTGCGCGGCATTGCCGAAATTGTGCGCGCGTAGATAACGCGCCCGGCCCATCATCAGGCCGGCGTCGCTGGTGACACTGCCGATTACCGCGCCATAGCGGCTTTCGGCGTCGCTCGAATCCTGCTGCATCGCGATCCGTGCACCGAAGGCCGCCTGCCGTTCGGGGCTGGCGAGCGAGACGAAGCGCGAAGCGTCGTCGGGCTTCTTGTCGAACAAGAGCGAATCGATGCGCTTGTCGTGATCGGCGCGCGTGAAGCTGCCGCCGTAGCGTGCCCAGATTGATTGCTCGTCGGTATTGCTGAGGTCAGACGAAGCCCACGCGTGACGAGCGGCGTCTAGCGCTTCCGTGGTTCTTCCGCTCGCCGCATAGGATTCGGCAAGCCTCGCCCAGCCATTGCCAGTCTCGGGTTTCTCCCTTGCGAAGAAAGCGAGGACGGTCTGGGCATTCTCCCCGGAACGCATCGCCTTTTCCGCCCAGCCGCGCATTCTCGAGGCGTCGGGCCAATCGGGGTTGAGGATCAGGAAGTTCGCGTAATCAGCGAAACTATAGCCGCTGCTCTGGCGAAGGCGGCGCCACTGATCGAGCGCATAGGCTACGCTCGGCGCCGTCGTGTATCCCGGAGCGGCCGCATAAGTTGTGGGCGCGGCATATTGCGCCGAGCTCAACGGCGCAGTGGCCAGCAGAACCGGCCCCATCACAGCGAAACGCCACATGCTGGACATTTTGCAATCCCGCTCCTTATCAGCCAGTGAACGCGGCCAATCCGTCCACAGAAAAACTCGTCATCCCGGAGTTAAGTTCATGTTTTTCGGCTCGATCCCGGCGCTCGTGACCCCCTTTTTGGGCGGGCGTGTCGCCGAAGACACATTCAGCGCGTTTATCGAGTGGCAGATTTCCGAGGGTTCGGACGGCCTGGTGCCGTGCGGGACGACGGGGGAGGTGGCGACCCTCAATGCCGACGAGCACCGGACGGTAATCGCCACTGCGGTCAAGGCTGCGAAGGGCAGGGTGCCGGTCATCGCGGGATGCGGAACCTATTCGACGGCCGCATCGATCGAGAGAAGCCGCGCCGCAGCCGATCTCGGCGCGAACGCCGTGCTGGCGGTTGTCCCATATTACAATAAGCCGAGCCAGGCGGGGCTTGCTGCTCACTTTCTTGCGATCGCGGATGCATCGCCATTGCCGATCGTCGTCTACAATGTCCCATCGCGAACCGTCGCGGACATTTCGGTCGAGACGCTGGCGCAGATTTCGGAACATCCCAAGATCGTCGCGGTGAAGGACGCGACCGGCAATCTGGCCCGCGTATCGGCTCAGCGGCTCGCATGCGGCGAGGATTTTTGCCAGCTGAGCGGCAATGACGACATGGCGCTCGGCTTCAACGCAATGGGCGGCGTGGGCTGCATTTCGGTCACCGCGAATGTGGCGCCGAAGCTCTGCGCGGACTTCCAGAAGGCGATGCGCGACGGGAATTGGGACGAGGCGGTGAAGCTGCAGGACAGGCTCTATCCGCTCCATGCTGCGCTATTCACCGATGCCTCGCCAGCCCCGACCAAATATGCGCTGACCCGCCTAAGGAATGATTTCCCCGCCGATCTTCGGCTCCCGCTAGTCGAGGCTTCGGCTGCATCGAAGGAGGCCGTCGATGCTGCCTTGGAGCATGCGGGTCTTATCTAAGTCCGATGGCCAAGCCGCTCCCAGCTCCTTTCGACAAGCAAAAGGTCGTGGCGGAAAACCGCCGCGCCCGGTTCGACTATTTCGTCGAAGAGCGTTTCGAGGCCGGAATCCAGCTCGCCGGAACCGAGGTTAAATCGCTCCGGGGCGGGGAGGGCTCGATCGCGGAAAGCTATGCGACCGTGGAAGGCGATGAGGTCTGGCTGATTAACAGCCACATCCCCGAATACAGCCACGGCAACCGGTTGAACCACGAGCCTCGGAGACAGCGTAAGCTCCTGCTGAAAAACCGGGAAATCGCGAAACTGCAGGGCGCGGTAACGCGCCAGGGGCTAACGCTGGTCCCCCTTTCCCTCTATTTCAACGGTCGTGGGCGGGCGAAGGTCGAGCTGGCGCTCGCTCGAGGCAAGAAGGTGCACGACAAGCGCGAGACCATCAAAGAGCGGGACTGGAAGCGCGAGCAGCAGCGCTTATTGCGGCACAATGGCTGATCCGGCGCCGGGAACGGGCCGGACGCGCTGGCTGACTCGGCACATCCCGACGCGGGAGACGGTGCACGAGCATCGGTTGCTGAGGCCGTTCGCGCCGCATCTCACTCATCCATCATTATGGCGGATGACCCGCCGGTCGGTGCCTCGCGGAGTCGCGGTCGGGCTGTTCGTCGCGGTCATCATTCCGTTCATGCACACCTTCATCGCGGCGCTGGTCGCCATTCCGACGAGGGCAAATGTTGCTGTGGCGGCGATTTTCACGCTTGCCGTCAATCCGATCACGATCCCTCCGATGTATTATGCCGCTTACCGCATCGGGTCATGGGAGCTTCATCATGATGCGACCCTCCTGAACCCGGCCGCCGCCGAGCGCTTTTCGAGCGAGCTCAGCCGTCTGCTGTTCTGGGTGCATCATGCCTCGGGGCCCATCGCGGTTGGAATCCTCAATATCGCCGTCGCGGCCGGGCTTGTCGGCTATCTTGTATCGAGCCTCGTCTGGCGCTTATGGGCGCGCAGCAGGTGGCAGCAACGGCACCAGGTGCGATCTGCGAATTGATTGCAGTCAATTGACTGCCGTTCGCAGTCGGAGAAGGTCCGATAATCGATTCTGTTTTGGCCGAATGAGGATTTGCCGCTGAGAGCGGCGCATTCCTGAAATTTGGGAGGGGTTTCAAATGGTTCGAGTTCTTTCTGTCGCGCTTGCAACGACCGCGCTCGCAGCTTGCGCTACGCAGGCGCCACCGCCGCCGGTCCAGCCGGCAGTCGTCGAAGCTCCGGCGCCGGTGCCCGCCGCCGTTCCTGCGCCCAAGCCGCAATATGGCACGTTCGGCTTCGACGCGGCGGGCATGGACAAGAGCGTCGCCCCGGGTGACGACTTCTACGAATATGCGAACGGAACTTGGGTCAAGAACACGCCCATTCCGGCCGACAAGGCCCGCTACGGCATGTTCAACGTGCTGGACGACCTCTCGAAGGACCGCACGCGGACCATCATCGAGGAGCAGGCGAAGGACCCAAACAGCAAGATCGGCAATGCCTATCAGAGCTTCATGGATGAGGCGGCAATCGAGTCGAAGGGCCTCACGCCGTTCGAGCCGTGGCTGAACGAGATCCGCGGGACGAAGACCAAGGCGAACCTGGTCAAGCTTTACTCCGACGCGGACCGGCTCGGCGTCGGCATTCCGTTCAACGCCTTCATCGGCCAGGACCGCAAGGCGTCAGACCAATATGCGCTGAACGTCTTCCAGGGCGGACTCGGGATGCCGGACCGGGATTATTATCTCTCCGCGGATCCGAAGCTAGCCGAGACCAAGGCCAAATATCTTCAGCACCTGACGAACATGCTGACGCTCGCTGGCGAATCGAACGCCGCTGCCCGGGCAAAGGCGATCCTCAATCTCGAGACCAAGATCGCTCAGGTCCACTGGACACGCGCGGAGAGCCGCGACGCCAACAAGACCTACAACAAGATGACGCTGGCCGAGCTTCACAAGTTCGCGCCTGGATTCGATTTCGCGCAGCTGCTGAAGGACGCCGGAGCGAACGTCGATTCCGTGATCGTCTTCCAGCCGAGCGCGTTCAAGGGAATCTCGGCCTTGCTCGGAAGCACCCCACTGCCGGTCCTTCGCGACCAGCTCCTGGTGCGTTCGCTCGACGCCTATGCGGCCTATCTGCCGAAGAAGTTCGACCAGGAGAATTTCGCTTTCTACGGCACCGTGCTTTCCGGCACTCCCGAACAGGAACCGCGCTGGAAGCGTGGCGTCAACTTCACCGTCGGAACGATGGGTGACGACGTCAGCAAGCTCTACGTCGCCAAATATTTCCCGCCGGAAACCAAGGCGGCCGCGGACAAGCTCGTCCACAACCTGATCGACGCGATGGGCCGTCGAATCGACAAGCTCGACTGGATGAGCCCGGAGACCAAGGCGAAGGCGCACGCCAAGCTCGCGGCCTTCACTCCGAAGATCGGCTATCCGAGCCAGTGGCGCGACATGAGCGGCCTCGTGATCGACCGCAATGACGTGCTCGGCAACGCGATGCGGTCGAACAGGTTCGACTACGATTATCAGCTCGGCAAGCTCGGCGGGCCGATCCGGCGCTGGGAGTGGGGAATGACCCCCATGACCATCAACGCTTACTCGAACTCGACGATGGTCGAGATCGTGTTCCCGGCCGCGATCCTGCAACCGCCGTTCTTCGATCCGAACGCCGATCCGGCCGTCAATTACGGCGGTATCGGCGCGGTGATCGGACACGAGATGAGCCATCAGTTCGACGACCAGGGGTCGAAGTACGATCTCCACGGCAATCTGGTCGACTGGTGGACTCCGGCGGATGCAGCGAACTTCAAGTCGCGGCTCGACCAGTATGATCGCCAGATCAGCGCCTACGAACCGCTGCCAGGCATGCACGTCAACGGCAAGCTGACGATGGGCGAGAATGTCGCCGACCTCGCTGGCCTGACCGTCGCTCACGATGCATATCTCGCCTCCCTGAGCGGAGCGCCGCCGCCGGTAATCGACGGCTTCACCGCGGATCAGCGCTTCTATCTCGGCTGGGCGCAGGTGTGGCGCTGCAACGACCGCGAGGCGGACATGCGTCAACGGCTTCTGACCGACCCGCACTCGCCTTGCGCGGTGCGTACCGACGTCGTTCGCAACATGGACCCCTGGTATTCGGCGTTCGACGTCAAGCCGGGGCAGAAGCTCTACCTCGCGCCCGCCGATCGCGTACGCATCTGGTAGGATGACGCACTTCTGGTAGCATGGGCCTCAGCGCCCATGCTGTACCAGGAGCTGCCCTCGATCGAATCGACCCCGCTCGACGGGTGGAGTCGGTGGCTTGTGCCGGCGCTGATCGTGGGCGCCGCGCTGACGGCGGCCATCCTGATATTGCTTTGGGGGCTGGCGCTAATCGCGGGTGCGGTGCTTGCCGCTGGAGCCGTCGCGGCGCTCGTTGTGTGTTTGCGTGCTCCGGCCAAGCGGTCGCCAGGCGAAGCGCTGGTGGTCGGCCCCGATTATGCGCTTCTCGGATCGGCGTTGAGCCTGAGCGGCGATCCGGTTGCATTGACCTCCGGCGAAGGGTCGCTGCTCATCGTCAACGCAGCGTACCGCGAGCGGTTCGGTGCTCAACCGCCGCTTGATCTCGCCGCGAACGAGGAAGCGCGAACCGGCCTCCAGCTCGCGCAGACTATGGCATGGCGCGACGGCGCGGGCTGTGTCGCGGGCATTCAAACTGCGCCCGGAACGAGTCCCGTAGAGGTCGAGCGCGTGGGGACTCGCGATGATTTGCTTCTGTGGCGGTTCGTCACTCCGAGCGCGCCGGACGCAATTACGCTTGCGACCAGCCGTCTGAGCGGGCGATCGGGTGAGCTCCTTAGCCAGGCCGGCGTCCTCGCGGCCTTCGTGGACCCTCAGGGCAAGGTGATCGCGTGCAATCGCCTGTTCGAGGAGCGCGCCCTTGGAGGTGCCGGTCGGCAACAGGGGACCCTCAGCGACCTTGTCACCGAAACTGAGGAGCAGGGTCAATTCCGTCTCGTCGCCGAAGGAGAGACGGGTCGATTGCTTCGCGCAGTGTTGCTGCCGCTCGATGCTCCGGGATCGACGGACTATGGCAACTTCTACCTATTCGACAGCGCCGAGGCGCTTCCTGTGTCGAGCTCGGCACATCTTCAGACTTTGCTCGACATGCTTCCGATCGGTCTCGCCCTGGTCGACGGCGACGGACGCTTCCTGACGATGAACGACGCTTTTTGCCAGGCGGCGGGGATCAAGGGCACGGGGATTCCGGTCTATCCCGGCGACCTGGTCGTCAAAGAAGACAAGGCGGCGGTTGCCGACGCGGTCCGCCGCAATGCGCGCGGGCCTGCGATGTCGGGCGACCTCGCTGTTCGCCTGGCGCGCCAGCCGGCCGAACCGATCGCGCTCACCATCGCAGGGCTTCGCGGGCTGGGCGATGCGGCTGTCCTGCTCCTGCTCAAGGACAATAGCGAGGAAGCCAAGCTCAAGCGTCAGGTTGCGCAGGCGACCAAGATGCAGGTCGTCGGCCAGCTCGCCGGCGGCGTGGCGCACGACTTCAACAATATCCTCACCGCCATCATCGGGCACTGCGATTTGATGCTGATGCGGCATACGCCGGGCGACATCGACTATGACGACATCCAGCAGATCAAATCGAACTCGAACCGCGCGGCGGGCCTGACCCGTCAGCTGCTGGCCTTCTCGCGTCAACAGACGCTGCGCCCGCAAGTTCTCCAGCTGCCGGACGTGGTTTCGGAAGTGTCGCACCTGCTGAAGCGGCTGCTCGGCGAGACCGTGGAGCTCGTTGTGAAGCATGGCCGCAACCTTGGGCCCATTCGCGCCGACCCGGGCCAGCTCGAGCAGGTCATCATCAATCTCGCCGTGAACGCCCGCGACGCCATCATGCCCAAAGGCAGCGGCACGCTGACGATCCAGACCTATTCGGTGAAAGCGGACCAGGTCGCGGAGCTCGGGTCCGACATCCTGCCGATCGCGGATTACAGCGCGCTGTCAGTGACCGACACGGGGACGGGCATTCCCGCCTCGGTGCTCGGGAAGATCTTCGAGCCCTTCTTCACGACCAAGGAAGTCGGAAAAGGGACGGGCCTCGGCCTCTCGACCGTCTACGGTATCGTGAAGCAATCGGGCGGCTTCATCTTCGCCGATTCGAAGGTGGATGAGGGCACGCGCTTCGTCATCTATCTTCCGGTCCATCGCGAGGAGGCGGGGGCCGCGCGGACCCGCGCTCCGGCCAAGGCGAAGAAGGACGAATTGTGGGGTAGCGGCACCGTCCTTCTCGTCGAGGACGAGCCGATGGTCCGAAGCGTGGCCGAGCGCGCGCTGACCCGGCACGGGTACAACGTCATGACCGCGGACAATGGAGAGGATGCGCTCGAAATTTTGAGGACCGGCGAGACGGTGGATCTTCTGATCAGCGACGTCGTCATGCCGGGCATGGACGGCCCGACGATGGTTCGAGAGGCGCGTGAGAGCTGGCCCGACCTCAAGATCCTCTTCATGTCGGGCTATGCCGAGGAGCAATTGCGCAAATCGATCGACATCGAGAACGTGAACTTCCTGCCCAAACCATTTTCCGTGACCGACCTCGCCGAAGCAGCGCGCCGCGCAATGGGGACGAAATAAGGTCTTTTCGCTTTCACATCTGCACTTTATGCCAAGTGGCACATGGCTGACACGCGTTCCATTTTGATCGTCGAGGACGAGCCTCTCATCGCCATGATGCTCGAGGATTTTCTCGATTCGCTCGGTCACAAGGTTCGCGGCACCTGCGAAACGGTCGAAGGCGCGCTCGAAGAGGTTGAAAAGGGCGGGTTCGATCTCGCGATCCTCGACGTGAACCTCAAGGGCGAGAATGTCTGGCCGGTTGCGACCAGGCTTCGCGAGAAGAACGTGCCGTTCGTCATCGCGACTGGCGGCCACGTCGATCCTCCGCCGCCAGAGTTCGACAATGCTCCGGTGATCGAGAAACCCTATACCGTGGACCGGGTAACTCCGGCGATCGAGGCGGCGTTCGCTCGGTAGCGGGGCGCGCGCTCCATCTTGAGACAGGGCGTTCGTCCCGGCCCCGGAAGGCCTTGCTAGGCGGCTTGCCTCCATCCATATTCCTGAAATCAAAGGACCAATCGCGCGGGGGACGGCGTTAACCGACCTGCAGAGTTGATTGTGTCATAAAGCGGGCTAGCATGCCCACGAGAGGACGGTCGTTCGCGGCCGATATGCAAGGACGGGAATGACCAAGCTTTCAGGCGGCGACGGGAAGAGCACCCTCTACTGCTCCTTCTGCGGCAAGTCGCAGCACGAGGTTCGCAAGCTCATCGCCGGGCCAACCGTGTTCATCTGCGACGAATGCGTCGAGCTGTGCAACGACATCATCCGCGAGGAATCGAAGTCGGCGCTGGTCAAGACCCGCGATGGCGTTCCGACGCCGTCCGAGATCTGCAAGGTCCTCGACGATTATGTGATCGGCCAGGACCGCGCCAAGCGCGTGCTCTCGGTCGCTGTCCACAACCATTACAAGCGCCTCTCGCACGGGGCGAAAGCCGGCAACGACGTCGAGCTGGCCAAATCCAACATCCTGCTGATCGGCCCGACCGGTTGTGGCAAGACGCTGTTGGCGCAGACGCTGGCGCGCATCCTCGATGTGCCGTTCACGATGGCGGACGCGACGACGCTGACCGAGGCCGGTTACGTCGGCGAGGATGTCGAAAATATCATTCTGAAGCTGCTCCAGGCGTCCGACTACAATGTCGAGAAGGCGCAGCGGGGCATCGTTTACATCGACGAAATCGACAAGATCAGCCGCAAGTCGGACAATCCTTCGATCACGCGCGACGTGTCGGGCGAGGGCGTCCAGCAGGCGCTCCTGAAGCTGATGGAAGGCACCACCGCGAGCGTTCCGCCGCAGGGCGGGCGTAAGCATCCTCAACAGGAATTCCTCCAGGTCGACACGACCAACATCCTGTTCATTTGCGGCGGCGCCTTCGCCGGTCTCGAGAAGATCATTTCCGACCGCATGCAGGGCAAGTCGATGGGCTTCGGCGCCCACGTCGCCGCTCCGGACGAGCGCAAGACGGGCGAAGTGCTCAAGCATTGCGAGCCCGAGGACCTGCTGAAGTTCGGCCTGATCCCCGAATTCGTCGGCCGCCTGCCGGTGATCGCGACGTTGCTCGATCTCGATGAGACGGCGCTGGTCAAGATCCTGGTCGAGCCGAAGAATGCCCTCGTCAAACAGTATCACAAGCTGTTCGACATGGAGGACGTCCAGCTCGAATTCACCGATGACGCGCTGCACTCGATCGCGGTCAAGGCAATCGAGCGGAAGACCGGCGCGCGCGGCCTGAGATCAATCCTCGAGGGCATCCTGCTCGACACGATGTTCGACCTGCCGTCGATGGATGGTGTCGACGAGGTTCACATCGACAAGGACGTCGTCGAAGGCCGCAAGGAGCCGGTTCGCGTCTATGCCGCCAAGGACAAGGCGGACGACGCCGCCTGAGCGGCGCGCTCAACCGATAAAGGGAATGAAGGCGGGGGTTTCGCGGGCGTAGCTGTCGTACGCATCGCCGAATTGCTGCCGAAGCAGGCGCTCTTCCTCGCGAATACGAATTAGGGTTCCCACTACGAAGAGCGGGATCGCTGCGATCAGGCCCCAGATGTGCCCAAGGCCAATGCTGAGCGCGATCAAGAGAAGCAGCATCGCGAAGTAAATGGGGTGCCGCATCCGGGCGAAAGGGCCCTCGCGGACGAGCTGATGCTCCTCGCGCGTCCGGGCGACCAGGCTCCAGTTCGCGCCAAGGGCCTTCGCACTGCGATCGAACAGCAATGCTCCAGCCACCCCCAAGGCCAGCACGATAGCGGCCAGAACGAATGATCTGACCGACTCGCTCGGCGTCGAGAATTTCACTGGCGCCGCCATCGCGACGACGAAACTCGCGCCTTGGATTCCGATACCGACGATCGACAAGCGGGAGCGCGCCGCCGTAAGTCCTTCGGCAGACCTGTGACTACTCAACCGCTTTGCGAATACGGCGGCGCCGAAAAGCAGTCCGGCGATTATCGCAGCTGCGTACTGCAGCACGCTTGTCGAGGAGACGTAGGTCATCCCGGCATTATGCGCGTGATTACGCGCTAAGCCAGTACCCTTGTCTTACTGCCCATGCACTGCCGCGAGCAATTGCGCGCCATAGCGATCCATCAGATGGGCGTCACGGCCGTAATGGTCTTCCATGAACTGGACGCCGTCGGCGGTCGGCTGAACCGTTAGATAAGTCATGTAGACCGGCACCGGCTGCGGCAGGTCGACTTCTTTTTCGACCTTCGGATTGTCGCCCTTCGGAATGGAGCCGTCGAACAGGAAACGCGCAAGCCGCTTGTAATCCTCGAGCCTCACGCAGCCGTTGCTGATCCACAGCTCGTTCTTCGTGAAATGTTCTTTTTCCGGCGAATCATGAAGATAGATGCCGAAATAATTGGGAAGCATGAACTTCATCATGCCCATCGAGTTTGCGGGGCTGGGGAGGCGGCGGAGCGCCACTTCCTCGCGCCCGTCGACCACGGCCTGCCAGTCGACCGAATTGGGATCGATCACCTTGGCGTTGTCGCTCAGGTCGGAAAGCACCTGATATTCGCGCGTCGTGAGATAACTGACGCCCTGCGCGACAATGCGCGGAGCGATCAGGTTCTTCACGAGATCGGGCGGCACGTTCCAATAGGGGTTCACGCTCGCATATTTGATGTAGGCTGCCATCATCGGGGTCGCGGTTTCCGACTTCCCGACGACGACCTTCATCTCGTCGACCTTGCGGCCGTTCTGCCACATGGAAAGGCGTGCATCGCCTGCGTCGACGAGCACATATTTTGACTGCTCTTCAGGGGCAGGAAGGCGCTTGGCACGCTCCATGTTGATGATGATCAGCTGCTCGTAATAATCGGCTCCCCGGTTCAGAGCAGCGATCGTGCCGGCACCCGCGATCCCGTCGGCCTTCAGTCCATGAACGCCCTGGAAATCCTTCACCTTCGCCGCGAGCGCGGCGTCGTAGGTCCCACCATCGCCAAGGCCTAGACGGGTGCGAAGCATCGATACGCGATCCCCGGTCGATCCGTTTTTCAGGGTCGGACCAGCAGGAATCTGGAGCTCCGGAAGGCTTCCCCAGCTCTGCTCATATTTGACGAGGCCGCGACGGAGATCGGTGTAGATCGGGTTCACCGAGGTGAAGAGATCAACCGGGGCCGCGCTCCAGGCCGCGTTCGACATGCCGGCGAGGAACCCATTTTGGTGCACCGCGCGCGGGACCAGCGCCTCGTCGATGTAGATCATGTCGACGCCCTGCTCGATCGCCGGCGGCAGATCGATGGGTTCGAGGGCGGGGCCCTTGTTCGACTGGGCGATCGGCGATTGCCACGGTTCGCCCGACGGGACTTGCGCCGGCATCGGCCGCGCCATCCAGGGCTCGGCGACGGGCGCACGCATCGGCGCCTGCGCTGCCGGGGGCGGGGGTGGCGGAGCCTGTGGCACGGGCATCGGCGGCCAATAAGCCTGGCCGAAGGTGACTGCGGGTAGCGTCAGCACGCTAAGCGCGATCAAGGAATGGCGAATTTTCACGGGGTCGATACTAGCGGGCGAAACTGAACGATTACAGAATCCAAAGCGTCAAACAGCCGCGATTCATTCACCTTCCAGCGGAAGAGTGTCTTTTTCGGCGGTCGGCGAGCCCAGCTTCTCAGCCATTTCTTCGACTTCTTCGTCGCTAGGCGCTTCCGGCAATTCCTCGCCGGGCGCGAGCGCGTCGTCAGGGATGCCGGGAGCGGTCCCCGCGATATTCTCCTCAAACGGTTCGGCATTGGGCCCGGTGCTGATCTTCTCGCGGTCGTCGGCCATGAGGTTTCTCCTTCAATCGCTAGAGCGAGCGGCCAGGCAGCGGGTTCCGCGACCGGCGGCTTCGAAACGCAGCAAACGCAGCGAGCCAACGCGTGCGCGCGAGCGGACGTAGTCGTAGGAGCGGACATTGGGGTGGGAGCCAAGCACAAAGCGGTGGCTGCAGGACAGGGGAATCGTCTTGGGACGGATCGCTCGAGGCAGATCAGAGGGCTGTGCGGGATTCTGCCTTGGCTTTGAGATCGCGAAGAACCCGCCGCGTGTTGCTGCTGGTTGCCCAACGAGCGATCGGCTCCCAATATACGATTGGATCGATTTGCAATCGGTGAGCAGCCCTGATCGTAAGCCTGCTCTTGCTTCCGCCGAGGGCTTCAATCTCAAAACGCGTCTCGCCTGTTTCGAAATAACCGTTCACGTGGGGAGCGTTCACATGTCGGTAGGGGCTCATTTCGCTCATGCTAGGCGGTTGGTGTAGGACAACGAAGCCGAGGACTCGATCCCGCTCCCAATCTGTAACCTTCTCTTGGGCCACACCCGTGGAGAAATAGCCCCGCCGCACTGCACCGACGCCGTTTCCCTCTAGGTGGCCGCGCTCTGGGTATGCGAGCCCAAGTCGACCAACGAGTGTTGGCGGCTCGCGGATCGGGTCATCACTCGTAACCGCCTGCCAAACGCGCGATGTCGGAGCGTTGATGACAATGCTTTCGTCCGTCAGCATCACGGCATCCGGCGGTGAGATTGCGTCGGCCGCAAACATGAGCGGAAGCAACGCCACGCAATAGAGCGGGCCAGTCGGCTCCTTACCTAACCTGGCCGCCCTTCGCCCCAACGCGCCGCCGCCGATCGCAAGGAGAGCCGCTAAGGGAGACGCCAAGATCAGGCAGATGAGACCTTCCAGCGCGAACATGATTAAACCGAGGCAGCCAAGCGCAGCTGCGAGGAGCACAAGGCCATTCGTTGTCTTCGTCGTCTGCAGCTCGTTGCGGTTGACCAGATACCCAGTGGTGAAGCCGACAACCAAAGGCGTAAACACAAACAACCCCCATCCGTACGCCCGGAAGGCGAGTGCTGAGATTAGAACAGCCAGCAAAATGATGCCGACCCCTGCCAAAGTCCCGGCAATCACTTGAAAGATGCTCGTCCGGCTAATTTCCGAAAGAGTTTCGCGGATGGTGCGACGGTCGGTCACCGGATCACGCCTGTGCGAGTAGCCGCGCGAGCAACGGGCACCCTCGACCTCTTTCGGCCACGCGTATGAGAGCCGGCCGATGAGCGAGCTTATCCGGCGTCACAATGGCCCACGCGAGGCCAAGCTCGCGAAAGGCAAGGATCAACGCCCAGCCTAGATCGCTTTGCCCTGGTTCGATTCCCAGCTTCGCGGAGCCCGGGAACGCGTGATGGTTATTGTGCCAGCTCTCGCCCATGCTGATCAGGCCGGCAATCTTCACGTCGTAACCCTGAACGCATGCACCGCTTACGACCCAAGTCTGCCCCCCTTCGCGATGTGCGTAATGCCCGACGAGCCAGTGGCCCGTGACGCAGACCGCGACACGCGCGCACACGCCCCAAATCAGCCAAGGCGCCCCGCCAACTGCTAGGAACAGGACCGCCCATGGAATCTGCTGCGCCATCCAAGTCCGCTCCAGCCACCGATAGACACGATCGGTCGCGAGGCGCGGTTCAAGTTTGAATTCGGGTGGGTTGTTCAGATCGAGGCGGCAATGAAGCTGGTGCCAGCCGTCTCGCCAGAATCCGGCATCGTGGGCGAAATAACCGTGGCATGCCCGTTGGCGTTGGGCCCAATCTCGCATGTCGTGCAGCCTGATCATGCCGATCGGACCGGCCATCCCGACGAGCACGCCAAGATAGACGCACAGGTATTCAAGCCAGAGTGGACACTCGAAGCCGTTGTGGATCAGTCGCCGATGCATTCCCACGGAGTGTCCGGCACATAATGTGATGCCCGAGCTTACAATAAATACAAGGATCGCAGACCAGCTGAAGTAAAGCGGCCCGAGGATCAGAGTGGCTATGGTCATTGACCCGATCCATAGCGATTTAGCCGGTGCCCAACGGATTGCTCCTCGGACTGGATCGCAGTTGACGTGGGCGACAATCCGCTCCGAACCCGACACCAGCTGCATCGACGTCTCCTATTTTTTGGGTTTCTTTTCGCGAGCTTCGCGCATGTCAGCGCTTTCACGCCGAAGCGGTGTCGAGACGGGGCAAAGCCTTTGCACGAACCCGTTAAGCGTGTTGGCCAGATTGTCCGGGACGAGCGAGTAGTGGACGAACTGCCCTCGCTTCTCGCTTCTTACCAGGCCCGCGTTTTCTAGGATTTGAAGATGCTTCGAGATCGCTGGTTTGCTCATGTCAAATCGTGCGGCGATCTCGCCGGCTGTGAGCTCGACCTCGGAAAGGTAAGCAAGAATCTTTCGCCGCGGCGTCGATGCAAGAGCTTCGAAGACCTTTTCCATCTAGTAGATAATTAACTAATAAGTTAACTAGTGTCAATTGCAGCTCGTTGTGGAGGCCTTCGTTGCGCGGGCACGGGGCGTCGCCCATATACTGACCCATGACTCGTTATCTCCCGATCCTTCCGCTCCGTGACATCGTTGTATTCCCCCACCGGATCGTGCCTCTGTTCGTCGGGCGCGAGAAATCGGTCGCGGCCCTCGAAGCTGCGATGGCCGCCGACAAGGAGTTGTTTCTCGTCGCTCAGCTCGATCCCGGTGAGGACGATCCCGACCGGGACGCACTCTACGATCTTGGAGTCATCGCCACCGCGATGCAGTTGCTGAAGCTTCCCGACGGCACGGTTCGAGTATTGGTCGAAGGGCTGAAGCGCGCGAAGCTCGTCAATCTCGAACCTCGCGACGGCTTCATGGCCGCGGAAATCGAGGAAATTGATGAGGAGGCCGACGAAGGTCCTGAGGCCCAGGCGCTGATGCGCTCGGTCATCGACCAGTTCGAAAATTACGCGAAGCTCAACAAGCGTTTGCCGCCCGAGACCGGAATTCAGCTGTCGGAAATCAGCGCGCCGTCGGCGCTGGCGGACGCGGTCGCGTCCAATCTTTCGGTTAAGGTCGCCGACAAGCAGGCGCTGCTCGGCGAGCTCAATCCGGCGCGCCGGCTCGAAATGGTGTTCGCCTTCATGGAGGGCGAGCTTGGAGTCCTCCAGGTCGAGAAGAAGATCCGCAGCCGCGTCAAACGCCAGATGGAGAAGACCCAGCGCGAATATTATTTGAACGAGCAACTGAAGGCGATCCAGCGCGAGCTTGGCAACGAAGGCGAGGAGGGCGGGGACGAACTCGCCGAGCTTGCGGAGAAGATCCGCAAGACGCGTCTGTCGAAGGAGGCCCGCGCCCGCGCCAATTCAGAACTGAAGAAGCTTCGCGCGATGGCGCCGATGTCGGCGGAAGCGACGGTCGCGCGCAATTATCTCGACGTTCTCCTCGGGCTTCCGTGGGGCAAGAAATCGAAGCTCAAGAAGGACATCGCCGAGGCTCAGCGAATCCTCGACGAGGACCATTACGGCCTCGAGAAGGTCAAGGAGCGGATTGTCGAATATCTCGCGGTCCAGGCACGGACCAACAAGCTCAAGGGCCCGATCCTCTGCCTCGTCGGGCCGCCGGGCGTTGGCAAGACGTCGCTAGGCCGGTCGATCGCGCGCGCAACCGGCCGCGAGTTCGTCCGCCAGTCATTGGGTGGAGTCCGCGACGAGGCCGAGATCCGCGGCCACCGCCGGACCTATATCGGCTCGCTGCCGGGCAAGATCATCTCGAACATCAAGAAGGCGGGGACCACGAATCCGCTGTTCCTGCTCGACGAGATCGACAAGCTCGGCCAGGACTTCCGCGGCGACCCGAGCTCGGCGCTCCTGGAGGTGCTCGACCCCGAACAGAACAACCGTTTCCAGGATCATTATCTCGAACTCGATTACGACCTCAGCGACGTCATGTTCGTGACCACTGCGAACTCGCTCGACATGCCTCAGCCGTTGCTCGACCGAATGGAGATCATCCGGCTCGAGGGATACACCGAGGACGAGAAGGTCGAGATCGCCAAGCGCCATCTCATCCCGAAACAGATGGACGCGCATGGATTGAAACCCGAGGAGCTAAGCTTCTCGGACGACGCGCTCCGCGCGATGATCCGCCATTATACGCGTGAGGCTGGCGTCCGCACGCTGGAGCGCGAGCTGGCAAAGGTGGCCCGCAAGTCGCTTCGGCAAATTCTCGAGAACAAGGCGGAACGCGTCGAACTTACCCCGGGCAATATCGGCGAATATCTCGGCGTCAGGAAATATCGCTACGGCATGGGCGAGGAAGAGGACCAGATCGGCGCGGTCACTGGGCTTGCCTGGACCGAGGTGGGCGGCGAGCTTCTGACGATCGAAGCCGTCACCGTCCCCGGCAAGGGCCAGATCAAGACGACCGGCAAGCTTGGCGAGGTGATGCAGGAGTCGATCCAGGCGGCGATGAGCTTCGTCAAAGCGCGGGCGCCTGCTTATGGCGTCAAGCCGTCGATCTTCGCGCGCAAGGATATCCACGTCCACTTGCCCGAAGGCGCGGTGCCCAAGGACGGGCCGTCGGCGGGCATCGGTATGGTGACTGCGATGATCTCGACGCTGTCCGGTGTCGCCGTGCACCGTGACGTCGCGATGACGGGCGAGGTGACGCTGCGCGGCCGTGTGCTGCCGATCGGCGGCCTCAAGGAGAAGCTTCTCGCAGCCCTTCGCGGAGGAATCCGCACGGTACTGATCCCCGCCGAAAACGAGAAGGATCTCGCGGAGCTACCGGCAACCGTGAAGGAAGCGCTGGAAATCGTGCCGGTCGACCATGTCGACCAGGTGCTTGCCCGCGCGCTCGTCTCGCCGCTGGAGCCGATCGAGTGGACCGACGCAGACGAGCATGCGCCAGAACCGCCGGTTCACGCGCCGCCCGCGGGCGGGGAACCGGCCGTCCGGCACTAACTTCGGAAGCTCACTTTCGCGGGATGTCCCGCGGATCGCGGATGACGCCGGTCACCATTCCGTAGTCGATGGCTTCGTCCGCGGTCAGCCAGTGGTTGCGGTTGATGTCCTTGTTGATCCGCTCGACCGGCTGCCCGGTCTCCTCTGAGATGATCTTCACCAGCCGTTCGCGCATGCGCAGGATTTCCCGCGCCTCGATCTCGATGTCCGCCGCCATCCCGCGCGCACCGCCCGCCGGTTGGTGAAGCAAGAAGCGGGTGTTGGGCAGGCAGAAGCGTCGGTCCTTGGCGCCGGCGAGGAAGATGTGGGCGCCCGCGCTTGCGACCCAACCCGTGCCGATCATGTTGATCGTCACGTCGTTGCGAATGAAGCGGACCATGTCGTGGATGGTGTCGCCGGATTCGACGTGGCCACCTGGCGAGTTGATGTAGATGTCGATCGGCGCGTCCGAATCCCTGTCCGCCAGCAGCAGGAGCCGTGAGCAGACATCGCGCGCAAGCCGATCGTGGATATCGCCGAAGATCAGGACCTTCCGGGTTCGAAGAAGTTCGGTTTCGATGCGGCTGACGAAATCGCCCGATGCTCCGCCCTGCTGTTCTGGTGCATCGTTGTCCATGGACTGCTCCTCGCGTGAGATTGATGGGCCTTGGCTTACATAGGCGCCCGCCGCGCAGTTCCCAGAGTCCCGCGCTGAAACGCGGATGATCGTTACAGCTACTGGACTCGCGCGCGGAGTCTTGCCTTAAAGGCAGAACGTGCGTTCGCGCGAGTCTTGCGGTGAGGGAGAGCTGGGGCAATGAACAAGCAGGAACTCATCGGCCATGTGGCGGACCGGGCAGGCCTCAGCCGGAACGACGCGTCGCGGGCGATTGAGACGATGCTCGAGGTGATCACCTCGACGCTGAAGCGCGGCGATGAAGTTCGCCTGGTCGGTTTTGGCAATTTCTCGGTGACCAGGCGCAAGGCATCGACCGGGCGCAACCCCCGCACCGGTGAACCGATGCAGATCGCGGCGAGCTCGCAGCCGAAGTTCCGACCCGGCAAGGTCCTGAAGGACGCTGTCCAATAATCTGGACAGGCTTCGCGCCCGTCCCTATCTGCGCCGTTCTCGCGGGGTCGCGGGCGCGTAGCTCAGTGGTAGAGCACACCCTTCACACGGGTGGGGTCGCAGGTTCAAACCCTGCCGCGCCCACCATCGCTGCCTGGAGGGCATCCGAGCGGATGCCCGAAGCCTAGACCGTCAGATATTCCGGCTGGAAGCTCGCCACGCGGCGGATTTCGCTCCAGTCGGTGAACTCGATTTCCCGGCCCTTGCGCCGGATCAGTCCGAGACGCTCCATGTCGGCGAGCACCCGGTTGACGTTAACCGACGTCTGCCCGGTGATGTCCGCGATCTGCTGCTGAGTGAACGGATTCATCATGTGGCTGGCGTCAGAATGCATCCGCACGGCCGTCTCGCAAAGCAGATGAGCGACGCGCGCCGTAGAATCTCGCCGCCCGCAGTTGACCAGCCATTCGTAACCGATCGCCTCGTTGCGTTGGATGAGGCGCCAGAAGAAGCGATGAAGCTCGGGATGGGCATCGACGATCGGGTCGAAGTCAGAGGCCTTGCCGACCATGACCTCACTCCTGACGATCGCCTGGATTCCGTATTCCGCGGGCCCGCTTCGGGGCAGGATTCCCTCGCCCGGGAAGCGCAGGGCGACGATCTGCCGCCGTCCCGAAGAATCCGTCTTGAACTTCGACAGGATTCCGGAGCGGACGAACATCACTTCGTCGCGCGGCGCGCCCTGCTCGCGGAAAGGCCGCCGAGGTTCAACCAGAACGATCCGGTGCGGGATATCGTCGAGGAGATCGGCGAGATGGGGCTCGAGCCCCGCGGAAATTAGCGTTTCTCGCAAGGACACACCTCGCGTCGCCGACTTTAAACGCCGACTCGCCATAGGTTCTCTCCCCACCCCGGACGATGCGCTTGGTTCAGTAACGCCGCAAGTCTTACACCAATGATGATATCAATTGCGGTTATCGAAAGTTTGGTACCCGCGTAGGTGTTTGGCACTTCTTGCGTTCGCTGCCGGTGCAACCTAAGTGCCGCCGCGCGGGCACGGGAGCCGCTTCCCGATACGCACCGTGGCGATCGTAGCTCAGCTGGTTAGAGCACTGGTTTGTGGTACCAGGGGTCGGGGGTTCAAGTCCCCTCGATCGCCCCATTCATTCTCGCAATGACAGAGTTAGCGCAAATCAATGACCACTCCCTGGGGCCTGCCCGATTTCGACGAGCACGAAGCCGTCCATTTCATCACCGACGATGACTGCGGCTTAAGAGCGATCATCGCCGTCCATTCGACCCATCTCGGCCCCGCGGCGGGCGGCGCGCGCTTCTGGCATTATGCAAAGGACGAGGATGCGCTTGTCGATGCGCTGAGGTTGTCGCGTGGAATGAGCTACAAGAATGCGATGGCCGGACTTCCCCTCGGTGGGGGCAAGTCGGTCCTTCTCGCGAACGAAGAGAAGGCCAAGTCGCCGGACCTGCTCCACGCGTTCGGCAAGGCCGTCGATCAGCTTGCGGGCCGGTACATCACGGCCGAGGACGTCGGGATGAGCGTCGCCGACATGATCGAGGTCGCGCGTTCGACGAAATTCGTCGCCGGTTTGCCGAATTCTCCAGGTGACGTCGGTGGAGACCCGGGGCCGCACACGTCTCTCGGCGTGTTTCTTGGCATCAAGGCGGCGGTGAAGTGGGCGCTCGGCAAGGACGATCTCAAGGGCTTGCACATCGCTCTGCAGGGGGCGGGGAGTGTCGCTACCGGCGTGGCGCTCCATGCCTGCGCGGAGGGCGCCAGGCTATCCATCGCCGACGTCGACCAAGCGAAAGCGAAAAAGCTCGCCGACCGGTCGGGCGGCAAGGTGGTTTCGCCCGACGAGATTCTTTCGCTCGAGGCAGACGTGCTGAGCCCATGCGCTCTCGGCGCGGTCTTCAACGAAACGACGATCGCGCAGCTCAAGGTTCCAGTGGTAGCCGGTGCAGCGAACAATCAGCTTGCGACGGCCGAGGACGGCGAACGGCTTCAAGAGCGCGAGATTTTGTATGCGCCTGACTATGTGATCAACGCCGGCGGTATCATCAACGTCTGCACCGAATATCTCGGGGACGGCGACGCCAGCCTCGTCCGCCGCCGGATCGAAGGCATTCCTGTGCGGCTCGAGCAGATTTGGCGCGAAGGCTCCGAAACCGGCCGCGATCCGGCGTCGGTCGCGGACGCTATGGCGCAAAGGCTCATCGGCAGGGCATAAGCACCGCCCAGTGCACGCTTTGGCAAATCCCGCGCGTTTTCTGCGCATTGCGCGGCCCGCGACATCGTGGCTGCTGCTCGTTGGCCTTGCGCTCGCGATTGGTGGAATGATCGCCGGCCTGACGATGACTCCGCAAGACTATCTCCAGGGCGAAACGGTGCGCATTCTCTACATCCATGTCCCGTCGGCATGGCTTGGTATGGCGGGGTGGGGCGGGATCGCCGCTGCCTCGGTTAGCCAGCTCGTTTGGCGCCATCCACTTGCTGCTATCGGCGGGCGCGCAGCGGCGCCGGCGGGTGCGACGTTCGCGGCGATCTGCCTGATGACCGGATCAATCTGGGGCCGTCCAACCTGGGGCACGTGGTGGGAGTGGGACGGTCGTTTGACGTCGATGCTAGTCCTGTTCTTTCTGTACCTTGGCTACATTGCCTTGGCGTCCGCCGAGCGCGAGCGCGGAGGGGACGGGCGCATCGCCGCGATTTACGGCCTGGTTGGGGCGGTGAATCTTCCGATCATCCATTATTCGGTGCTGTGGTGGCGGACGCTCCACCAGGGCGAGAGCATCGGCCTCACCGGTTCGACCATCGACAATTCGATCCTTTGGCCGCTGCCGCTGACGCTGGTCGGCTTCTCGTGCCTGTTCGGCGCCGCGGTGCTGATGCGGATGCGCGCGGAACTCGCCGAAACCAAGGTCGAAGCGCGGATGCGGAGGCTGGACGCATGAATCCCTGGCCGTTCGTTGCCGCCGCTTATTGCGTGGCGGTTGGGTTGACCGCCGGGCTGCTGCTGTGGGCCTTCGCGTCGATGCGCCGCGCGGAAGCCGTCGCCGACGCGCTCAGCCGCAAATGAAACCCAAGAACCAGCGGCTCGTGCTGGTCGTCGCGGCGATCGTCGCGCTGATCGCTGCTGCCCTGCTGGCGATGTGGGGCCTGAGGAGCCAGGCATCCTATTTCTATACGCCCGCCGATATCGCCGCGGGCAAGGCTCACGAAGGCGAGGGCATGAGGCTTGGCGGAATGGTCGAGCGCGGCTCGATCCGGCATTTGCCCGATGGTGTGACGATCCGCTTCATGGTCACCGACGGCAAGGCGCAAACCCCGGTCGTCTTCCGCGGCATCCCACCCGACCTGTTCCGTGAAGGCTCGGGAGCAGTCGCCGAGGGGCGTCTCCAGAATGGCACGTTTATCGCCGACACAATCCTCGCCAAACACGACGAACGCTACATGCCGCCGCAGCTCGGCAATCTGTCCGCCGAGCACAAGGCCGGGAAGACGCTCGAGAAATGATCGCCGAGGCGGGTCTCGCCGCATTGTGGCTCGCGGCCGGGCTGGCGGCGCTGCAATTCGTCCTGATGGTCCTCTCGCTTCGAATTCAATTCGATGGCGCTCGATCGATGCGCTCGATTGCCGTCGTTCAGGGGCTGCTGACCCTTGTTGCGTTCGCGATGTTGCTGATCGTATTCGCTCGAAGCGACATGTCGGTGGCGCTGGTGTTCGAGAACAGCAGCGCGGTGAAGCCCTTCATCTACAAGGTGGCCGGCGCGTGGGGGAACCACGAAGGCTCGATGCTGATGTGGGTGACGATCCTCGCCATCGCTGGCGCATTCGTTGCCTTGCTCGCGCATCGGACGAGTGAACGGACGCTCGTCGCTGCGCTCGGCGCACAGGCGGTTCTGGCGCTCGGTTTCTACGCATTCCTGCTGTTCGCCTCGAACCCGTTCGCGAGGCTGTGGCCGGCGCCGCCGGACGGGCAGGGTCTCAATCCGCTTCTGCAGGACCCGGGCTTGGCATTTCATCCGCCGACGCTTTACCTCGGCTACGTCGGTCTATCGGTCGCATTCAGCCTCGCAGTCGGCGCGCTCCTGACCGGCGAGGTGGACTCGCGCTTGGCTCGAGCGATGCGCCCGTGGGTGCTCGGCGCCTGGATCCTGCTGACCCTCGGGATCACCGCGGGAAGCTATTGGGCTTATTACGAGCTCGGCTGGGGCGGATACTGGTTCTGGGACCCCGTCGAGAATGCGTCGCTGATGCCTTGGCTGGCAGCTACCGCGCTCCTCCATTCGATCAACGTGCTGGCGGCGCGTGGTGCATTGAAGGCATGGACGATGATGCTCGCCGTCATCGCATTTTCCATGTCGATGGTTGGCACTTTTCTCGTTCGTTCGGGAATCCTGACATCCGTCCACGCATTCGCGATCGATCCGGAGCGCGGGACGTTCCTGCTCGCGCTTCTTGCGATTTATGTGGGTGCGGCGTTCATTTTGTTCGCCGTGCGCGGCGCAACGCTGAAAGAGGGCGCGCCGTTCGAGCTGGTCAGCCGCGAGAGCGGTCTGGTGGTGAACAACCTCATCCTCAGCATTGTGCTCGGCGTAGTCTTCGTCGGGACGCTTTATCCGTTGTTCGTCGAAGCCGTGAGCGGCGAGAAGCTGTCCGTCGGCGCGCCTTACTTCAACGCAGTGGCAGGCCCGCTGGCCTTGATCCTTGCGGCCCTCGTTGGTGTCGGTCCGTTGCTCGCCTGGAGGCGTGAGCGGCGGCCCGTTTTCGGTCAGTTGACGATCCCAGCGCTCCTGGGAACGAGCGCGCTGGTCATCACGATTGTCCTCTGGCCGGGCATGCACATCCTGCCTCGGCTCGGCTTCACGGTCGCGGCTTATCTTGTCGCCGCGAGCATCTTGCCCCTCGTCAACCGCAACCCGTTCCGCGCACCGCTTGCGACCTGGGGAATGGTCGTTGCCCACTTCGGCATTGCAATTGCGCTCCTCGGAATGGCGGCGAACGCTGCGTTTACGAGCGAGCGTCTCGCCATCGCCAAGCCCGGGGACACGCTCACCGTCGGCCCGTGGCTCGTGCTGCTCAACGACGTCACGCCGACAGCTGGCAAGAATTGGACCGCCGTCGAAGCCGAGCTTCGCGCCACGCGGGGGGCCAATGTGGTCACGTTGAAGCCGCAGACGCGCTACTTCTCCGATCCTCCCGCCGAGACGAATGAATCGGCTATCCGGACCTTCTGGAACGGCCAGCTCTATACCGTGGTCGGCAAGCCCGACGCTTCCGGCGCGTGGCAGCTCCGTTTGTGGTGGAAACCGTTTGTGACGCTCATCTGGGCGGGCGGTGTGCTGATCGCGCTCGGCGGCGCTCTCGCATTGCTAGGTCGGCTTTGGCGCCTCTTCTGGCGCCGCCGCGCCGATGCAGACTGGCATCGCGAGCGCTACGCATGAGCCGCACCATCCGCTTCGCACCGCTCGCGCTGTTGCTGCTCATCATTGTCGCGCTGATCTGGCGGCTCGCGACACCTTCCGACACGAATGTTCACTCGACGCTCGAGGGCAAGGCGGTTCCCGCGTTCGCATTAAGCGCGATCTTGCCGAACAAGCCGCCGCTTTCGTCTGCCGATCTCGCGAATGGACAGCCGCACCTGGTCAATGTCTTCGCCAGCTGGTGCGTGCCTTGCATCACCGAAGTGAAGGTGCTCCAGACACTCAAGGACAGCGGCGTCAGTGTCGAAGGCATCGCCATTCGCGACCGACCGGCCGACTTAACCCAGTTCCTCGCCAGCAATGGCGACCCCTATGACCGGATTGGAAGCGATCCGCAGAGCCAGGTGCAGATATCGCTCGGGTCCTCCGGCGTCCCCGAAAGCTTCATCGTCGATGGGAAGGGCGTGATCCGCTACCAGCATATCGGCCCGATCGAGCGCTCGGATATTGGGCTGATTCTGTCGAAACTGGAACAGGCGCGATGAGGTGTTTGCTCCTCCTGGTGGCGCTGGCATGGGCTCAACCTTTGCTCGCCGACAGCAACCTGCCACCGGCTTACTGGTCCGACCGCCAGCTGCCCGATCCGAAGCAGGAGGCGCAGGCCGAAGCGCTGATGGAGCAATTGCGCTGCCTTGTCTGCCAGGGCCAATCGATTGCCGATTCCGATGCCGAGCTTGCAGGCGACATGCGCGACCTTGTTCGGCGTCGCATCGCGGCGGGAGAGAAGCCGGCGGCCATCCGCGCCTGGCTGATCCAGCGCTACGGCACGTGGATCAGCTACAAGCCGACAGCGGAGCCCGCCGCTTGGCCGCTGTGGCTCGCGCCGCTCGCGCTGCTGCTCATTGGCGGATGGCTGATCCGGCGGCGAATTCGGGTGAGGAGGGGCTGATGGGCTGGCTGATCCTCATCGGCCTCATGGCGCTGAGCCTTGGAGGATTGCGTTTGCTGCGAGTCCGGGGGGCAGCTCTGACCGCGAGCGCCGCTGCGTTGCTACTGGGTGGTGCAGGCTATGCCCTGCAGGGAAGTCCAGGCTTGCCGGGAGCACCCGCCGAAATGACTGAGGCGGGAGACGTGTTCCCGTTAACGAAGGCGCGCCACGCGTTCTTTGGCCAGTTCACGCCGGCGGAAAGCTGGCTTAGAATGTCCGAAGCGCTCGCACGCGACGGCGAAAGCGAGGATGCAGTCGGCATCCTTCAGAATGCCGTGAAGCGCTATCCCGCTGATCCGCAGCTTTGGATCGGTCTTGGGAATGCGCTTGTCGACCACGCACGTGGAATGACGCCGGCGGCGGAGCTAGCCTATCGCCGCGCCGAGGCCGCAGCGCCCGGTCACCCCGCAGCGCCGTTCTTCTATGGCCTCGCGCTGGCCCGCTCCGGCGATCGCGACGGGGCGCTGCTGCTGTGGCGAAACATCCTTGCGAAGGCGCCCGCCAATGCCGAATGGCGACCGATGGTCGAGCAGGGCGTGACGGCGCTCAGCGGACCGGTGCCTCCCGGTCACCCCTAAGCGGCGACCGGTTCGAACTGCAGGTCGAGCGCCTCGGCGACGGCCTGATGACGGATCTTTCCGTCGGAAACGTTGAGGCCGTTCGCGAGATGCGGATCCTGCCGCATCGCTTCCTCGGCGCCGAGATTCGCGATCTTCAGCGCAAAGGGCAGGGTCGCATTGTTGAGCGCAAAGGCGCTGGTCCGAGCGACCGCGCCCGGCATGTTCGCGACGCAATAATGGATGATCCCGTCGACCTCGTAGACCGGGTCGGCGTGGGTCGTCGCATGCGAGGTTTCGAAGCAACCGCCCTGATCGATCGCGATGTCGACCAGCACGCTGCCGCGCTTCATCGTCTTGAGCATCTCGCGCGTGACGAGCTTCGGCGCCGCGGCGCCGGGAACCAGCACCGCGCCGATCACCAGCTCCGCTTCCTTCACCGCATTGGCGATTGCCGACCGCGACGCATAAGCCGTCTTGATCTGGCTCGAGAAGAACATGTCGAGCTCGGCGAGGCGGTCGTTGTTGATGTCGTAGATGGTGACGTCGGCACGGAGGCCGGTGGCCATTTGCGCCGCATTCACGCCGGAAACTCCGCCGCCGAGGATCGCGACTTTCACCGGCGCAACGCCGGGGACGCCGCCGAGAAGCACGCCGCGTCCACCCTGCTCCTTCTCGAGATAGTGGGCGCCGACCTGCACGGACATGCGCCCGGCAACCTCGCTCATCGGCTTGAGGAGTGGCAGCGAGCCGTTCCGCGAGGTGACCGTTTCATATGCGATGCAGATCGCCCCGGACTTGATGAGGCCGAGCGCCTGGTCCTTGTCGGCCGCGAGGTGGAGGTAGGTAAACAGGATCTGGCCTGGACGCAGCATCGCGATTTCCGGCGGCTGCGGCTCCTTTACCTTCACGATCATGTCGGCGGAATCGAACACCGACCTGGCGTCGGGGAGGATTTTGGCACCGGCCTTCTCATAGGCCTTGTCGGGGCAGTCGATCCCGTCGCCGGCACGCGTTTCGACAAACAGTTCGTGCCCGTGGGCGACCAGCTCTGCAACTGACGCAGGCGTCAGGCCGACCCTATATTCGTGGACCTTGATTTCCTTTGGTACCCCGATGCGCATCTATTCGTTCGCTCCGATTGATGTTTGCGCGGGCCTATAGACGGGGATTTCGCCGCTGTCCCGTCCGATTGCGGGGCCGAAACGGCAGTGCTAGTGGGGCGCGTCCGAAAGCGAGTATGTCTCGCGCGGTCCAGGGGATGCGAAGCCGCAGTCTGTCGAGTTTGAATCTCAACGCATGAGCATCACCGCAACTGGAGCCGCCGAAGCCGAGGCGCCGCAGGACACTTCGCACGGGCACGCGCAAGGACCGCTGTACAAGCTGGTCATCGGCGCGGTCGGCATCGTCTACGGCGATATCGGCACCTCGCCCATCTACGCCTTCAGGGAGACATTCGCGGGCCATCACACTTTGATGCCCGACCGGCTTCACATCTACGGTGTGCTCAGCCTCATCTTCTGGACGATGATGATCGTGGTGACTCTGAAATACGTCACCATCATCATGCGCGCGGATAACAAGGGGGAGGGCGGAAGCCTCGCGCTCCTTGCGCTGATCAACCGCACCTTGGGCGGCAAGAAGCGCTGGACGAGCGGGATCATCATGCTCGGCGTATTCGCGACGGCGCTTTTCTACGGCGATTCGATGATCACTCCGGCGGTCTCGGTCCTTTCGGCGGTCGAAGGTCTGACCACGGTGCAGGCGGGCCTCCAGCCCTTTGTCGTGCCCATCGCGGTAGGCATCCTCATCGGCCTGTTCCTGATCCAGTCGCGCGGCACCACCAAAGTCGGACTGCTCTTCGGGCCGGTCATGATCGTCTATTTCCTGACGCTTGCGGTGCTCGGAATCATCCATGTCATGGATGATCCGGGCGTCATCCTCGCGATGTTCAACCCGCTCCACGCGGTGCGGTTCTTCACCGCCGATTTCATGCGCGCGTTCGTCGCCCTGGGCTCGGTGGTCCTGGCGGTGACAGGCGCCGAGGCGCTTTACGCCGACATGGGCCATTTCGGCCGCAAGCCCATCCGGGTCTCGTGGATCTATTTCGTTCTACCCGCGCTGCTCCTCAACTATTTGGGGCAAGGCGCGATGATTCTGTCGGCCGACCCGCACACCGCGCTGGCCAAGGTCAAGGACCCGTTTTTCTACATGGCGTCGGAAATGTTCCGGCTCCCGCTCGTGCTGCTGGCGACCGCCGCTGCGATCATCGCCAGCCAGGCGGTGATTTCGGGCGCCTTCTCGGTCACCCAGCAAGCCATCCAGCTCGGCTTCGTTCCGCGCCTCAGGATCTCTCACACCAGTGAAAGCACCGCCGGCCAGATTTACATCCCGCTGGTCAACTGGGCGCTGATGACGATGGTCATCCTTCTCGTGCTGACCTTCCAGAGCTCGTCCAACCTCGCGGCCGCCTACGGCATCGCGGTGACCGGTGCGATGCTGATCGACAGCATCCTCATCTCCGTTGTTCTCAGGCAGATGTGGAACTGGAACCGGGTCGCCGTGGCAGGACTTCTGGTGCTCTTCTTCACGGTCGACTTCTCGTACCTCTCGGCCAACCTCCTGAAGATCCCGGCTGGCGGCTGGTTCCCGCTTCTGGTCGGAGCGATCGCTTTCACCTTCCTGACAACCTGGGCGAAGGGCCGGCAGTTGATGATCGCCCGGATGAATGAAGCTAGCCTGCCGATGGAGATCTTCATCAAATCGGCCGCCCCGAGCGCTGCCCGCGTCCCCGGCACCGCCGTCTTCATGACCAGTTCCGCCAGCGGCGTTCCCCATGCGTTGCTCCACAACCTCAAGCACAACAAGGTGCTTCACGAGCGGGTGATTCTCCTCACCGTGCGAATTGAGGACGTTCCCTATGTGTCCGAGGAAAAAAGGCTCGAGAACAAGGATTACGGCGCCGGCTTCTTCCGCGTGGTCCTTCGCTATGGTTTCATGGAGGAGATCAACGTCCCCGCGGCGCTGGCGCAGCTGAAAAACATCGGGCCACAGTGCAAGATGATGGACACGAGCTTTTTCCTCGCGCGGCAAACCTTGCTGCCCTCGTCGAGGCCGGGGATGGCCATATGGCGCGAGAAATTGTTCGCCTGGATGCTGCGCAACGCGGAAAGCGCGATGGAATTCTTCAAGCTGCCGACCAACCGCGTGGTCGAGCTCGGAAGCCAGGTCGAAATCTGAACCTTAAGCCGCCGCGGCGCATTGCGGCCGCATGGCTGATACCATCTCCTGGGTCGCGACGATTGCGACCATCATCGCGGCGCTGATGACGGCGTCCAATCTCGGAACGCGAGTGACGGGCTTCGGCTTCGCGGTTTTCACGTTGGGAGCATTGTGCTGGATTGGCGTCGGCGTCACGACCCACCAGCCTGCACTCATGTGGACCAACATCGTGTTGTTCGGCGTCGATGTGTTCGGCGTGTGGCGCTGGCTCGGTCGTCAGGCGAAGGTGGAGGAGGGGGCTCGGGCGGCGTCGGAAGCGAGCGAACACACCCCGGGCGAAGCGCTGTTTCCCGTTTCTTTGCTGGCGCGAGCGCCGGTTCATTGCGGCGGTCGGGAGGTCGGTCATTGCATCGACGCCATGGCGGGCTCGCGTAGCGGCAGGCTCGATTATGTGGTGGTTTCGGAAGGTGGCCTTGCGGGAGTTGGCGAGCGCCTTCGGCGGCTTCTGTGGCAGCACGCCCATGTGGATGGGGAAATAATCGTGACACGGTTCGACGCGACAGACTTCGAAAAGCTTGAGGAGCTGCAGAGGGACGAGTGGCCGGGGCGCTGATCATCACCGCAGAGCTCGCGCAGGACGATTTTTCCTGGATCGAGGGACTTCGGCGCGCGCACTATCCGCGTGAGCGCAATCAGGTTCGCGCGCATCTCACGATGTTCCACGCGCTTCCGCCTTCCGCTGAAGGCGAGGTTCGGGCGCGCCTTGCACAAATCGTCCGCCGGCCAGGTCCGATCGCAATGATCGCCGGACTGATGGACCTCGGCGGCGGAGTCGCCTTCCGCGTCGTCTCACCGGACCTCGACCGAATCCGCGCCGAGCTTGCAGACGATTTGCGCGGGCTTCTCGGCGCTCAGGACAATCGCGGTTGGCGGCCACACATCACCATCCAGAACAAGGTCGCTCCGAAGACCGCGCGAGCACTGAAGGATTCACTCGAGCGCGGCTTTTCTCCGCGACCGCTGGGCCTTCGCGGTCTCGGGCTTCATCGCTATCTCGGAGGGCCGTGGGAGCCGCTGGCCAATTATCCGTTCAGGTGACCTCGCCGATCCCGTCACAGCTGAGGTCGAACGCCGCCAGCCCGGATTCGAGAACCGAGGCGAGCATGGGCTGATCCATCAGCTCGTTGACTGCCTCATCCGAACTCTCGCCGACGAGGTCCTGTGCCTCCTGCATCGCCTCGTCCCAGTCGCCCGACTCATAGGTGCCCTGGCCAACCCAGCAAAACGCGATCACCTCGGCCAGCTGATCTTCGCCAAGATCCTCGAAGACCGCCTTGAGCTCTTCCTCGACGCTGTCGTTGATGTCGTCCTCGAGGACGCTAAGCGCGCCTTCCTGCTCGTCATCGACGTCGGCGGCGTCCTCGTCATCAGCATAATCGACGGTCTGCGCTTCATATTCGCGGGCGCGAAGGATGATGCGGCACAATGTTTCAAGCGGGGTTAGCGGGTCCATCGACGCCTCTTCGATCTTTCACGCTCAACGACAGCAGCAATAAGCGGTTCCTCGCGTTGACCGCCTCTGAACGCATACTTATATGCGCGCCTCCGGTGCCCGTCGCGGCACCCTTCAGCCTTTTGGGGCGGAGTAGCTCAGCTGGTTAGAGCAGCGGAATCATAATCCGCGTGTCGGGGGTTCAAGTCCCTCCTCCGCTACCATACTTGCCAAATAACCTAATAAAATCAAACACTTATCCTACTATTTGGCTGATTTGACCCGCTACCATCACCACAAGAAATGGCAGAAAACTGCCATCTTTTTAACAGGAATGCCGGCTCCGCTAAAGTCTTTGCGCGACGGCGACAGCTGCTAACATTCGCTATGGCCAGTGCAGCAGCAGAACCAGATCCGCGTTTCAGATGCTTGGAGCGCGCTCAATACGAGGAAGCCTTCGAGACCTCCTTCGCCAGCCTCCTTGGCAAGATGCAGGCGAACTCGCGCCAGATGTTCGTCAGTAAGCAGAACATTCTTCGCATGAATCATGGTGGGACCTGGGTTCACGCAGCGCGCGATCCAGAGCCGGACACCTCGATGCACTCGATTTCAACTGAGTGGACAATTCCGTTCAAAGACATCGCGGAAAACGATCTAGGTTTGATCGCCCGAACCATCTTGCCGATCAATGAGGAGATGGAGAAGCAGTTCGCGCTCAACATGTATGGCGTGGTCGGTGCCGCAGCTGAAAAGGTTGGCAATGTGGTCGACGCCAAAGCGGAAGGCTCGTTCGCCAAATCGATGCTTGAGATGTTTCGAAAGATCGAACTTGGCGTCGACCGGAATGGCGAGATCAGCATGCCGCAGATTCACGTCGGACCTGGAATGGCTGAGAAGATCGCCAAGGAGCTGGAGAGTGTGCCGCCCGAAATCGAAGCCGAGATTGAGCGGGTAAAGGCTGAAAAGATGCAGCAGGCACGGGAAAGAGAGGCGAACCGCAAAGCCAAATTCAAGGGTTCGGCATCGTGAGCGGTCGAGCGCTCCTTGCAATTGGTTGCGATGCCTATGCGGAACTTAATCCGCTGACTGGTGCCGAAGCCGACGCTGCAGCCATTTTCGAACTGCTCATCCAACCACAAATCGGCGACTACGACGCCAACAGGTCTCGCCTTCTGCGATCACCGACCCTGCAAGAAGTCCGCCTTGCGCTAACCGACATGCTGTTCGGCGATCAACCGCTGGATACGGTAACGGTCATGTTTGCTGGCCATGGCGCTGTAAGCGGCGGGAGCTTCTACATGGCGATGAGTGATTCTCGCGCCCACGCGCTCTCCGCTACTGCGCTCTCGTTGGCCGACCTGTTCCGAATGATAGCAGAGGCCGCGCCGCGTCAGAGCTATCTCGTAATAGACGCCTGCGAGTCTGGCGGGCTCATCTCTGACTTGAACGTCATTCTTAAATCCGAAGTCATGGGCGAACTCGGAACGCCTGGGGTGACACTGTTGGCCACTGCCGCATCCAACGAGGGAGCTGTGGAAGTCGGGGGCCATGGTGTCGGCACAACGGCTCTAATCGACTGCATTCGTGGCGACACTTTCCTGCAGGACAGCACCACTGCACTCGACCTAGTCGAAATCGGACGTGCTGTTTCGGAGCGCGTCAGCGCAGCGGGGCAGCAGACGCCGGTTGTCTGGGGGCTGAACCTGTATGGCCCGCCTGGATTCTGCAAGAATCCACATGCCGGCACGGGCAACGCGCCACTTCGGAGTGTCCTCGTCGGCTGGCCCGACGCAGGGACCAGCGCCGCTATCGGAACAAACCTTCGACGTCTTTGGGAGCCTTATGTAGCGATCCCGACCCGCTGGGAGCCTCGTGCGTTCCTAAATGCGATTGCACCGTTGCTCAGTAGCGTCGGAGATGACTCAGAGATGCGGATCAATCTTGCGCGCCGTATCGCCGATGCCTGCGCCGCCCAGGCATCGGAAAGTCGAGACCGGTATCGCGAGATCGAAGTTCGGGCGGCGTGCGTCGTTGCGTTGCTACCATTTGCCGCAGACGCAAAGGTCGAAGCGTATCTCGTGGCGACCTGCGGAGAAATCGCCGCGCTCGTCGAACAGGTGACCAATGCAGCGGTCTCGGCGATCGATGCTTATGCATTCGCGCTGGTAACCGGCGGGATGAGTGACCTCTACTATCTGCCAATCCGCATCAGCAAACTACTCGGATGGGCAGGGTTTGCCGTGCACGCCGCGCTTGCGGCGGGTGAAGATTGTGGGTCAGCCGGCACGAGCCTTGCCGATTTGTTCGCGCGAATCTTCGAGACATATTCGCTTTCGCTAGTCGCGATGAGCGACGAGCAGGCTCCATACGTCCTGTCTACTCTGACGGCGGCTTCGCGCGCTGGCCTGAACGAACAGAGCGAGCGGTTGCTCGGGCATTTGTTTGCTTCTGGTGTGGATTGCCGTGGACGCGTTGCGCAGGCGGATCTCGACCCGTCAAAGGTGCTCGAATTCCTGATCGCACGAACTGAGCCGCCTGAAGAAGCCTCGATAGACATGGTTGCGCAGCCGACGGAGCTGGTCCTGGTGCTACTGCGTGCGTCGCGGCTTTTCGACCTTGCGGAAGAATTCGATACCTCACTTGAAGCGCTCGATCATCTCGCGCTCAATGCCTACCTACCGGACGACTTTCTCAACTTTGGCGCCGAACAGATCATGGGAGGCGTAAATGCCGTGTTCCAAATTGGTCACGATGTCTGGAGCGTTGGCGATATTGAGGCGGCGTGGCCCAACCGTCCGTCACCGGAGTCGCCCGGGGTCGCCATGGCGGCATTGCTGGCCAGCTTGCTTTTCCCTGACCGGACACCATGGTTTTTGATGCCATTACAATCGTCAGTTGAAATCACATCAGAGGAGTCTTGCGTCGCTAGCGCTTGAGCGTTCGCTGGCGCGATTGTGTTTTCGCGACTTTTTCGTGTGAGCCTTCAGACCTTCGTCATCAATCCGCGCGTGCTTCTGCGCAAACGCGCGTGTGAAGCGAAGTTGAGTGTCGCGATTTAGATGGTGGCCAGGCGGAATGTGGTAGCGGGTCTCGCCCGTCTTCGTGTTGAAATCCGCAGAGAACAGATATTCATCCCGACAGTGGATTTGTTTGTAGCAGTCCTCCGCTACCATCCCTCGATTCCTGGAAACCGTTCGTCGATTTACCGCAGTTCGGGCTCGCAACGGGGTTAAGTTCCTGTTAAATTGTGTCCAGCGCCAGCCTTTGGGGAGGGCAGGTCCATGAACCAGGGCGTTGAGGCGGAAGCACCTTTTTCCGTCGAGTGGTGGCACAGTTGCTCGAACGAACAGCTGCAGGAGCTGATGCGCGGTGGATTCGCGGACAGCGATGCGGCAATTGGTGCGCATCGTGAGCTCGAGCGCCGCGCCCGCGAACATGCGAAGGCCGAAGAGGTCGACGCTCGAATCATCGCCTCGCAGAAAGAAACGCAGCGGCTGAAGATTCTCTCGGGTGTGTTGATCGCCTTCCTGGCGGTGCTCGCACTGGCTGCGCTGTTGCGATAGCGGCGACTAGGACCCGACGCGCTCCAGGCTCGCGGAGAGATCCACGATCAAGTCGTCGGTATCTTCAAGGCCAATGTGCAGACGAATGAGATTGTTCGCTGGCGGTTTTGTGACCGCGCGGTGCGGATCGACCGGCATCGCCAGGCTCTCATAGCCGCCCCAGCTGTAACCAATCCCGAACAGCTCGAGACGATCCACGAACGCGTTGCGTTCCTCGCGCGAAGCATCCTTGAGCTCGAATGAGAAAAGACCGGACGATCCCTTGAAGTCGCGCTTCCAGATTTCGTGACCCGGGCAGTCCGTCAGGGCCGGATGCAGCACCTGGCCGACCCGCGGCTGCGCTTTCAGCCATTCGGCGATCTTCAGTGCGCTCTCTTCATGCTGTTGTAGGCGGACGGCCATCGTTCGTAGCCCTCGAGAGGCGAGCCACGCGTCGTCCGGAGAAACGCTGTGTCCGAGGTCCCACGTCGTGACCTGGATGCGTTCGAAATATTCCGGCGTGGCAGTCGCCGTTCCGAGGAGGAGGTCGGCGTGCCCGCCCACATATTTGGTTGCCGCAAGGATGGTGACATCCACGCCTGCTTCGATCGCGGGAAAGAGCAGCGGAGTCGCCCAGGTGTTGTCCAGCAACGTGATTACGCCACGGCTGCGCGCGACGCTGCAGATTGCCGGCACGTCCTGCACTTCCATTGTTAGTGAGCCCGGGCTCTCGAGCAGGATCGCGCGGCTTTTGTTGCCGAGCAGTCCCGCGATACTTGGGCCCACGAGCGGATCGTAATATCGAGTCGTGACGCCGAAGCGCTTCAGGATAGTGTCGCAGAAGCGGCGCGTGGGCCCATAGACATTATCTGGTGCAAGCAATTCATCGCCCGGTGAAAGCAGCGCCAGCAGCGGCGTCGTAATCGCGGCGAGGCCGGAGGGGTAGAGCGCCGTCCCCGCAGCGCCTGGTTCGAGTTCGGTAAGGGCTTCAGCGAGCGCCCAATGGGTCGCGGTGCCCTGCAAGCCGTAGCGATAAACCCCGATCGCGGGACGGCTCGCGTCGAGATCGGCCGCCTCGTCGAACAGGATGGTGGAAGCGCGTTCGATCGGCGGATTGACGAGCCTGCCGCGCCACTTGCGGCGGCGACCGCCTTCGATCAAGGTCGTTCGCGGATGATGTTTTCGATCGGTCATTCACTCATCTCCGGGATGGCGCGCGTGCGGCGCACGCCATCGCCGGAGAATGTAAGTCAAACTAGCCGCGGTTCCTGCGCGGAATGAGGCCAAGGAGACCGACGAGGCCGAGCACGCCCCACGGGAAGCCACTGCTGCTCTTCTCGGTCGTCTGCGACGTCTGGGTGTCTGCGTCCGTGGCCGTCGTGTCCGGCGCCGGAGCGACTTCGTTTCCGGCGACTGGCGCAGTCGCATTCAGATCGGTCACGTTGGCCGCGGCATTCGCGTCGGTCGCCGCCGCGGGGGCGGCGGCAGCCGTATTGTTGGTCTCTTGCGCCACCGCTGGGCCGGCGGTCACAAGAGCGGCAGCCGCCATCACCCGAAATATTGCGCGCATTGGTTCTTCTCCCTGATTTTTGACCGTGCGTAGAATTCGGAAGATCCGATCAGACCGGATCGTCGGTGTATCCGTCGTTGTCGCTGTCGCGCCACAGGCCGCGCAGGCCGAGCAGGCCCACCAGTCCGACAATGTTCCACAGAACATTATTGTCGTTGTGCGACGCCTCGCGCTCCTGCGTCTCGGTGGGAACGCCACCGCCTTGTTGTGCGACCGCGGGTCCGGCGACCGCGCACGAAATGACACAGGCTGCGATTTTCCACCGACTGCGCATTCTTGCCTCCCTATTCGAAGCCGAGACTCGGCTACTTGCAATCAGCGCCTGATGCCCTGTTGCGTCCGCGAGCACCAGCCACGGATTAACGTGAGAGTAAACTGTAAAAAGCAAACGCCCGGATCGACAAGCGATCCGGGCGCCCTGCGTGACGATTGCTCGTCAGCCCCCTTGGATGCGTCGCGGTCGAGAGTCCCCAGGCTACAAAGCGGTTCGTTCCCCAGTACGATCACCGCTCGCAACGTCTCGCCGCACCCGAACCCGACCCAAGGGTCAGCTTGTTCGGACGGCACGGCGTAGGCTTGTGCCGAACGCCTGTCACGTTGCGAATCTCACCCAGGTTGCTTTTCCACGCCTGCTGTGTCGGCTTGGCCACAACCGGCTTGCGCGGCGGTCCGGTTGCGCCCCGTAAAGAGCAACCCTACAGCGCTGCGCCATGCGTTGGTCCCGTGCCTTTCTCCCGGTTCTCAAGGAAAGTCCCGCAGACGCCCAGATCGTCAGCCACAAGCTGATGCTTCGGGCGGGGCTCGTTCGCCAGACCGCCGCGGGCATCTATGCCTGGCTGCCGCTCGGCTTTCGGGTGCTCAAGAAGATCGAGCAGATCGTCCGCGAAGAGCAGGACCGGGCGGGCGCGCAGGAAATGCTGATGCCGACGCTGCAGTCGGCGGACCTGTGGCGCGAGAGCGGGCGGTACGACGCCTACGGGCCGGAGATGCTGCGCCTGCGCGACCGGCACGATCGCGAGATGCTTTACGGTCCGACCAACGAAGAGATGATCACCATGCTCTTCCGGGACGACGTGAAGAGCTACCGCGATCTTCCGCGCACCCTCTATCACATCCAGTGGAAGTTCCGGGACGAGGTGCGTCCTCGCTTCGGAGTCATGCGGGGGCGCGAATTCCTGATGAAGGACGCCTACAGTTTCGATCTCGATGAGGCCGGTGCGCGGCAGAGCTACTACACGCAGATGCTGGCGTATCTCCGGACCTTCCAGCGAATGGGTATCCAGGCTGTGCCGATGAAGGCGGCGTCGGGCCCGATCGGCGGCGACCTCAGCCATGAGTTCATCGTGCTCGCGCCGACCGGTGAAAGCGAAGTCTTCTACGATTCCGCGTACGAAACGTTCGACTGGCATCAAGCGGACCTGAAATATGGGGATGAGGCCGGCCTGCAGGGCCTCTTCGACAGGGTGAACTCGACCTACGCGGCCACCGACGAGACCCACGACGTGGCGAAATGGGAGGTCGTGCCCAAAGACAAGCAACGGACCGGGCGCGGAATCGAGGTCGGCCACATCTTCTATTTCGGCGACAAATATTCGGCGGCGATGGGGCTCAAGGTCTCGGGCCGCGATGGAACTCCCGTCACCCCGATGATGGGAAGTTATGGAGTCGGCGTGTCGCGGCTCGTCGGGGCGATCATCGAGGCGAGCCATGACGAAGCCGGAATCGTCTGGCCCGAGCCGGTCGCCCCGTGGCGAGTCGGTATCGTGACGATGCGAGCCGACGATGAGGCAAGCTTATCCGCTGCCGACGCCCTTTATGAGCAACTGACGAACGCCGGAATCGAGACTCTCTACGACGATCGCGACGAGCGCGGCGGAGTGAAGCTCGGCTCGATGGATTTGATCGGCCTGCCCTGGCAGGTGATTATCGGCCCGCGCGGGATCGCTTCCGGAACGGTGGAATTAAAGCGCCGTTCAACGGGAAAGCGCGAGGAGCTCAGCATCGAATCGGCAGTCGCGAGGCTCACCGCATGATCCTCAATCGCGCGGAGCGGATGCTCGCCCGCCGCTACCTTCTCCCCGGCAAGGGCGAAGGATTCATCTTCCTCGTCGCAAGCATCAGTCTTTTGGCCGTGGCGCTGGGGGTCGCCGCGCTGATCATCGTGATGAGCGTGATGAACGGTTTTCGAGCGGAGCTGTTCGACAAGATCGTCGGGCTGAATGGTCACGCGGTTGTCCAGGGCTATGGTGGGACTCTGCCGGACTGGCAGAAGATCGCGGTCGCCGCGAAGAAAACGCCCGGCGTGACTTCCGCCCTTCCACTGATCGAGACTCCGCTGATGGCGACTGCCAACGGACGCTTCGAGGGGGTCATCGTTCGCGGGATGCGGGTCGATGACATTCGCGCCAACAAGACCATCACCTCGCATGTGCTCGCCGGCGACATCCGGTCCATCACGCCGGGGGGCAACCAGATCGCGCTCGGGTCGAGGCTGGCCGATACGCTCGGCGTATTCCCGGGTAGCCAGGTCACCCTCTGGAACCCCGAAGGTCGCTCGACCGTGATCGGGACCGTGCCCCGCGAGGTGACCTATACCGTCGGCGCCGTGTTCGAGATCGGGGTCTACGATTACGACAAGGCGTTCGTGATCATGCCGATGCAGGACGCCCAGGAATTGCTCCTGATGGGCGACCAGGTCGGGATGATCGAAATCCAGACCAGCAATCCCGACAAGGTCGGGGAAATTGTCGCACCCCTTCAAAAGCTGGTTCAGGGCAGGGGAGTCATCACCGACTGGCGGCAGATGAACTCCGCTTTGTTCCAGGCGCTCGAGGTCGAACGCGTCGCAATGTTCGTGGTGCTATCGCTGATCGTGCTCGTCGCCGTGTTTAACATTCTCTCGTCGCTGATCATGCTGGTGCGAGCGAAAACGCGCGACATCGCCATTCTGAGGACAATGGGCGCGAGCCGCCGCGGGATGATGAAGGTGTTCATGACCGTCGGCGTGACGATCGGCTCGCTGGGCATCGTGCTCGGAATCATCCTGGGGGCAATCTTCCTCTTCTTCAGGCAGGACGTGGTCGACGCGATCCAGGCGATCACTGGCGACAATCTGTGGGATCCGTCGGTACGCGTCCTCACCGACCTGCCGTCGAAGACCGACCCCTTTGAGGTCGGAGCGATCATCCTGATCGCGCTGATCCTGTCGTTCCTCTCGACGCTCTACCCGGCTTACAAGGCTGCGAGCACCGATCCGGTTCAGGTGCTCCGCTATGAGTGAGCCGGTTCTGGTCACTCGCGACCTAAAGCGCAGCTTTACTCAGGGTGAGGTGACGATCGAGGTCCTGCGCGGCGTAGACTTGGCGATTCAGCCGGGCGAGATCGTCGCGCTGCTCGGCCCTTCCGGGTCGGGCAAGTCGACACTGCTCCAGGCGGTCGGACTCCTCGAAGGCGGATTTGACGGATCGATCCGCCTTCAAGGCGAGGAGGCGGCCGAACTCGACGATGAGGGGCGCACGCGATTGCGCCGCGACCTCCTCGGATTCGTCTACCAGTTCCATCACTTGTTGCCGGAATTCAACGCGGTCGAGAACGTCGTTCTCCCGCAGCTCGTTCACGGCGCCGAACCGCTGACCGCTCACGAGCGCGCCCGGCAGTTACTCGGCGCCTTGGGACTAGGCGAGCGGCTCGATCATCGCCCGTCAAAGCTCTCCGGGGGCGAGCAGCAGCGCGTGGCCGTCGCCCGGGCCCTCGCCAACAAACCGCCGCTGGTGCTCGCCGACGAGCCGACCGGCAACCTTGATGAACATACGGCCGATGCGGTTCTCGCCGAATTCCTTGGTCTCGTCCGGGGCGAGGGCAGCGCCGCGCTGGTCGCGACGCACAACGAGCGACTGGCGAGCAAGATGGATCGAGTGGTCCGACTGCACGAAGGGCGCCTCGGATAGTGGAGCCGGAACGGCACAGCGACGTTCGACCCGACGTGCGTACTCCGAACTGGACGGTCCTAGGGCTTATCGGCGGCCTCCTAATCCTGCTGCTGGTCATCGCTTACTTCGCGACCGGCAGGAATTCGGACCAGGACAAGCTGACCCACAACGAGCTCACGCAGAACCAGGAGCAATCGAAGGCTCCAGCGCCGGAGAAACTCTGCGCCAGCAGCCGGACCTATGATCTCATCAAGCGCGAGCTTTTCCGTCGCGCGGCGCAAACGAGGGGAAGCGACCAGGCGGCGTTCGACCAGCTCTCCGGCTACGCCGTGGTCCGGATGGAAAACCCCGTGATGGAGAGCCAGGACAGCGCGACTGGCGCGGTTAATTGCTCGGGGTCGCTTTCGCTGGATCTGCCCCCGGGCGTTGGAATCGTCGGTGGCCGGCGGTCGCTCACTGCGGACGTCGACTACACGATACAGCCGGCCGCGGACGGCAGCGGCAATGTGGTGATTCTTCGGAACGCCGACGCAATCATAAGCTCGCTTGCAACCCTCGCGCGCGTCAACGAGCCAGCGACGACCGCGCCGCCGTTAGGGCAAGGTGCCGAAGCGAATAGCGTCGCTCCTGAATTGCCGCCGGCCACCAACCCGCAAGCGGAACCGCCCAAAACTTCCACTCCCTCCGCATCAGGTACGCATCCAAGCTTCGACTGCGCGCGCGCCCGAACGAAGGGGGAGATCGCGGTATGCTCCGACGGTGGCCTTGCCGCGCTCGATCGAAACATGGCGGCGCAATACGGACGCGCGGTTGCCCAGGCCTCTCCGGAGCAGCTCGAGCTGCTCCGGCGGACTCGTGATCATTTTATCGCTTACCGCGACCGCTGCCCGAACCGTTCGTGCATCGGCGACGCTTACGTGGGTCGAATGCGGGAAATCCGCGACATCATGGAAGGGCGTTGGCAGCCGCGCCGATAATCGTGGATAAATCCCGGCGGCTTGCTTGTCGCGGCGCTTCGAACAACCCCATAATCCAGCAGTGACTCAGCCCTACGTCCCGCTTCGCGTTTTCTCCTCCTTCACGATGCTCGAAGGGGCGATGGAGCCGAAGACCATTGCGAGCCGAGCGGCGACTCTCGGATTCCCGGCGGTCGCGGTCACGGACCGAAACGGTCTCTACGGCGTCATGCCGTTCAGCGATGCCTGCATCGGAAAGGGCATTCAGCCGATCATCGGCGCAATGCTAGCGGTCGCACGCCCGGCCGAGCTTGGCGGAGAGCAGGCCATCGATTGGCTTGTCCTGCTCGCGAAGGACGACCTTGGGTACGGAAACCTCTGCAAGCTGGTCTCGTCCGCTCACCTGGACCGCCCGGTCGAAGAGAGCCCGCACGTCTCTTTCGCGACCCTGGAAGGATTGAGCGCGGGCCTCATCGCCCTGACGGCGGGAGGCGAGGGCGGGCTCGCGCGCCTGATTGCAGACGGACAACAGGCCAAGGCCGAAGCTTATCTCGATCGGGTCGAAGCGCTTTTCGCGGGACGGCTTTACATCGAAATCGCCCGCCGCGGGGACCCAATCGAGGATGCGGCAGAAGCAGGGCTGATCGACCTGGCCTATGCGCGCGATCTTCCGCTCGTCGCCACGAACCCCGCCACCTATCTCGATCCGTCCTTTCATGCCGCGCACGACGCGATGCTGTGCATCGCCAATTCGGCCTATGTGGAAAGCGCCGACCGGATTAGCTCGTCGGCCGCCGCATGGCTCAAGGATGGCGCGGCAATGGCGGAATTGTTCGCCGATTTGCCGGAAGCGCTCGCGAACACGGCGGTCATTGCTCAGCGCTGCGCCGTGGCGGCGCCAAAGCGCAGGCCAATTCTTCCGCGGCTCGGCGAGAATGAGGACGAGCAGCTACGGTCAGATGCCCACGCTGGCCTCCAGCAGCGGCTTGCCGGGCGGTCGGAAGAAGAGAAGGCGCCTTACCGCGAACGCCTCGATTACGAGCTCGAGATCATCACCGGCATGGGTTTCGCCGGCTACTTCCTGATCGTCGCCGACTTCATCAAATGGGCGAAGTCGAATGACATACCGGTCGGACCGGGTCGTGGCTCAGGCGCGGGTTCGGTGGTCGCCTGGTCGCTGACCATCACCGATCTCGACCCACTCGCCCTCGGCCTTCTGTTCGAGCGCTTCCTCAATCCCGAGCGCGTGTCGATGCCGGACTTCGACGTCGACTTCTGCGAAACGCATCGCGACAAGGTGATAGCCTACGTCCAGGGCAAGTACGGCCGCGACAAGGTCGCGCAGATCATCACCTTCGGGCGCCTCAAAGCTCGCGCGGTTCTGAAGGACACCGGGCGCGTGCTCCAGATGCCGTACGGGCAGGTGGATCGGCTCGCCAAGCTGATCCCGAACCATCCGACCGATCCGTGGACCCTCGAACGCTCGCTCAATGGCGTTCCAGAGGTCGCCGCCGAGTACAAGGACCCTGACGTCAAACGCCTGTTCGACCTGGCGATGAAGCTCGAAGGGCTGCCGCGTCATGCGTCGACGCACGCGGCGGGCGTCGTGATCGGCGACCGACCACTCGACGAACTGATCCCGCTTTACCGAGACCCACGGTCCGACACGCCGGTGACGCAGTTCGACATGAAATATGTCGAGGCGGCGGGGCTCGTGAAGTTCGACTTCCTCGGCCTGAAAACGCTCTCTGTCCTTAAGGAAGGACAGCGCCTGCTCGCCGAACAGGGCGTGGAGGTCGATTTCGGAGCCCTGGCTTGGGATGACCCCGCGGTGTTCGAGCTGCTCCAGCGCGGCGATACGGTCGGCGTGTTCCAGGTCGAATCCGAAGGCATGCGCCGGACGCTCTCGGCGGTGAAGCCGACGGTGTTCGAGGACATCATCGCCCTCAACGCGCTCTATCGCCCGGGCCCGATGGACAACATTCCGATGTTCGGCCGCCGCAAGAATGGCGAGGAGCAGATCGAATATCCGCACCCGCTGCTAGAGGGCATCCTCAAGGAGACCTACGGGATCTTCGTCTACCAGGAGCAGGTAATGCAGGCGGCGCAGATCCTCGCCGGCTACTCCCTCGGCGGCGCCGACCTTCTCCGGCGCGCCATGGGCAAGAAGATCAAGTCCGAGATGGACGCTCAGCGCGCGACCTTCGTGAAGGGCTGCGCCGAGCATCACCAAATTCCTGAAGCGAAGGCCAACGAGCTGTTCGACTTGATCGACAAGTTCGCGGGCTACGGCTTCAACAAGAGTCACGCGGCGGCTTACGCCCTGCTGACCTATCAGACGGCCTGGCTGAAGGCGCATCATCGGGCAGAATTCTACGCCGCCTCGATGAGCTTCGATCTTGCGCTTACCGACAAGCTCGCGATGTTCGTCGAGGACATGCGCCGCGGCGAGGTCGAGTGCCTTCCACCCGACATCAACGCCAGCGATGCTCATTTCACGGTTGAGAATGGCGCGGTTCGCTATGCACTCGGCGCGCTGAAGGGGGTCGGCGAGAAGGCGATGGACGAGCTCGTCGCGGAACGGTCGAGCGGCGGCCCGTTCAAGAGCCTCGAAGACTTCGCCGCCCGGATCGATCCACGGCTGCTGAACCGAAGGCAGCTGGAGAGCCTCGCTGGAGCGGGCGCCTTCGATGCCCTCAAGAATGAGCGGGCGGCTGTGTTCGAAGCCGCCGAGACGATCCTCGCGCATGCGGCAAGCGCGCAGGAACAACGAGAGACAGGACAAGCCGGACTGTTCGGTGTGAATTCCGCCGAGGCGGCGCCCATCAGGCTCCCGCGCGAAGCATCATGGTCTCTTGCGCAGCGAATGGCCGCCGAGCGCGACGCGTTCGGCTTCTATTTCTCCGCTCATCCGGTGGATGCGGCGAAACACCTGCTCGCCGCCCACAAGGTCAAGACGTTCGCCGAAGTCGCGGAATTCAGAATCAACGAGGGCGAGCGTGTCGGCGCGACGATGGCCGGGCTCGTCGAAGACACGCGGTGGCGCACGTCAGCCCGAGGGCGGCGCTATATGATGGCCACGCTCAGCGACAGCTCGGGCCAGTTCCTGGCAACGGCCTTCGATGATGAGGCGACATCGGCGCTTGAGGCCGCTGCGAAGGCGGGTCAATGCGGCCTCCTGACTGTGGAGCTCGACCGCCGAGCCGGTGATGAAACGCCCCGCGTCACGATCAAGCGCATTCAGTTGCTCAGCGAACTCTCCAAGAGGACGCGTCTCGAGATGACGGTCCGGGTCACTAACGGACAGGCCGCTGCTCTCGTCTCGAAGGAACTCAGGGAAGCGCTCGGCGGCAATGGCCGGGTACGCTTCATCCTGCCGCTGACATCGGGCGGCGAAGCAGTGGTCATCGCTGGTCGCGACTTCGCGCTCGACGCGGAGCTTGCCGCCCGAATCGAGCGCATCGCCGGAGAAGGAAGTGTCGACCTGTCCGCGCAAGAGCCGCCGAGGCTCGCGCTGGTAAGTTAGGACATCCAGAAGCCGTCGCGATTCACGAGGCTCGTGATGTGCGCGCTCTGCTCTTCCGACATGTCCTGCTTGAACCTGGGGAAGACCTGCTCTTCTTCCATATGAGCATGCTCCGACACGAGCTTGCGGAACTCGCGAACCTTTTCGAGCCAGTTGGACGCGTCCGGCCCCATCTCGTTCAGCTCGTAAATGAACGTCTTGATGTAGCCGTGCTCGCCCTCAAGGTGATCCGCATCGGCGGTTTCGTTCGCCTCGCGGAGCGCCGGATAGACAATCATCTCCTCCGCGTGCGCATGTTTGTCGAGCGCGTGACAGAGCTTCGTGAAGAGCATCTTGCGCTTGAACGTCTGAGTCTCGTCCGTCGCGAGCATCTTGTCGAACAACGCCAGCGCCGCGTCATGCTCCGCAGAGAGGATTTCGTCCCAATCGCCCAACGAGGCTTCCATACCCTGCATCAAGGCCTTGCGCCCGTAATTCGCGGCGAAGCCCAGCGCGGCTCCGCCGATCGCGGCGGCGATGATTGGAGTCGCTCCGTCGGCCCACGAAAATGCGCTTCGACTGCTCTGCCCCGACCGGTTCGAGCTGCGGTTCGACGAGCGGCTTTGGGTACGCGTGGCCATGGACTTCCTCCTCGGTTGGATTTGGCTGATTCAACGGATGAGGAAGGTGCGCCGTTCCGGTCGCGAGCCGCTTTCGACGAACCGTTCGGCGCGTCTGTTAGAGCTGGTTGGCGGGCGCTTGCGGCTGTTCAGGCGGAGGCGCCGCCTGATTGGCTTCCACGGGCGCTGGCCGCGGTTCGATGGGCAACGCCGGCTCAGCCGAAGCAGGCGCATTCTCGGTGACTGAATTCTCGACCGGCGGAAGCGGCTTGGGGCTTTCATATTCCGCGCCCGGTTCAGGCCGGGCAACCTTCGAAACTGCCGGAGGAGCCTTGTTCACCGGAACTGCGCCACCCTTGTAGACGCAGGCGTCGAGGCCGCCGCTGGCGACCACGCCGATCCGCGCTGCAATCGTGTTGCCGTAACGGCGGGTAAATCCCTTGGGCGCGATCGCTCCACGCTTCTTGGGCAGCGGCAGGATAGCGGCGATGCGGGCCGCCTCGGTCGCGCTCATCGCGCTCGCGTCATGACCGAAGTAACGCTGCGATCCGGCGTTGACGCCATAGGTTCCGATGCCGGTCTCGGCGAGATTCAGATAGACCTCCATGATCCGCCGCTTGCCCCACAGGTGCTCGATCAGGAAGGTGAACCAGGCCTCGACTCCTTTTCGCGCATAGCCGCCGCCGTTCCACAGAAAGACGTTCTTCGCGGTCTGTTGGCTGATCGTCGAGCCGCCGCGGATGCGTCCGCCCGACGCGTTGCGTTTCATCGCATCTTCAATGGCTTCGAAGTCGAAGCCGTGATGCGAGCAGAACTTGCTGTCCTCGGCTGCGATGGCTGCGCGGACCATGTCGCGGTCGGTATCGCCGATCGGCATCCACTCCTTGTGGGCGCCGCGCCCGTGGACGAGGTCGCCGATCATGTTGAGCGTAATCGGCGGGTTCACGAACCGATAGGCGAGCACCCACAGGATCGAGATGATGAAGAAAGCGACGATCAGCTTGACGATCCAGCCGGCGATTCGGCCGACGAGCGAGCGCTTCCGGCGGCGTTTGTACTGGGGAATGGTCGACTTGCGCCTCGCCATTGCCGTTGCCTAGCGGAATTGGAGCGTCTGCCAAGACCCTCTCCTTGCCGCACTGCAGTGCAGCATTTACATCGCTGGCATGACTTCGACGAACGACATCCGCCGCGGCTTCCTCGATTATTTCGAGAAGAACGGCCACGCGCGGGTGCAGTCGGCGCCGCTGGTGCCGCACAACGACCCGACCCTGATGTTCGTCAACGCCGGCATGGTGCCGTTCAAGAACGTCTTCACCGGCCTCGAGACGCGGCCGTTCAGCCAGGCGACGAGCTCGCAGAAATGCGTCCGCGCCGGCGGCAAGCATAACGACCTCGACAATGTCGGCTATACCGCGCGGCACCACACCTTCTTCGAAATGCTCGGGAATTTCTCGTTCGGCGATTATTTCAAGGATCGAGCGATCGAGCTCGCATGGAACCTGCTGACGAAGGAATGGGGCCTGAGCCCCGAGCGGCTAACGGCGACAGTCTATCACACCGACGACGAGGCGTTCGACCTGTGGAGGAAGATATCCGGACTGCCTGAAAGCCGGATTATCCGGATTCCGACCAAGGACAATTTCTGGGCGATGGGCGACGACGGCCCGTGCGGCCCGTGCTCCGAAATTTTCTACGATCACGGCGACCACATTCCGGGCGGACCTCCTGGAAGCCCCGATGAGGATGGCGACCGGTTCGTCGAGATCTGGAACCTCGTCTTCATGCAGTACGAGCAGACGGCGAACGAGATCGTGTCCGAGCTGCCGAAGAAGAGCATCGACACCGGCATGGGCCTCGAGCGCATCGCCGCGGTGCTCCAGGGCACGCCCGACAATTATGAGACGGATACTTTCCGCGCGCTGATCGCCGCGAGCGAAGCGCTGACCCACACGAAAGCGGAAGGCGAGAACAAGGCGAGCCACCGCGTGATCGCCGACCATTTGCGCGCGAGCGGCTTCCTCGTCGCGGACGGCGTGCTCCCTGCAAACGAGGGCAGGGGCTATGTCCTGCGCCGAATCATGCGCCGCGCGATGCGCCACGCGCATCTGCTCGGCGCCAAGGAGCCGTTGATGTGGCGGCTCGTGCCGGCGCTCGTCGCCGAAATGGGCGCAGCCTATCCGGAGCTGGTTCGTGCTCAGCCGCTGATCGAAGCCACGCTCCAGCAGGAAGAAACGCGGTTCCGCCAGACGCTGGCGACTGGGATCAAGCTGCTCGATGAAGCGACTGCCGGTCTTGCCGAGGGTGGCACGCTCTCCGGCGAGATGGCGTTCAAGCTCTACGACACCTACGGCTTCCCCTACGACCTGACCGAGGACGCGCTGCGTTCGCGCGGGCTCCAGGTCGATCGCGAAGGCTTCGACACGGCGATGGCTGAGCAGAAGGCGAAAGCGCGCGCCGCTTGGAAGGGCTCAGGCTCCAAGGCGAACGAGGAAGTCTGGTTCGACCTCGCCGAACAACATGGAGCGACGGAGTTCATCGGCTACTCCGGCGACGAGGGCGAAGGCGTGGTCCTTGCGATCGTCAGCGATGGTGCGCGCGTAGAGAAAGCCGAGATCGGCCAGACGGTAGAAGTCCTGCTCAACCAGACACCCTTCTACGGCGAGAGTGGCGGGCAGATTGGCGACACAGGAAAGCTATCCAACCTCAAAGGCTTTGAAGGCGAGGTTGAGGACACGTCGAAACCGCTGGGCAAGCTTCACGTGCTTCGAACGAAGGTTGTCGCCGGCGAACTCTCGGTTGGCGACACCGTCCTCCAGAAGGTCGACGCCGAGCGGCGCAATCGAGTCCGCGCGAACCACAGCGCCACGCACCTGCTGCACGCAGCGCTTCGACGGCACCTGGGGACGCACGTCACCCAGAAGGGCAGCCTGGTCGCGCCCGACTATTTCCGCTTCGATTTCTCACACCCAAGGGCCTTGAGCCGGGAGGAGATCGCGGCGGTCGAAGCTGAGGTGAACGCCCAGATCCGCTCGAACGAGACGGTCACGACGCGGCTGATGACTCCCGACGAGGCGATTTCCGCCGGCGCGATGGCGCTTTTCGGCGAGAAATATGGTGACGAAGTGCGCGTGCTCTCGATGGGCCGATTGAGCGAGAACGATTATTCGGTCGAGCTGTGCGGCGGAACGCACGTGCGCGCACTCGGCGACATCCAGTTGTTCAAGATCATCAGCGAGAGCGCTGTTTCCGCCGGAGTCCGTCGTATCGAGGCGTTGACCGGCGAAGCGGCACGTCGGTGGTTGACCGACCGCGACGCTAGGCTCCGCGAGGCTGCGGCAACGCTCAAGTCCTCTCCTGACGAAGTGCCGGCCCGTGTTGCGTCGCTCGTGGAGGAACGGAAGCGGCTCGAGCGCGAACTCGCTGATGCCAGGAAGCAGCTCGCGATGGGTGGGGGCGCGATAAGGTCGGAAGGCCCGGCACCCGAAGAGGTCAACGGCCACAAGTTCATCGGTCAGGTCGTGGAAGGCTTCGATCCCAAGGGCTTGCGCGCCGCTGTTGATGACATGAAGAAGCGCCTCGGCTCCGGAATCGGCGCGCTCGTCGCCGTCAACGAAGGCCGCGCCAGTGTTGCCGTGGGAGTCACGGATGACCTCACTGGGCAAGTGAACGCGGTCGACCTCGTCAAGGCCGCCGTCGCGGCCCTGGGCGGGCAGGGCGGCGGCGGCCGTCCAGACATGGCCCAGGGTGGCGGCCCCGATGGTTCAAAGGCCGAGGGCGCGCTTAAGGCGGTCAAAGACGCCTTGGAGAAGGTGGCAGCTTAGTCGTCATCCCGGCCTTGAGCCGGGACCTGCCTTTCTTCAGTGTGCCAGAGAGGAAAGGCGGGTGCCGGATCAAGTCCGGCATGACGTAAGTGGAGCATGATCGTCGATACGAACGCTAGCGAGCCAATTACCCTCATCGGTGCCTGCCACTGCGGCGCTGTCCGCTTCACCGTCACGCTGACCGAGGGCTTCGCCTCGGCACGCCGCTGCACGTGTTCGATATGCCGTATGCGCGGGGCCGTCGCGGTGACCTCGACACCGGACGTCTTCCACATCACCCAGGGCGCGGACAAGCTCGCGACCTATCGCTTCAACACGAAGACCGCCGAGCATCATTTCTGCTCCGTCTGCGGCATCTATACGCATCACAAACGCCGCTCCGCGCCCAATCAGCTCGGGGTCAACGTCGCGTGCCTGGAAGGCGTTTCACCGTTCGATTTTCGCGAGCTGGTCGTCTTCGACGGAAGCCGCCACCCGGCGGACAATGCGGAGCACAGGACCTATGTCGCGGGAGTGCTTCGGTTCGAGCCTTCTTCTGGGAGCTGAGCGTCCCGTAGCCGCCGCGAGCCGAAGCGCGGGGCTTCGTCCAGGTCGGCCTCCGCCCTGATCTTCGCACGAAGCTCGTCTCGCTTCTCGTGGATCGAGGCAATCACGGGCCCCATCGCAACGCCGAGATCTATCAGGGCCGCTTCGGCTATCTGCAACGAGGCTTCCACCGCCTCGGGCACCGCCTGACTCGCCCCGGCCTTATACAAAGCGGCCGCCTGGGCCGTATCGCGCGCCCGGGCGATGATGGGAATCTCCGGGAATGCCGAGCGCAGGCGCTTGGTGAGCCGGCTGACGAGTACCGGGTCGTCCATGGTCAGGATCACGGCGCTTGGCATTCCGACCTTCAGCCGACCGACCAACGTCCCGCGCGATACATCGCCGAACAAGACGGGATAGCCGGCGCTTCGGCCATGCCGGACCGCGTCCGTGTCCGAATCGACGGCGACGTAGCTGCGATCGTGGGCAGCAAGCATGTCCGCGACGATCCGGCCGATCCGGCCGAAGCCGACGATGACCACCTTGCCGGGACCACCCTTTTGCAGCGCTTCCCCAAGCTCGGCCTCGCCGGTCCTGTCGATGCGGCGGGCCGCGAAACGCCCGAACATGCCAAGCAGCGGAGTAATGGTCAGCCCAAGCGCAGTCACGATCTGCCAGAAGGCCGCCGTTTCGGGCCTGATCAGCTGCGCGGCCGTCGCCGAGCCGAGCACGATGAGCGTCGTCTCGGAAGGCGAGGCCATCAACATGCCCGTTTCGGCCGCGACCCCGATACGGCTACCCGAGATCCTCAGCAGACCGGCAGTGACGATCGCCTTGACGAGAAGGACGGCCGCAAGGGCGAGAAGGATGCTCTGCCAGTTGGCGAGCACCAGCCCCAGGTTCACGCGCATTCCAACCGTAATCAGGAAAATCGCGAGGCCGAGGCCGCGAAGCGGGGCGGTGATGACCTCGACCTCGCCGCGATATTCGGTCTCGGCGATGACGATCCCGGCAATCAGCGCGCCCAGGACCGCGGAAAATCCGATCGCGGACGTCACCAGGCTCGATACGATGACGACGAGCAGGCAGGCAGCGAGGAAGACCTCGGGATTCTTGGTCCGTGCTGCCTGAGCGAAGAGCCCGGGAAGCAGGAGCCGCCCTCCGAACAGCAAACCCAGCGCGACTGCGCCGCCGAGCAACAAAGTGCCAACCAGGGGCCCGACCTCCGCGCTGGCAGTCGGCGCCATCGCCCCGAGCGCGAACACGATCGGGACCAGCGCCACGTCTTCGAACAGCAGCATTCCGAACGCGGCGCGGCCTACTGCGGACTGGGTGCCGACCATCGGCAGGACGATCGCCGTCGACGATAGCGCGAGCGCGAGGCCGAGCCCGATCGCTCCGGGAACGCCCTGGCCGATCAAATGCAGCGCCGCCCCGATGATCGCCGCGCAGACGACGAGCTCCGTCGCGCCCACTCCGAACACGATTCTGCGCATCGACCACAGCCGCCGAAGCGAGAGTTCGAGCCCGATGGAGAACAGCAGCATGATGATGCCGAGCTCGGCGAAGGGCTCGACGCGGTGCGCGTTCGAGATCGTCAGATAGTTGAGCCACGGGCGCGTGCCGGTGAGCGCGCCAAGACCCGCCGGCCCGACCAGGACTCCGATCAGGATAAATCCGATGATCGGGCTGATACGGAATCGCGCGAACGCGGGGATGATGATTCCCGCGGCTCCGAGGATCACCAGGGCGTCGCTAAAGCCGGAAGTTGCGAAGTCGGGTTCCACGCACTGTCTTTGCCCTTTTAGGGGCAACGGCGGTAGAGGCTGACGTCATGGCGTCAAAAGGAAGCGATGATCTGGATCTGGTGATCGCGGGCGGGGGACCGGCGGGAGTCATGGCCGGACTGCTGTTCGCGCGAGCCGGCTGCAAGGTGCAGGTGCTGGAAAAGCACGCCGACTTTTTCCGCGATTTCCGGGGCGACACGGTGCATCCGTCGACCCTCGAGCTACTTCGCGAGCTGGGCCTCATCGACGATTTCCTGAAGCGGCCGCATGACGAAGTTCGGACTTTGACGATCCGTGTCGCCGATCGGCAGATCGGCTTTGCCGACATGGGCCATTTGCCGGTGAAGAGCCGGTTCGTGGCGTTGATGCCGCAATGGGATTTCCTCGACTTCCTCGCGCAGGAAGCTCGCCATTATCCGACCTTCTCGCTGCGCATGGAGGCCGAAGCGGTCGATCTCCTGTTCGAGAACGAACGGGTTTCGGGGGTGCGGCTCGCCGACGGCGAGGACGTGAGAGCGCGCCTGACGATCGCGGCTGACGGCCGTAGCTCGATCCTTCGCGAGAAGGGAGGACTCCCCAAGCAAGACCTTGGCGCACCGATCGACGTGCTGTGGTTTCGCCTGCCGAAGGAAAAGACTCCGACCAACGAGACCGGCGGGACCTTCGGTTCCGGCACCTTGGTCGTGGAAATCGATCGCGGCGATTACTGGCAGTGCGCTTACGTGGTCGCGAAGGGCGCAGCCGACGAAATTCGCGAGAAGGGGATTGCGGCGTTCAGATCGGACGTCGCTCGTGCGGCGCCCGATCTCGCTCCGGTTGCCGACACGCTCAAGGATTGGGACCAGGTTAAGCTGCTCTCCGTGTCACTGGATCGCCTGACGCGCTGGTGGCGGCCCGGCCTGCTCGCGATCGGCGATGCGGCCCACGCCATGTCGCCGGTCGGCGGAGTCGGGATCAACCTGGCCGTGCAGGATGCGGTCGCGGCCGCGAATATTCTCGCTGCGCCGCTCGCAAGGGGCGAGAACGTCGATCCGCTGCTCGAGAAGGTGCAGGAGCGGCGGATGCTGCCGACCCGCGTAATCCAGGGCGTGCAGAAGGCGATCCACAATCGCATCCTGACGCCGCTGGTTACCCGCAAGGCCGTGCTCGACAAGGTGCCGTTCGTGTTGCGCCTCTTCGACCGCTTTCCCGTTCTCAGACGCATTCCGGCGCGCCTGGTCGGTCTAGGAGTCCGGCGCGAGCATATCCGCTCGCCGGACGCGGGGCTCAGGCGCTAACGGGCTCCTCGGCCATCGCGGCTTCGAGGTTCTTCACGATTGCCTCGAAGAACTGCTCGGTCGTGAGCCACGGCTGTTCCGGACCGACGAGGATCGCGAGATCCTTGGTCATCTGCCCACCTTCGACGGTCTCAACGCACACGCGCTCCAGCGTTTCGGCGAACTTCACGACCTCGGGCGTATCGTCGAACTTGCCGCGATACTTGAGGCCGCCGGTCCAGGCGAAGATCGAGGCAATCGGATTGGTCGAGGTCGCCTTGCCCTGCTGATGCATGCGGTAGTGGCGCGTCACGGTGCCGTGCGCGGCCTCGGCTTCGACCGTCTTGCCGTCGGGGGTCATCAGCACCGAGGTCATCAGCCCGAGTGAGCCGAAGCCCTGCGCTACCTGGTCCGACTGGACGTCGCCGTCGTAGTTCTTGCAGGCCCAGACGAACTTGCCGCTCCACTTGAGTGCCGAAGCGACCATGTCGTCGATCAGGCGATGCTGATATTCGATGCCAGCTTTCTCGAATTTCGCTTTGTATTCGCTATCATAAATCTCCTGGAAGATGTCCTTGAAGCGGCCGTCATAGGCCTTCAGGATCGTGTTCTTCGTGGAGAGATAGAGCGGCCATTTGCGCCCCAGGCTGTAGTTGAAGCAGGCGTGGGCAAAGTCGCGGATGCTCGCATCGAGATTGTACATGCCCATCGCGACGCCCGAGCCCGGGAAGTCGAACACGTCGAAATCCAGCTCCTGGCCGTCATTGCCGACCCACTTCATCGTGAGCTTTCCGGGGCCCGGAACGAGGAAATCGGTCGCTCGATACTGGTCGCCGAAGGCGTGACGGCCGACGACGATCGGGTCGGTCCAGCCGGGGATTAGCCGCGGGACGTTCGAAATGACGATCGGCTCGCGGAAGATGCATCCGCCAAGGATGTTGCGGATGGTCCCGTTGGGCGACTTCCACATCTTCTTGAGGTGGAATTCCTCGACGCGCGCCTCGTCCGGTGTGATCGTCGCGCACTTGACGCCTACGCCATGCTCCTTGATCGCGTTCGCCGCATCGACCGTGACCTGGTCCTCGGTCGCATCCCGGTTCTCGACCGAGAGGTCGTAATAGAGCAGGTCGACGTCGAGATAGGGCTGGATCAGCCGCTCTCGGATCCACTGCCAGATGATACGGGTCATCTCGTCGCCGTCGAGCTCGACGACGGGGTTCTTCACCTTGATCTTGGCCATTACGCTTTCCTGCGATTTTTCGGAATTCGGCGGCGCTCTAGGATGCACGAGGAACACGCGCAACCGCGCCGTTGTGCCGCCGCGAAGCGCACTTTAAGGAGCCCGGATGCCCGCGCTCGA